>Ga0181379_1001120_pt1 | contig 12682 bp, 10 predicted proteins | sample 2SPOviralmetaG_FD_130115 | JGI IMG/M metagenome (GOLD analysis project Ga0181379, IMG submission 130115) | Marine viral communities from the oligotrophic San Pedro Time Series (SPOT) site, San Pedro Channel, CA, USA - 2 SPOT_SRF_2009-07-10 | ecosystem: Environmental > Aquatic > Marine > Strait... | reverse complement strand
TCTCAAGTGGACTCTTGAGACGGACTAAAACAGGAGAATGACAATGGCTTTATCAGAAGCAACAGTAGAAGACAAGATTGAAGTAGTAGATTGCGGAGGCTGGAAAACTATCCAAGTCCGTACAGCTACTATCATCAGCAGAGACGGTGAAGAGATCAGCAGATCCTTTCATCGCCACACAGTATCACCCACTGACGATTGGTCAGGTGAAAGCACAGAGGTTCAAGCCATGTGCAATACGTTCCACACTTCAACAGCAATAGCAGCCTATGAAGCTGCACAGACGGAGACACCCTAATGGCTACATGGACTATTTCAACTTTAGAAAGCAACACCGCAGATGGCGGAGTAATTGTTGCCCACTGGCGCGTAACTGAAGAAGAGACTGTAGGTGAGAACACTTACTTTGCATCTTCTTACGGCACTGTAGGCTTTACACCTGACGCATCTGCTGAAGGCTTTATCGCCTATGACTCCCTTGATGAAGCTACGGTACTTGGCTGGGTTCAAGAACAAGTAGATCAAGATGCTATTGAAGCAAGCTTGACAGCTAACATTGAAGAACAAAAAGCACCTGCAACATCAACTGGTACACCTTGGTAGTTGACAAACTGTTAAAAACGTGCTATAATCTTTTAAGGAGTTTAGATGGATATTATAATAGATATATTTAATTGGTTAACAGGTACTGTTGCTTTAGCTTCTGCTATTACAGCTTTAACGCCTACTCCTAAAGATGATGAACTAGTTTCTAAAGCTTATAAGTACTTAGAGTATTTAGCATTAGTTATTGGTAAAGCAAAGCAGTAGGTGAAGATAATTATGGCAGCAAAAACTGAGATGGAGTTAGCTCTAGAGGCTTTAGATAAAATTGCTCAACATGAAAAAGAATGTGGAGAGCGTTGGGGTGAAGCCACGGCTGAACTAAGACAGTTAAAAGAGTTAGCTATGTCTCATGCTGCTAGGTGGGAAAAGCTTTCATGGCTTGTTGTTACAGTAGTTATTACTGGCGCAGCCTCTGTTATTGTAGCGCATTTAGGTTAAATAATGAGTAATAAAAGATCTAAAAGAAATAATAATAAAGTCTTAAAAGCACTTCGCCAAAAGAGAGCTAATGGTGGACGTACTAAAAAGTTTTATGGCGGTGTTGAAGGCATGGGAGGTTTTAATATCCCTAGCGAAGCTGACATACAAGCTCGTATAAGAGAGCAGCAAGGTGAAACTGCTGCACAAAAAGCCGCTAGAGAAGCTAAAGAAAAGGCTGATAAAGCAGAAGCCGATAAGCTTGCTGCCGCACAAAAGGCAGAGGCGGATAGGCTCGCTGCTGAAAAAACATCTAGACAAGGATCAGTTACTACAGGTAACGAAGGTACTTCTACAATAATGCCTGTCCGTACACCGTTTGCTAACGACCCCGTTCCTCAAAGATCTGATTTTGGAAACGCTACAGGTGGACGTAAAGCTTTAAATGAAAAACAAGCGTATGAAAAAGCTTTGGCAGAGTGGCAGCTTAGGAACGCATCAAATTTTGGTAGACCTAACATGGGTATGCCGGGAGTATCAGTACCTGTAGGAACAGATTATGGAAGTATACCCGATGGAGGAACAACAGTGAGTACAGGACAATCAACAAAACCACCAGAGGTTGAAATAACCCCTCCAGAGCTTTTTGACATAGAAAAAGTACAAACTGAAGATGTTTCTTTAGAGGGTACTACTTTAGGCCCTGCTGAACAAATAGGCGCACAACAGGCAGTTAGAGCCAGCACAGTTGCTAAAGCTCCTACTATTACAGCAGATACTGCTACAGCAGCTACGGCAGATATGCCTACCACAGTTACAGCAGCAGGTTATGATGCAGTTAAAGCAGAAGATCTTGCACCTACAGAAGCTGCACAAGGCGTTGTAAGCGATCAAGCTATTGCTCGTGCTGAAGGCCCTACACTTACTGAAAGGGCTGTAGCGGCTGAAAGAGATACTGCACAAGAGCAGGCAGCTTTAGCAAGAGAGCAAGACTTTACTATATCTGAAGGCGCTTATGTAGATAAAGTAACAGGAAGGACTACTGATGTAGCTCCTACTCCTGAAGCAGAAAAGAATCAACGTGAAGCAATTACTGGGCAACCTGCTACAGCCGGGCAAGCTGCTGAGATTATTGGAATTGTAGGCTACGAGCAGATTAAAAATCGTAGTTACAGTGGAAGAGAGGCAGCAGCCGGTGCCACTAACATGTTATCAGAACTGGGTAATTTACCTACTAATGTTAGTACATCTATTGTAGAAGACCCTGCAACTGTAGAGGCTCAATTAGATCAACAGCCTGTAGAAGTACGTGCAGCAGTAGCAGCATTACCTACAGAAGCTCTTGTATCTTCACAGATGGAAACTCTTTTAGCAGGCATGGAAGATGGTAAGACTCCTGCGTGGGCTAGACCAGCCGTTGCAGCTATTGAGCAGAAACTAGCCGCTAGGGGCCTCTCAGCCTCCACAGTGGGTCGTGACGCTCTGTTTAATGCGATCATACAGAGTGCGCTTCCGATAGCTCAGAGCAACGCACAGGCCCTTCAGCAACGTGCAGCACAGAACCTGTCTAATGAGCAGCAAGCTAATCTTACACAGTCTACTCAAGACATGCAGCGTCGTATGGCTAACTTAGCTAATAGGCAGACAGCAGAGGGTCAAACTGCACAGTACGCACAACAGATGTCAGTATTGCAGAGCCAGTTTACACAACAAGGTGTTATGGCTGAGATGCAGGTTGCTAATGAATTTCTTGCTAGGAATGCAGGCTTTCAACAGCAAATGAATCTTGCTAACTTGTCAAATGATCAACAGATGCGTTTGGCTAATCTGTCTGCTTTAAATCAAGCTGACTCTCAAAACTTAACTGCTGCCCAGCAAACAGAGTTGGCTAATCTAAATACACGTATGCAGACTAATCTGTTACAAGCTAACTTAGCTCAACAGATGGGAGTAGCTCAGTTAAATGTAGATCAGCAAAGAGCAGTTCAAAATGCTGCCATGACTGCCCGTGTAGATCTTACAAAGTTTAATGCAGATCAACAAACTGCTCTAGCTAATAGTAAGTTCATGCAGTCTATGTCTATGGCAGACTTTAATGCTGAACAACAAGCAGCCATGCAGAATGCTACTATGATGGCTCAGATGGATCTTGCAGCGGCTGATCAACGTACAAAGCTTGCTATTACTAATGCTCAAAGTTTCCTACAGATGGACATGGCTAATCTTAGTAACGCTCAACAAGCTACTATACTTGATCAGCAGATGCGACAACAACGTATTCTTTCTGATCAAGCAGCTACTAACGCATCAAAGCAGTTTAACGCAGCTTCAGAGAATCAAACTAATCAGTTTATGGCTAATATGCAAGCTAATATGAATCAGTTTAATGCTACTCAAACTAATGCTATGAGACAGTTTAATACTGCTGAGACTAATAAAGCTAGAGCTATGAACGCTGCTAACACTATGGAAGTTAACAAGGCTAATGCTGCTATCCGCAATCAGACGAACCAGTTTAATGCCCAGATAGAATTCCAGCGTGATCAGTGGAATGCTGCTAATGCTCAGGCTGTTGCACAGTCTAATGTAGAGTGGCGAAGAAAAGCTAACACAATTAATAGTGCTGCCGCTAATGCTGCTAACCAACAAAATGCTCAAATGGCTTTTAATTTATCAAGTGCAGAGCAAGAGTTTTTATGGCAAAACTTAAGAGATGAGGCTGCCTATGTTAGAACAGCATATGAAAACGAAGAACAGCGTAAGACTGTAATGTATTCTACAGCTCTTCAAAACGAAGCAGCGGCTGGTAAAGGCTCAAGTACTACAAGCACACTTATGACTTTAATTGGTAATATATTTAAGTAGAGGTTTATATGGGATTTCTTAGTAAAATATTTAAAGGTGTTAAAAAGGTCTTTAAAAAGATTGGAAGAGGCATTAAAAAAGTATTTAAAAAAGTCGGTAAGTTTATGGGTAAGATTGGTATTGTAGGCCAGATTGCACTTAGCTTTTTGCTTCCGGGGGTAGGCGCTTTAATTGGTAAAGCTGCGGGAGCTATGATGGCCTCTAGTAGTGCTATTGTAAGCGGTGCCGGAAGTTTTTTAAATGCTGCTGTAAATATAGGCGCTAAAGCTGGTTCACTTGTAAAAAGTGTAGGTGATGGAGTTCTTAAAGTAGTTGGTAAAACTGTAGGGACTGCCGTTAATCAAATTCCCGGTGCTGGTAATTTTTTAAAAGAGCTTACTTCAGGTAAAATTGATATTACTCAAATGAAAAATTTTAGTGGTATTATGGATACAGCACAAAATGCTATTACGGATGTAGCGTCTAAAGGTGGTGACTTGTTTTCTATGGATACTCTTACTAAAGAAAATGTATTTTCCCAACAAGCTAAAATAGCAAAGGGGCTAGAAAAATATGCTCAACCTTTAAATCAAGCAGCAACTGAGGTCACTCCTGAAGCTTTCCAAGAAAAAATCTTAGCGGGTGAAACTCCTATGGAAGCGGGTGTTGATCTTAAAAGCTCTATAGAAAAAATACAGGCTCCTACTTCGCTTGAAGAAGGTTTTGCGTTGTCTCCCCAAGATGCTACTGCAAGAAGTTTATCTACAGGTCAAGCAGACTACTTTGGAATACAGGTACAGCAGCCAGCTTCTTTGTTGTCTGCCCCTGAAGTACCAACACTAAACGCAGAGCAACTAGCAAGCGGTTACGAGTATACAGCAGCAGGAGTTACTGCGCCACCTCAAACACTTACTGATAAGTTTTTTGAGACTAGACCGGGCCAAGCAATGCAAGCAAAAGCTACAGAAGCTACAGGTAAACTTACTAAAGCTAATGTAGCAAAAGCTTTAGTTGAAACAGGTATGGCAGGAGATGTTTATACAGGAGGTACTTATGCAGGTACTCCTGTTGACCCCGAAGCAGAGCAATATGATGTTAATCAAACTTCACTGGGTGCTGAAGGTACTAGAAGAACTATTCAAAGAATGGAAGTAACAGGCTTTAGAGGAACAGATCCCAACTTAATATATCAACCACAGTCTTCATGGGCTAATAACTTAGCAGGTCTTCTTCAAGGACAACCAGTTGGGAGTGTCGCATAAATGATTGAACAACCTAATCAAAGTTTAGAAGAGTATCAAAGTCGTATGGATAGACCTATTCCGGGTCAGTCTTTAACTGAAGATCCTGATAGCCCCCAACCGTATACATCGGCTCCTGAGTTTACTATAATTCAAGAAGCTTTAGAATATATCTTTGTTACTACGACAGAAGAAGAAACATACGAAAATATTATGTCTTCTATAGCCCGTGGTGTTTCCATTATGGAAATTACACAGTTGATATTGTTTGCAGGATTTAACGAGGGTAAATGGAACCCAGATCTAATGTTACTTCTTGCTGAACCTACAGCTTATATGTTAATGGGCCTTGCTGAAAAAGCAGGTATTGACTATGAAATTACTGATGAACAAGATGAAGATATAAATGTATTCGGTGCTAAGATGCCTGAAGAAACAGCCAAGAAGTTAGAAAGTAAAGAGATTCCTGAAGAAACTTTACAGCAAGTAGACTCTAAAGACCTTCCTAGTTTAATGGAAAAACCTCAACCTAGTTTAATGCAGAGGCAGTAGTATGGCTATTGAAACAACTTATCAAAGTTTATTAGGCGCTCAAAGACAGCGACGTAAAAGACAAGAACGCCAAGATACGCTGCTACAAGCGGGTACTTTAGCGACTAATTTGTATCAACAAAATCTTGATAAAAAAGCACAAGAGTTTTTTGATCGTACTGAAGTAGCAGACCAGCGTGTTAAATATCAAGAAGGTTACGACCTATTTAACAATAAAATTAAAAAGATATATGATCAAGGTACAAATAGCGTAGGTGGTTTGGGTAACTATCTTGTAGACAACTATGCTACAGGTATTGCTCAAGAAAGAATATATGCTAACTATGATGAAGATATGGTGAAAGACCCTGATGAGCTTGGTAGTGCTGTTAGGTCTTATGCTGAAGAAATGGTTTATGGAACACGCGATGCTGAAGGTAATCGTGTAGGCGGTGCTATGCTTGATCGTTTAACAGCGGCTTATAATAGCGGTAAGACTCTTCAGGGTATGGACAAATACGACGAGTATGTTTCACGCAGGGCTGATTTACCTGAAAATGTAGGTATGGCTTTAGTTGGTAAGTTCTTTGATAAAAAATCTAGAGAAGAAGTAGAGCAAGATGCGTTAAGACGAATAAGAGATGAGAATCAATTTACTCAAGACTCTGCTGCTTTCATGACGCTTGCACAAGCTTTTGATCAAGGAATGACTATAACAGATTCAGAAAAGGTTGCTAAAAAGGTAGATACTTTTACTGAAGGTTTAAAGCGTAAACCTACGGAAGTTGTTAAAGATAAGAGAGTAGTCAGTGCTAAAAGACCAGATGGCCGTGGTGGTGAAATTACATGGACTTATATAGAAACAGATTACTTTAATCAAAGCGAAGGAACGACAAGGACTGTGGCTTCAGCTAATAAAGCCGATCCATTTTCCGCAAAAATATTTGCTAATGAAGAAGTTAAGTTACCTACAGAAGCTGTAGAAGAGGAAAGAATAGATCCCTTAACAGGTAAGAAGTTTAAAACTTCTTCTAGATCAATGTATCATATATCAGGAGATAAAATTGGAGAGTTTGTTGATACTATAGAAGAAATACCTGATGAGAAAGGTGCCTTAACAACTGACGTTGATCCTATTTTAATTGAAGCTGCGGGGCAAACTGTAGGTAATGTTCTTGCTAAGTTACCAGATTCTGATTATGTTACAGATGCTTTTGATAGATATCAGATATATTTGTATGGGGAAGATGAAGATAGAAAAGAAAATTTTAGAACTGATTTTAACAGAAATGTACATATTATGGGTTTTAATTTAAGTACTGAGTATGGTTTTAATGAACCAACAGGTAGGCAAATTGCGGCTCAAATAGCATTAAATAATGTCAGGTATATTGAAGACACTGGCGGCGAAATGAAAAACTATCAAGGCGCTAATTTAGCTGCTTCTTCTGAAACAAATGGATTAAGAATTCTTGAAGCTATACAAGACCTAAACGCATCAGACCCTGAGTTTAGGTTAGGCGGAATTACAAGTGATAGTTTTGAATCTTTAGTTGCAGACTTAATAAGCCAGCCCCAACTTATTGAGTTTAGAGGCCGTAAAGGTGCGTCTACTACGGAAGGTTCTATATTTGATGAAGACAGTAGGCGTTATTTTTTAAAGCGTAATTTACCTTCTGATTTTTCTAATAGAAATATATTTAATAGTCGAATACCCTATCCTTTAGAAGACGGTGGTGGTATGACACTATACGATTATATTGAAATGGAAACTATGGGGACTACTACTAGGGGTCAAAATTCTGAAGAATATTATAGAGACTTAACTGAAAGTGAAAGAATTGCTAAAATTCAAGCAACTATAAGCCGCTAAAATAAAGGATGTTTAATGATATTTGATGACAATATAAAAAACGAAGAGAAAATAGGAGGCCCTACATTTGTAAAGCCTTCTCTTTCTTCTGTTCCTATGCCCACATCTACAAATGCTTGGAAAAATGATCCCCGTACTCAAAAAGATGCAGAAATATATTTATATGGGCTTTCTAAATTAGACAACACTTTTGATCCCGGAACTTACTTTGATGATAATCGGGATATCGTAGAAGCTTTGCGTGATGAAGATAATAGAATTATGACAATTATGCAACGCGCTGGTAATCTTGATCAGTTGAGTCCAGAAGCTAAAGAAGCTTACAAAAGACTTAAAACAAGTTGGAACCAAACTAACCCATCAAATACTGATGAGTGGTTAGACTATGCAGGTGATTTAGGTGCTGATATTTTAGCAGACCCTCTGAATGCTTTAGGTTTTATTTTTACTGGGGGTAGCGGTAATGTAGCCGCGCAAACTGTAGGTAAAGAAGGATTAAAACAAGTATTAAAAAGAGCAGCGGTTTCAGATACTACAAAAGCACAGACTATAAGAGGCAGTATAGCTGGTGGAGCTTTTGGTGCTGTACATGAAGATCAACTACAACGCGCTGAAATGGCTACGGGGATTTCTAATGACTATGAAATTAGCAGGACGGCAACTGTTGGTTTAGGTTCTGCTTTAGCTGGTGCCGCTTTAGTAGGATCTATTGCAAAAACAAGTAAGTATTTTAAAAATCGTGCTCAAGAAAGACTAGACTCTGAAGAACAATTAAGGAAGGTTAATCAAGAAGGCCCTGAAGGTATAGACCCTGATGTCCAGCAAGCCGTAGAGGACAATATAGAAATTCTTACACCTAGCTCTAGGACTGATTTATCTACTGATGTAGAAACAGGTAGAGCTTCTATTGTGATAGATCAAGAACCTATTGAAAAATTTACTGAAGAGGTAAATAAAAAAGCAGGTGGTGGTGTTCGTACTAAAGAAGAAGTGTCGGATACAGTAAATCAAGCAGTGCGTGATAATGTTGGCAAACCTCTTGATAGTATTGGTAAACGATTAGGCTTTGAAATTAATAGGGTTGTTAATAGGTATGGGGCTAAGATTGCTTTTAAGCCCGTGTCTGTTATAGAGTCCTTTAGCCGTTACTCTCAAACAGCTAATAACTTAATGAAAAAGTTTAGATACGATGCAGGCCGTAATGTCTGGGGAGATCGTGATTACGATAGTCAAGATTTCTTTGAAGTCTACAAAGAAACTGCTGGACGTTATTACGTGCAAGCTAAAACTGCTATGGAGCCTTTAGCATTAAACATGCGCGGTAAACTTTCGGATATTGCTAATGATAATCTTATTAAGGCTTTACGAGGCGGTGAAGTACAGGGAGAAGCTATTGGAACAATGGCAACAGAACTCCGAAGTGTCTTAGACGATATTGCAGGTAGGCTTCTTGATGACGGCTTTATAGATGAAGCAGCTACTAACTACGTACCTCGTATGTGGAGCCGTGGAGCTATTGAAAAAAATAAAGATGTTTTTATAGATAAACTAATAAAAGCCGGTGAGGTTAACTCTAGAGAAGAAGGCTTAGATGTTGTAGAAGAAATGTTGGATAAGAAATTCCAACTAGACGGTGGAAGCTCAGGTGGTAATAGTTTTTTCTACAAGCGCCAGTTTAGCCTTATAAATGACAATGACTTTGAAGAGTTTTTAAATAATGACATTGTAGATGTAATGAACACCTACATCTTTCAATCATCTAAGCAGTTAGCTAAGAAGCAAGTTTTTGGTGCCCGTAACTTAAGCGAATATCGTGCTATGTACGTCGATCCTATTCGTAAAGAAATGCGTAAAGCAGGTAAGACATTAACTAAGAACGATGAAAAAGATTTGCTTAATGTATGGAAGCTCACTACTGGAGAAGATGTCAGTAGATTTGAAAGCAACAAAGTGCAGGGCGTTATTGATGCCTATAGTGTGGCAAACCGTTTGGCCTATCTACCCCTAGCTACGCTATCTAGTGTTACTGAGGTGTTTATTAATGTAGGAAAAGCCGGTGTAACTAAAACTCTAAAGGGACTTGCTAGATCTACGGATACAGCACAGGAAACTATTCAAAAAACCTTGAAAGAAAAACTAGGTAAACAGGGACTTACTGATCCTGAAATCTGGAAGGAAATGAATAAGTTTGGTTTGGCTCTTGATACTTCAATGGCTGACTTGGCTGATAGGCTTGCAGGTGATTCTTTAAATACTGAGATTGCTCGTAAAGTAAACAATACTTTTTTCCGCATTAACTTCCTAGATCAATGGACTAAATCAGTTCAGATGATGTCTTACATGACGGGTAAAACTTTAATTAGTGACAACTTAAAAGAGATTGCTAAGAATGCTGGTCTTCCAGACTCTAAGCGTATTACTCGTTTAAAGGATGAGTTAAAAGAACTTAATGTAGATATTGATCAAGGGTTAGATTGGGTTAAAACAGGCAACAAAGACTTTGAAGAAGTTATACAGCGCGGTGCTGCTAGATATACTAACGAAGTAATTCTTAACCCCTCTGCTGAGTCTGGTCTTAAACCTATGCTGATGGCTAATCCTCAGACATCTATACTGTTTCAGTTTATGGGATACCCCGCTGCCTTTACAAATACAGTACTTAAAAATGCTGCTAAAGGATTGCTACGTAACCCCACAAACGCCTCTAAGGTTGTACCTGCTGCGTTAATTATGACTGAGATGGCTAGGTGGACTAACTACGCCCGTAGTGGTGGCGAGTCTGAAAGGTTTAAAGACCGTGAAGAAATCTATGCTGACGCTGTAATTCGATGGGGTGGTAATGGCCTTATTGCAGATATGATGCAACGAGGACGTAAAGCCGCAGAGATCTATCAAGATCCTCTAGCATATGGTGCAGGTGTTACAGGCCCTGTGGGACAAGACTTGTATACGCTTATTCGTAGAGGAGACATCGTAAGTTTCTTTGGTAAAAAAGTACCTTTGTATGGTGCAGGTAAAACAATAGAAAGAACTTTTGATGTTGAGTTTATGGATGAGTATAACAAAAGTCTTAAAGAACTAAATAAAAAGTTTGAAGAGGCTGTCGTTCCTGAAAGATCCAGACAGCCGTTTAAATACGCAACAGGTGGTGTAGTAAAGGACGTGCCTAATGTTCCTGAAGAACCTGATGAGCGTATTGATAAGATGACAGGTATACCTTATAACCAGCAGGCTGGTAAAGCTTTTGAAGACACTGAAGATCCTTTAAACCGCTTAGGATTTAAAGGTGGTGGAGCAGTAGATCCTTTACAGCGTCTTGGATTTAATTTAGGAGGCGCAATAGGTCGTAATATTAGTAAGTCTCTTACAGGAGAAGTTGCTAATCTTATTAAAAGGTATTCAAAGCCTAATTCTAATTTAGAAACTGTTCAACGGGCTGCTGATGATATAGAGCAGCTAGGTATTGGACAAAATGATTACGACTTAGAACAAATTAAACAATCTTTGGAGCGTACCTCTTTTACTAATTATGATGAGGATATTAATGAGCCTGTAGAAAGTATTCTTGATTCATATAACTTAAGGGAAACAGAAGAGGAATCTTTTATTGAGGCCACTGGGCAGTTTAGGGCTAGTCAAGAAGTATTAGATCCTGAAGAAGTTATTAATGTAAATGAAGAGGCTGGTATTGTAGGTTTAGAAATAAATCAACTAGCTTCAGCTAGGGATGAAGTATCTCAAAAAACTACAGCAATCCTTCGCAGGCTCCTAACAAAAATGCCTAAGTCTGGCAGAACTGTTTCAGATACAGAAGTTGATCCTACTGTAAGAGAGGCTAATCTGGAACAACTTTTAGAAGAATCTGTTGTTAAAGAACCCGTATATAGGGCTACAGGACATGGCGTTGATACTGACTTTGAAGTTGGCTTTGCATTACCTAATGAAATTAGCCCACACTTTGGAACTAAAGGTCAAGCAGAGGCTTTATCTATAAGAGAATATTTTGATTATGAAATAGGCTACACAGAAAAAGTACCTGCTGAAGATTTGTTTATTAGCGGTGCCCAGAAACCCGGAACACAACCGGCAATGATTAAAGGTTATTTAAATATTAAAAATCCTATAGTCGTTGAAGAAGACTTTGGCAACTGGCAAGCGCAGAATATACTTGAAAAAGAAGACTTACAGCGCACATTAATTGCAGCAATGGTTAAGGGGTCTAACGGTAAATTAAAAGCAAAGAAGTTGGGTCACGAGTTAAATGATTTACTTGCTAAACCCTACTACGAGCTTTTAGATTTAACGCAAAATTATGATCCTTCTAAAGTACCTCAAATTGAAACACAGATAAAAATAAGGAAGTATGATCTAAATGATAAATTTAGAAGCTTCTTAAAGTCTAAAGGTTTTGATGGTATTAAATATTTAAACACGGGTGAAGACAAAGCTGCTGAAGCTTATTCTTACATTCCTTTTGATCCTCAACAATTTAAGGCTGTTTTCTCAGAAAGCTTTGATGTAGAAGATCCTAGAGTTTATAAGTCAGAGGGCGGTTATGTATAAGTATTTCACAGAAGAAGAACTGGAGTGTAAGCACTGCCAAGCCAAGGGTATAGACCCTATGTTCATGAAGAAGGTAGATGCCTTGCGTGAGAAGATGGGCTTTAGCTTTCCTGTCACCTCTGCATACCGCTGTAAAGACCACCCCATAGAGGCCCGTAAAGCCTCTCCGGGGGCACATGCGTCAGGGAGGGCCATAGACATAGGGGTATCCCATGAAAGGGCTTACAGGCTCGTACAGGGCGCTGTAGAGTCAGGCTTTAGTGGTATTGGTGTCAGTCAGAAGGGCGGTGTAAGGTTTATACACCTTGATGACCTTGAAGACTCTGAAGGCCGTCCAAGGCCACACATCTGGAGTTATTAATATGAGTATTGTAGCAAGCTTAGTAGGCCCTGTATCTGGATTACTAGATAAGTTTATTGAAGACAAGGATCAGAAGAATGCTCTGGCTCATGAGATTGCTACCATGTCTGAGAAACATGCACAGGAGTTAGCTAAGGGTCAGCTTGAGGTTAACAAAACTGAAGCAGCACACTCTAGTATCTTTGTAAGCGGCTGGAGGCCCTTCATTGGCTGGACATGTGGGCTGGGTATGTTTGGTAACTTCAT
>Ga0181379_1001118_pt1 | contig 12687 bp, 19 predicted proteins | sample 2SPOviralmetaG_FD_130115 | JGI IMG/M metagenome (GOLD analysis project Ga0181379, IMG submission 130115) | Marine viral communities from the oligotrophic San Pedro Time Series (SPOT) site, San Pedro Channel, CA, USA - 2 SPOT_SRF_2009-07-10 | ecosystem: Environmental > Aquatic > Marine > Strait... | reverse complement strand
GTTGAGCCAATAAAAACATTGTTATTAGTTGCTCCTTGTTGAGCAATTGCTGTAGGGTCATCAGTTTTATCCTGTTCTTTCTTACTCTTATGAAGCTTTAAAACTTTTTCACCTATCTCAGCGTTTTGTTTGATTAATTGCCCAAGAACTTCGAATGCTCTTGGGTGTTCTGACTCACGTGCAAGTTCCATCATAAGCTCTATGGCTTCTTCACCTTGCGTGGACAAATCAAATAAATCTCTACGGACTCTTTCGAAGTCCGCGTCAATTTTACTTTTCGTGCCAGTCAATGTGGGCTTCTGGATTTTCATCTCCGTGCTCATGGTCGTCATCGTGTTCTTGTGGGTTTTCATAATATGTATTCCATAATTCCATTACACCATACTTTGTACGGCTCTCATCTTTATTGCCGCCTTCATATGGTATAGCTAAGTTTTCTTCGATAAGACTTTGGTTAGCATCTTTGCCATTAACCTCAATCGTACCAAGTACTCTTCCAAATTTACCTTTCTCCATATCTTCTGTAACTAAGGTAAATTCACCATCGGTCTCTGCCAATAGTTCAATTAATCTGTGTTTAGCAGCAAGTCCCCATGATTTCTCTGCTAAATTTCTTGTCCTACTCTCAGGTGTATCTATACCCATTAAACGGATTCTATCCCTCATGAATACTGAAAAACCTAATTCTATATCTGCGTCGATGGTATCTCCATCAACAACTCTTACTAATCGTGCATTAAATCTGTACATTGTATTCTCCTTTATACGTCAGTGTCAAAAAAGTTAATCGTTTCGGTGTATGGTTCTTTAAAACCACCAGCACCATCAGATGTGGTTGTACCCACTATCTTTTGTGTCTCAAATTTATGAGTCGTAGGATCAACATTCTCTGAATAATCAACTTCTGTTTGGAGAATTTGTTTACTCTTACCTATACCTCTATAATAACGAATACGAGTTGAGAAACCTAAAGTATAAACAATAGCTCTCCTCGTAACTAAATCACCCTCATAATCATCATTCATAGTAACACTCTCTAATATAATAGGAGTGTCGGTTTTGATATCCATACTTGGAATATCTTTTATTGTTACTGTATATTCTGGTTGAAACATTGGAAGTATCTGCTCTAATAATTGCAGAGCTTCATCTTGTGTAGCAGCCATAATATTTAATTCAAATCCAACTTTATAAACAGCGGGAGCACCTAACTTATTTAATTGTAATGTATCACCTGTTATAACCTTTGTATAATTCTTATGTTTAGACACACGTGCATTTGCGTCATAGTCCATAGAAGATATTTCAAATGATAACCTTGGTAATTTAATTGCTAACTTTGGATCAGATGTTTGTTCGTTTAAACGTGCAAGTACTTTACTTCTCGGTGCATAACCAAGAGGTACTTTAATTTCTCTAAGTATCTTACCAGCGGCATCTTTCTTTACGACTTCCATGTCATTAAAGATAGATCCGAATACGGATACCATTCTACGAGTTGATTCGTTATAAAAATGATTCTCAAACATTATGGATCACCAAACGGATTAGATTCTGTAAAGTCTATAACATCATCACCAGCAACTTCAAATTCGTCATTATCAGCAAATGGATCTGTATTATATTGTGTTATTGTTGTAGTTTCATCTGTTACAATGTTTAACGATGTACCAGATTCAGTACCTACAAGTTTTCTATTTGATGCAGCCTGTACAGAGAATTGCATGAATGTACCATCACCATTTGTACTTTGATGTGGTGATATAATTGTTATTCTATTATTGTCACCATCCCAACCTGCAACATAGCCTACAACATTAATCGGTTGAGCTGGAGAAGCGGTGTCATTTGTTCCAGTCCATTGTTTAACTTCTTCACCAAGTTTATATGAGTTTGTACTTGTTGTAAGAACATAGCTATATGATGTAGCGTTATTCCATTCAATAGCATCAATCTCATCATAACCAGTATCAAAGTGTTGGTCATTGTATTCAAATAACTCAGCTGTCATTGTGTAGGTTGGTAGATTTCCTAATTGATAGAATGGATTCTTAGGTTCTACATAACGTATCTCAAATAATCTTTGAGTAAGTGTCATATAAATGAGATCACCTTCAGCAGGTTTACCTTTTTCAGTATAACCTAAATTAGCATCATTAACATTTACACCTACAACAGAATCCCAGCGTCTTTTTGTTACTACAAAGTCTGCCTGATCACGAATCTCTAAACCAAATTTACCTAATAGATTACCATCGCCTTCAAAACCTTCAGCGCTTTCTAAATACATTTCTATTGGATATGCAGCTGTGAACTCACTAAACTCTTCATTGAGTAAAGCATCTTCTGATATACGAGTGCGTGGAATATATATCACGTCTTGTCCGAATACTTTAATACTTTCTGTTACAAGATCTTCATACAGATCCTGTTCAGATTTTACAGCACCCGAAAAATATACTGATGTAGCCATTAATTACCCCATTAAAAAGTTATCTGGCATGGCCCATATTAGCCTAGCTTCTTCTTCTAACCCCTGAATTTCTTCAATCGCATCTTCATAGATCTGGCGACCGTTTAAAGTTATTCCACCTGGCAATTGAAAGTCTTGAAACTTCATTAAGTTAGCACCCCATTGGCGCTTGATTAATGATGTAAGATACTTTTTCAAGTAATGATCGTTGTACACATCTGTATAAGTGTCTGGAGCTATAATACTAAATACCTCTAATACAATAAAATCTCCAGCATTTAAATTGCCGAATCCGTCATCCATATGTATTCTATTCATATGTCTACTAAATCTTATATGCTCATGAGAATTTAATAGATGATCGACTAATGATAACTTTTGTTGTGCCATCGTATATTCTTGCATCTGTGTTCCTAAACCTTGCAACATAAAGATGTCATTCATACGCATATGATAACCCATATCAAATAATGAACTACCAGTTGAAGCATTAATCTTTAATAAGCGAACAACTGATGTCACAGCATCAGGAACAGTAATATAACTATTTGTTATATCAGTTGCAGTAAGCTCATGCTTAATATATTCACGTATTACTGCATCAGAATGATATTCTTGATAGAATTGTATAGCGTCATCTGTACGATCTTCTAATTGATCTTCATCTACATTGATTTCAATTACAGGTGCACCTAAATTTCTTAAGCAGTAATCTTGTAATGTCGATCTTGAATTAGGTTTTGCCATGATGTTTCCTTGTTATATAGAGTTATTTATATAAAACAAGACTTCCTTTAATGAATTTGGAAGAATAATTCCATACGTGCTAGGGTTTTGGCATCAGGATTTGTGTGATGATTTCTTGAATATATCTCTTTTGCAGCTGTTACATCACCTTTTGCTAACTGCACAAAGTTATAATCTTTAGATTCTGCTCTATGTAGGTGAACAAATGCCAAAGCTAACATCTGGTCATAGGTTAATTTATTCATTTCTTTCTTATGGTCATAATATGATATATATGCTGTGCCAATCAATTCCCCTTGAATTGCATCTTCAAGATCTGTTAACCATTTAGGATATTTCATCTTAGTACCACCTAATAATCCTGTAGAATTTTTATATCCACGAGGTTGCCAATCTCTTCTACCTAAAATAGAACGTGAATTAAATTTTTCAATGTGATATCGATAACGATTAACCGCTGTTTCAACACTATCTTTTGTAAATTGCACATAACCATAAGCAGTATTATCTTTAATTCCTGGCGAAGCATTTTGTATCCAATCAGATTCTACACCAACTAATTCATCCATCAACCAAAGAACATTACCTGCAAAATTATCAAAGTCAAATGCAGCAAGTGCAGCTTCATCTAATCCATTTGTAAACTGTACATTACGCTGGTATCTTAATATTTCATCATATACTAACATAGTAGCCTCAGTCATATATGAGCCTACAGTTTCTTTTAGATTGGATTTAGCAGAATAATCAGATGTAGTTGATACTACGTTAACCGTTGCTTGTGTTGGTAGTGTTAGTGTTGCCATAATTAAAAGGCCGAGCTTAAGTTTTCTTCCGAGTTGGAGCATTCCGTCTTTGATTTACTTGATCTGCTGGAATACCCATCTTAGCAGCATCGCCATATTTTTTCATAGTCTTTTGTAAACGATCCTGCATTCTTTTGCGTCTCTTCATTGCAGCTGGACCTAACTCATCTAAGTCATGTACATAACCCATGTCTTTCATTCTAAGATGATCAGCTTTTGTTTTTGCTTTATATCCTTTCTTTGTTTTAGGATCATACATCATATGTGGTACAAAGTCATCTTCTTTGACACAGTTATTTACAGTCTGACCATTCTTACCTATCTTGGTACCAACCTTCTTATAACCATCCCAACAATCCATTTCCCACAATTTAAAATTTTGCATATTAACCTCTTACTTTATCTGCTAAATCTTTATCAGCCTTACCCCAAGTGCCAGATGATTTAGTTACAAATGAGTTCACTCTTGCATGACCCCACTGCTCAGGTGTTGTTCCTGGTCTGTGTCCAGTCTTCCATGCAGCTACACCACGATTATAGACTTGTCTTAAGATACCAAGAGGCATACCAGAAGCTTTAGCTTTCTTTGCTAGAGACTTATCAGCTTTACCTTCATATACATCAGGATACATCTTTTGCATCTTTGTTGTATGTGTAGACTTACGAGTCTTCGCTGTTTTATCTCCTACCGCTGGCTTATATGCATTTGGATCATCGTCATCCATATCGGCTTGCTTTTTAAACTGTGCTTGCCTTTTTGCTTTACTAGACTTGGATAATCCTGAGTGATACGCGTCACTCTCAAACATCTTAAAAGTTTTCATTTAGTATTTACGAGCCATTAAATTTTTCTTTTTCTTTTTCTTACCTGCATTAGGTGCCATATCAACACCGCCATGTGCTACCGCATTTGCTGCAGCATCTTCATTTTTACCACCAGCTAATACATAATTTGCTGCTGCTAAAACAGTATCTACTTCACCATCATAATCGTAACGTGCATCAAGTTCAGCTTGGTCTTTCTTAGCTTCCTTTTTCTTTTTATATTTTTCACGAACTTTTTTAGCTTTTTCTTGCCTAATCATTGCATCTTTAAAACCTTTTGTTCTGCGATCTACATCAACACCTTCATTGACATCTTCATTATGTTGTCTAAGAACGTCCATTACATATGGATTATCTTTAATACCTTGACCTGCCCAAATTTTCATCTTTTCGATTTCTTTTATAGCCTTTTCCATATTACCAGAATGCTTCCTAGCAATCTTATGAATTTGGTTTTTATGTGCAGATGATAATCTTGGAGCTTTAGCTTCTTGAACTGATTCATGTTGGATAGCTTGTTTAACTAACTCGACTTCTTTAGCAGTAAGAGATACACCAGCAACATCATCAACATATTCATCTTGGTCTTTCTTACCTCTAACATTGTTTCTACGTATAGCAGCAAGAGCTAAATCATAAATTTTCTTTGATGGTTTATTTAATTTTTTAGAAAACCGATTAGCTTCTTCCATGCCTTTAGTTTCAGGATCCATGTCATTCATATCCATAGCTGATTGAGCACATCCACCTTCTTCGTGCATCTTACCACAATGTTCACACATGACCATTTTTTCTTCTACAGCATCACTCGATACTTTATTCTGACGAATAATGCTTAAAGGTTTTGGGGAGCTTTTACCCTCCATTAACTCAGGATATAAATCTTCTATATCCTCGTCATCCATTGCATAATCTTGACCTGTCATATAAGCTAAGATCTTTTTCTTATCACCTGTAAGAATTGCACCATCTCTGGTTGCCTTAATTTTAATACCATATTTAGTCTCTGCGAATTTTTTATCTTTAGCAGAACCATCCCAATTAATATCGATCTCAGCTTTACCTCTACCACCTTTAAGCTTAGACTTTTCATTAACTGATTCTTTATGGTATGAAGCATTTACGTGATAAGAAGATTTCATATAACCAGCATTAATACCTTTTTCAGTATCACCATTCATCTTATCATATGTAGCATTCATTTTATGTGCTTTCATATATGCAGCATTGATTTCTTCTTCATCAGGATCAGCTTGATTCATAGTTTCAGGATCCATATTATCCTGATTCATTTTCTCATTAGTTTCAGGCTTTTCGTTATCACCTTCCCAACCAGCATCTAATTCATCATAAAATTTCTTTTTCTGATCACCTTCTAACTCAGCAGGTGATGATACTCCAAATTTCTTAAGAAGAGAATTGAAGAATTTTTGATAGGCTTCCTTGCCACCTGATGCTTCTCTAATTTGTTTGAGTGATTTCATATTTATTTCCTTTTTTCGTTTTCGAAATGATTCGTCATCATAACTTCCATTTTAGTTAATTGTATCATGATCTCGTTGTATCTTTCGGTACTCGTGATCCTAAATTCTGTATTCGTTTGAACATCTTCTATAATGTTCGCTTGTTTATTTTCTATTTCAGATGCCCACCAAACTGCAGCCATTGATTGAGCAAGCACTGCCATAAACAACGCAACTCCACCATTTCTAATCCAGTTAGGAACTCTTACGCTCCTACCACGCCAAGATTCTAATTCAACCTCTTGTCGTTGCAATGCATTGTGCATTCTTTCTAATCTCGATTCAATTTCGAGAAGTTTACTATCTGTGTCCATTTATATTCCCGAAATTAAGTTCCTATGAATGTATTTATACAACTACCAATTTTCAATATGTTTAATGTATTCAGTCATTGCATGGTCGCTAAAGTTATCAACTTTGAATGATTTTAGTCCACCCCACATACCTTTCATACGATCTGAGAACTTCGGCCACATACCCATAGGCTTATCATATACTGTTCCATCCCAACCAATATACATTAATGTACCATCGTGTCTATAGTTCATAAGTCTTAATGGTACTCTTGTGACAATATCATTGTTATTTTGCCATCTATAATGACATATCAATAGTGATTTAACATAGGTTGGCCAACCAACTCTTGGTGAACCATATGTAAATAAGCAATCAACCTCTGGAAAACTATAGTTAAGAGCACATCGACTAGCCATAATAGTTGCCATTGCAGCACCTAAACTATGCCCACAAAACCATAATGCTTTCTTTACATTGATTATATCAACAGATACCTCAGGCCAAAGTTCATCTACTTCAGCTTTAAAGCCACGATGTACTCGTGATACTGTTTCTGATTTGACTGGAAATGCTTTTAGATCTGCCTTGAGATCATTAAATTCCGTAGGCTCTGTACCACGACAAGCAACTACAACATCAGTCTTTGACTCAAATCTATATGCTTGAGCTCCACCTATATCATAAAATTTTGTTTTAGTAAAACCATGTTTCTTTGCAAGCTTTATAACATCGGCTTTATCACCATATGCATCGGCTGCAAGTTTAGCAAAAAGGAGACTCTTCTCCTTTAAATTCATTTCACGTATTGACATTACATTGCTCCCCAATCTCTATAGGCTTTATAAGCACCCCAACCTAATGCAGCAATCGCTGCAATTTTAATCATTGATGTAGCAAATAACGCGATAAGCCCGAAAGCTATTAATCCTAAATTACTTCCCATTATAGTTTCTCCTCTATTTCTGTTGTTAAATCGTCAATACGTGTTTCTAATTGCTCAATCTTTGCAGCAATCTTTGGATTGACCTTTTTCCAAGCATCTTCATCTTGGTTTAACCAAGTCCAACCATACTTGTCCCTAAAATAATCTACAGTATCATCAATCTTACCATAAGCCCATAAACCAATACGTGTATCTTTAATATAAGCTAAAAATGCTGCACCCAATAATGCTCCTGCAATACTTGTATAAATCCATAGTCTATCTTCAAACATGTTTCTTCTCCTTCTTCTTATCGTCTGGGTCTGGAGCAGGGTAAGTTTTACCTGGATCCTCTTCCATAGTTATCTCCTTAAAAATAAATTTAGCCGTATTTACGTACTAAATCGTGATTAATTTTAGCTAACAGGACTTCTTCAGTCTCAACCCTATTAGGATCAGGTAGACATACATCCACCGGACAAACTTCTACGCATTGAGGTGTATCAAAATGACCTACACACTCTGTACATAAATCACCGTCAATCACATATATCTCACTATATTTAGGGTGACCTATTTTGTAATCCCCGCCGAAGTATATTGCTTCATTCGGGCATTCTGGCACACATACATCACAATTGATGCAGCTATCTTCTATGAATAAACTCATTGCTTCTATGGATATTTATAATATTACTATTTATAAGACGTCTTTTCTATAAATATAGTAATGAATACATTAGGAGATTGATTTGGAAGGCATATTAGATTTAGTAACTGAGGTAGGTTTTCCTATTGTAGGTGCAGGAGCAGCAGGTTATTTTGTATATTTAACACTCAACTTTATATTAGATGGTGTGTTAGATGATATTAAACAACAAAGAATGTTTGCACAAGCCTTAGACAATAGAGTGAAGACAATGAATAGTGAATTAATACGTATTGATGTCAAAATGTGTCAGGCATTTGGAATAAGACCTGATACGGATCGAATCGCAAGAGCAGACGGTAAGACTGATGCGAGGAGAGACTGATGGAAGAAGTAGTAGTAGAGCAACAAACAACGATAGGACAATTAGTTAGTGATTACGGTTTTCCTATTATTGCCGCTTTGGCAATGGGTTACTTTATATACTTCATATGGACATGGGTTTCTACAAAGGTAGATCCAGTTATAGGCGATAGCCATATGACATTAATTGCATTAATTGATAGAGTAAGAATGTTGGATAATGATTTAATTAGATTAAACGCTAAATTAGATATGATATTACAGGAGAGAGAAAGACATGGTGAAATTAAAACTTTTACTGATACTACTAACGCTGACGACAATAAGCCAAGCGAGTAATTTAACGTTTGAATTTGGTAATCCGTCTTTTAGTGGAGAAGGTTATTCAAGCCATGTGTTATCTATATCACAGCTTGAGTACAATAGAAAGAAAGAGGTTGAAGAGGATTTAATTTCAGCCGCAGCCAAAGCAGCTCGAGATGCTAAGAATACTACCTTAGCAAAGTTTGTAACGAACGTAGAAAGTCGTATATTCGCAAACTTATCCAAACAAATGGTTGATAATATGTTCGGCACAAACTGTACCGAAGATACCGATACAACAGAATTAGAGTGCCCATTGAGTGGTACAGCAACTTTACCTGATGGTTCAACAGTGGCATGGGTAAAAGATGAAACAGCAGAAACAATTACGTTAACTGTTACATCGGCCGATGGTTCATTAACAGAATTAATTGTACCAGTTGGAGACTTTAAATTTTAAGATTATGAATATGGAATATTTGGCAATAGCATTATTAAGTTGTTTAGTGGGCGCTTGTTCTACCCAGAATACAAAGGCGATAGAAGGAGAAATGCCCTTTGTTCAGGGTACACCTACAAAACAATTGCTAAAAGATATGCCTTCTTTGATAAATACCCCTACGGATGGTGAAGGCAATCCAGTAAAAATTACAGTTGCGGTATATGATTTTCCTGATGAAACAGGACAAAGGAAGCAAGTAGGATTATCAACAGCAGTTTCTCAGGGAGCTGATGTTTGGGTTATACAATCACTCATGGCGGTTAATCATGGTGGTTGGTTTACAGTTGTTGAAAGGGCTAGTTTAGATAATTTAACAAAAGAAAGACAACTGATTAGAAGTACAAGGGAACTATATGACGGTTCTCAGGCGACAGATTCTTTATCGCCTATGTTGTTTGCTGGTCTAATATTAGAGGGTGCCATTGTTGGATATGATACAAATACAACAAGCGGTGGAGCAGGAGCAAGGTTTCTAGGTTTAGGAGCTAACGATCAATATAGAACTGATCAAGTAACTGTTTCAATGAGACTCGTTGCGGTGCAGACAGGAGAAATCCTATTGACCGTATCAGCAACTAAAACAATTGCGAGTACCAGTAATGGTGCAGATGTGTTTAGATTCTTAGATTTAGGAACACGTGCACTGGAAATAGAATCTGGTAATGCAGCTAACGAACCCGTGAATTATGCGATTCGTACGGCTATTGAATATGCAGTCTTGCAAATGATATATGAAGGAAAAGAGTGTGGTTTATGGGAATGGGAGGAAGAAGTTGAAGTGATTCCTGAAATTCCAGTTATACCACTTGATGATTGGGCGAAACATCCAATTGAGGCAAAAGGAGGAGAGTAATCTTGAAATTACTAACATTCTTTGTTATGGCTTTGATGAGTGTGTCAGCAATGGCCGCAAATAAGATTTATGTGACGCAAGCCGGAGCATCATTAGTTTTTGATGTATTGCAGGATGGCGATGGTAATATGATAGGAAATAGTACCACATCATCAACTGTAAATGGTACAGCGTCAAACTTTAATATTGACCAAGTGGGCGATAGTAATATAATCACCTTTGATATAAATGGTGATAGCTTTGTTGGTACATGGAGTACCACAGGTAACAGTAACAATATTGATTTTAACTGTGACCCTGCCGATAGTACAAGTGGTTGTGATGATGTAAATGCAGTAATTACTTTTCAGGGTAACTCACAGGATATCGATTTAGATATTGGTGGTAGTGCTTCAGGTGATAATGCTGACATTGATATTGTTGGTGCTTCAGGCACAGACAGTACTGTTGTTGCCGCTACTATTGATGGCACAAGTGCAATATTAAGATTAACAATTAATGGTGATTCAAATAACTATCTAATCGACATAGATGGTAATGGAGATGTCAACGGTCATACTTTAATTATGACTCAAACTGGTATCACTGCTGATGTTGATGTTGTTCAATCAGGTGCTGCTGATAATATAGCAACTGTGACAACAACAGGTGATTCACAAAATATTGATATTACTCAGACTGCAGGTGGTAGTGTAACATTAACATCAAGTGGAAGTACATCAAGTGCTGTTAAGACAATTAATATTAATCAAACAGGTCATGCTGTATTTAATACAGATGGAACAATCCTTGGACAAACCTCATCTGGTTTAGCAGGTGCTGGTGGTACATACGATATTGACCAAACAAGTACAGGTACTATTAACTTAGATGTGAATGGTGCAAGTGCTAATGTTAGTATAGAACAAACAAGTACAGGAACAGTTAACATAGACGCAGCTGGTACAAGTTTTGTGGCTGATATAGACCAAGATAATGCTAGTACGCTTAACTTACACCATGATGGTAATAGTTCAGACTATGTTATTTTACAAACTGGAGGTAGTGGAGATACTTTAACTCTCACAGTTAATGGTGCTTCTGCTAATGTAGATATAATCCAAAGAGATTAATGTGCGACTTTTTATTATATTATGGTGTTTAACATTTTCATCATTCGCTAGTATAATTGGCGATGTTATCTTACATGAAGGTAATGCCAATATTGAAAGAACGGATGGTGAAGATGTTGATGCCAAAAAAGATGTAGATATATTTCAGTATGATACTGTTAAAACTGGTAAAGGTAAAGTCGCTATTGGCTTTATTGATGATACGAGGGTAGATGTTACACAGCATTCCAAACTTATTATTGATGAATTTGTTTATGATCCTAATACCAAGAAGGGTTCTTTATCACTAAAAGCAGCACTTGGTACAGTAAGATATGCTTCAGGTCAGATTGCAAAGACCACACCAACTGCAGTACAAATAAAAACTCCAACGGCAACTATCGGTGTTCGAGGTACAGATTTTTCAATGACAATAGACGAGGTAGGTAGTTCTACTATTATTCTATTACCATCATGTGATACAAACGGTAACTGCTTCGTAGGTGAAATATCAGTTGAATCTGATGCGGGCATGGTTATTATGAATCAGGCCTTCCAGGCCACGGTCGTGGACACTTCTTTTTCTAGGCCATTAAATCCTGTTATATTAGATATAGATGAAAGTCTTATTAATAATTTACTTATTATATCAAAGCCAAGAGAGATCGTAGAGGCAATACAACAATCAGAATTAAATAAAGTAGCTACAGCCCTTGACATTGACTTTCTAAAGTTTGAAGAATTAGAAGTAGACTACTTAGAAGAAATAGAAGATGATGCAGTATCAATGCTTGACATTGATTTCTTAGATCAGAATTTCTTAGGAGATGTATTAGAACAACTCAATCGTCAGCTAGCATTACAAATGCGTTCTGAATTTGATAAGAAAAAAGGTGCATACGAATTTAAATTAGGTAAAGATAAAGAAACAGGAATTACTATATTAGACCAAGACCCACAATGGTATTGGCATAGAGAAGCTGCAAGTGGTAGTGTTGTTGAATTATACCTTGAGCAAGAGAATAGTTATAATTTAAATATACAACAAGGTGATTTTCAATTAATAGATTTTGAATTAGGGGGAATAGAAAGTGAAATCACTATTATTCAAAGTCAGTAGCATATTAGTAATAATATTATTATATATTGCAATTTTTTTTATGGCTGGGTCTGTGATGGCAGCCACAGTACACATTAGTTATACCGATAGTAATTTATATAGCGAAATGGAAGATCAGCTTGAAGATATGGGATTTACTGTGACTGGTACAAATAGTGGTTCGATAAACATAAATGATTTTAGTAGTAAAGACTTACATATAAATGTTGCAGG
>Ga0181379_1001117_pt1 | contig 12690 bp, 9 predicted proteins | sample 2SPOviralmetaG_FD_130115 | JGI IMG/M metagenome (GOLD analysis project Ga0181379, IMG submission 130115) | Marine viral communities from the oligotrophic San Pedro Time Series (SPOT) site, San Pedro Channel, CA, USA - 2 SPOT_SRF_2009-07-10 | ecosystem: Environmental > Aquatic > Marine > Strait... | reverse complement strand
GGAATATATTCATTTTTACCTTTCTCCGCATCATGCCACATACGGTAGAAATGATTCATACCATGTGGGGTGGATACAATAATTACCTTGGTGTTTTTACCAGAAGTAATAGTAGGATAAACAGAGGCAAAAAACGAATCAGCAATATGATTTGGAACGAATGCAAATTCGTCCAAAAACAAAATATTGAATGACATTCCTCGAACAGCTGAGGCAGAAGTTGATGCAGCCAAGATTTTGGAACCATTTTCTAACTCGATATTACCTTTGTTCCATACTAAAATACCCTGCTGCATCCATTTTGGCAAATTCTCATATGCCGTTGCTAATCTACCCAACAACTCTCTTGCTGTAGATGCTTTGTTTGCCAGGATTCCAATATTAACACTATCATTAAACAATGCATAATGTAAAAGGTAAGATACGACAGTGGTAGACTTACCAGTCTGTCGTGGCATCTTACAGATATTGAATCTGTTTTCGTGGAAGTTGTTGATCAACTTCTTTTGGAAATGATATGGTTTGAACGGAACCAAACCTTCATCAAGAGAAACAATTTTGACGTATCTCTCTGCGAAATAAACTGGATCCTCCTTACACCGAACAAACTCAAGAACTTGGTCTTGAGTAAATTCGATGGCAGTATTTGCCTTCTTTAGATTAGGATTACCAAGATATACATTATCAGGCATAATTTAATCAGCAGTTCCAAGCTCTGAGGGACTTATTGATTCTGCTATCTGGATCTCTCGCAGTTTTAGCAGAAGTCAACTTCTTCTTCATACCCCTCATTCTCGCACAAAAACTCTTTCTACGAGGGTTCCCAACTTTCTTTGAAGGTGCTTTAAGATTGCTTCCTGGGTTTTGACGCTCATACGACTTCCTTCCTTTTTCATTTAATCCTCCAGATTTGTTTTTACCTTCTTTTTTGGTCCACGAAGCACCTTCAGTATACAGTAGTGGTTCTCCTGGATTGTGTTCAGAAACTTGATAACTTCTGACTTTACCACCAGGATATACCTTTTCAATTTGATCCTGAACATCTGCTCTGCTAGGCATCTTCACAGATGGGAAGAACATTTGAATAGAATACATTCTGCCTCTAAAGGTGAGAATGACCATTACAATATTACCAGTTCTTTGTGGAATCCTTTGTGCCTCTTTTACCAAATCGGGGCAAGATTTTTTACCATGAACTGGGCATTCCTCACCCTCATGGTTGTGAACACATCCTTTCTTCTCATCAATCTGTTCAACCTCTTCTTTCTTGACGCAGTTTGGATATCTCTTTCCAAACATTGTCTTCATACCTTTCTTCTTATATCCCTTCCAGCACTTCTCATCGAGTTCATACTCGGTCTCTTCCTTCTTTGTGCTATTGCCCCAATTAGCAGCACCTTTCTTACGACACTTCACAAGGGCACCAGAGGCATACGCTGAAGGCCATACAGAATAGCGAGACTTTACTTTATGGTAGCAAGCGTCTTTCTTACCTTCTTCGATGTCAATTTGATCACCGACCTCTACATCGTTATCTTCAAACCAACCTCTGTTTACTTCCAGGGCACAGAGAACTTCACCATCAGATGATACTGGACTCTCCTCAAGTGGTTCTAATTGTTTGATACTCTCAATTGTTCCATCCTCTCCGATGAAAGCAATATCAAGAGGAATTTTTGTTTCTGACATATGGAATGACTGCTTTGCAATATCATCAAAAATGAAAAGCATTCCACTATTTTCTTCGAGACTTTCACGGAACATCAGCCCCAGATTGAAATCTCTGATGTTATTTGGGACTTCAATTTGAAGCGGTAGTGTTGTAAATTCTTCAGTATTCACGTTAATTGCCTTCCCTTTTCTATTTGGATTTGGATCTTTTTTATTCTTTCTACGAAACGCTGCTTGCTCTTCATCTTTAGAGAGGTTGCGTTTCATTTTACTGGAACCACATTTTGGTTTTGTGGTTTGTCCTGGTTGCTTGGCGCAAGGTTTTCCAGCGTATTTCCCACCCAGTTGAACCCAACCAGGCTTGCCATCACTAGACTTACTCTTGCCAAACCAGTCACGCAGAGAAGAATCACCACTTTTCGATTCACTCACTCCCCCACCATTTCCATTTCCATTGGAACCATTACCATTTCCATTGGAACCGTTTCCATTTCCATTACCATTACCATTTTTTGGTTCATCATCTACAGAATGACCATTTTCTTTACGAAGATATCCGGCACGACCAACCACCCTAAAACCTTTGGGGATTGGTTTACATTTTTCATCTGTATAGCAGTAATAATATCCTGCTTTACATTTTCCGTTCTTCTCTTCGTTTACATCACCAGAAGTATCTTTCTTATGAAGACTCTTATAGAGATGTTTATGAAGAGGTTTTGCTCTATTCATAATTTTATCTTTTTGAGAATAGTCTTCCGATTCATTCATCTCTTTAGTCTTTTTCTTCATGGAGTTAATGAACTTTCTATAAACCGCTGCTTCTGAAGTCTTTCCCATTTCTCTTGCTCTTTGTTCCATAGCAACTGCTGCCTGGATTTTGTGAGCATGAGATCTTGATGAATTGCGAATTTTAGAAACAGATGCTTTAGAGGTTGCAACATCCTTGAATCCAAGTCCATGAATCGTACCTTTTGGATTTTCATCCGTGTAGAGGTCAGAATGTTTTTTGGAATTTGCTGGTTGCCCAGATTTTCTTGGAATACGAGGGTTGCTCATTCAATTGAGTTGCAATACTCCTTATTATTTATTATCCATCAAGTGCTACAGTAAGACCCAAAGTCATACCAGGCAGTGACTGCCAGGATGTGCCATTATAGAATTCCATTTTTTGTGCGGTTGTGTTATATATCATCGCACCCTCGTTAAAAGTGCCCGCGTCTCTAGCAACAGTTGTATATTGTGGCATATAAAATGCACCTGATACTGTCGCAATTCCAACTACGTTTAAGTTTCTACCAACCTGTACATCACTTCTAGCAGTAACGATACCAATAGAATCAACGTTCTTTACATCTTCATAAGTGGCAATGCCAGTGACAGATAAATTAGTAACTGTCAGATTTGTGCCAGTACAAACATCTGCAAGTTGAGATGGGGCACCAGACAATGCTGTGCTGGCAATACCAACCCACTGGGAACCATTGTAGATTAGCAGTTCATTTGTGCCTGTGGTTTGATCAAAACTTACATCATCCAAATCCTTGATGAATCCAGCACCACCACCGCCAATGGTGGAGATCTGTTGTTGGATTCTATTGATGAATAATCTGTAGTGTCCAGCAAGATCATCAAGGGTGGCAAACTTCTGATCCATTGGTGTTAATGGATCTGCTTGTCCTCCTACAGACTCTTTTTCTTCTGGTGGTTCATTGAGAAGTCCTTCCTGAAGATCTTTAATCTCTTTCTGTTCAGTCTTGATTGTTCTGACAAGTTTGAACAGTTCTTTAATATCAACTTTTACATGGCGAATATCATCATCATAGTATTTGACTTCGGGTAGAGAGGAGACTTCTTTTCTGAGATCTTCAAAATAGTCAAGCAGCAACTTATCTGTCTTGACGCTGTTCTCATTATATTCTTTTACTCTCTTATCGATCGTCTTCTTGAGAGTGTTATATTCTCCAAGAATTTGTTTCTTTAGTTTACGATCATCATCTTTGAATTCTTTATGATACTCCCAAATACGAAGAGATGACTGACGCATCTCTTTCCAAATCTTATCCTTCTCTTCCTTTATCTTTGTATTAATCTCTTCAGATTTTGTATCAAGTTCTACTTTTGCCTCAAACTTCTTCTTATCAATATCCTCAGAAAGTTCGTTTAAGTTATAGTCAACACGCTCTCTTAAGGTATCAATATAATCATTGATCTTGATAAAGTCATCATCAATGACACTAAAAGTTTTTCCAATCCATGAGAAGTCGGGAACTTCATTGACTTCATTAACCCACTTAGGAAACTTGGGAATAGATGCTTTTACAGCGTCAATTGCTTCACAGATTGCCGCGATCTCAGCATCATAATATTTTACTTCTGGTAGATTTGTGACTTCTGTTTGAAGAGTGTCAATTCTATCTTCAATAGCATCCACCTGCTCATCATAATACTTGACTTCAGGAAGATCTTTGACTTCATTTCTTACAACATCAATCTGTTCACAGATTGCTTCTACTTCACTCTCATAATATCTTACTTCCGGGATCTCTGGAATCTCTTCCCTTACCTGAGAGATCTGCTCAGCAAGTTGCTCTAGTTCTTTATCGTAATACTTAATCTCTGGGATGTCTGGGATGTCCTTCCTGACATCGTTAATCAGACGAATTAATTCTGGAAATGGGGGAACAATATCTTCTACTTCTGCGAAAGTATCTCCGTTCAGATCTTCAATGGTCTGAATTTCTTCGCTTATTAGTTCTTTCTCTTGCTCAATAAAATCTTCAACAGAGGGTAACTCCTCTTCAACTTCTTCTGTAATAAATTCATCAACTGACGGAAGATCGCTGTTTTCTTCAGCGAAATCGTCAATCGAAGGTAAGTCCTCTCTTGACATTTTATTAGTAACTTAGTACTTCGGGATTTATCTCCCAGATTTATTTATCTTCTTCTTTAAGTCCAGACTTAAGAAGTTTTTGTAGTTCAGCAGTTGAACCAACAAACAAAGCGTTATTAACTGTAGACGGACCTCTTATCTGTTTATCTTCCTCAATGTCTTTCAACTTTTTCTGAAGATCAATCAGTTTGTCAGTCGCATCTGCTACGTTCTTAATCAGTTGTCCCGCAACCTCATAAGCACGAGGCATTTCACTCTCTTGAGCAAGTTCAAGAATACCATTCAGTGCTTCCTGTCCTTTCTCAATGATTGAATACAGATTGCCACGAGTGTATTCATAGTCCTTTTTCACATCCTGCATTGAGGATGCTGCTTCTTCTATCTTCTGTATCTCTTTTGTCTTTTCAGACACTACTTCACTCTCAACATTAAAGGTATCGTTTAGATCATCAAATTTAGACATATATTATGAAAATGACCCACTAAACCCGAAGTCGTCTCCAAACTCAACCAAAGCATCATCAGCAGCATTGATGATCTTGATGGGAGCACCATTGACGTGAGCAACAGCAGTTGTTCCATCCTGACCACGCTTAACATTAAGTTTATTTTCATTGATGGAGTTGATGAACAATTCTTCTCCTTCAATTTCAATGTAAGTCTTAGCAGTAAGACCACTAGCATCAACAACATCGAATGCTCTTGTTGATGTAGTAATATCTTCTGTAATCGTTGTTTCGACTTCTCCAGTGTAATCCTTGATTGCTCTTGGAGTGGCACTGTAAGTAATATCGCGAGTTGTGCTTCTGGAATCTCCAGAGATGTAGTTGATCTTTGCGGTCTTGATGATATCCTTTGTAGCGGAGGATATTGGACCGAACATGAATGTTTTAGCAGTAAATCTCAAGGTATAAAGAAGAACACGTCTGGTAGTGTAATCTCCTTCATAATCGTCCTGCATTGAGATGCTTTCTAGGACAATAGGAATATCTCTCTTTTCATTAATAGATCCAACTAATTCAACTGTAAGGTTATATGATGGTTGGAAGTATGGTAAGATTTGCTCTACAATCTGTAGGGCATCATCATTCAACTTGGTCATGATTGCCAGTTCAAATGACATATTATATGGAACTGGCATATATGCCCTTTTAATCTCAGCCTCATTGTCTGGATCTTTTACTATGAACTGCTGAACCGTAGAGACCTTTCTAGCCGGATCATAAGTAAGTCCAGTAAACTCAAATGACATTCTTGGTAATGTCATAGCAGTAGCTTTATTCAAATCTGCTTGCTGTTCTAATCTCGCAAGAAATTTTTGAGTAGGACCATAAGACAAAGGAACCCTGGTGATGTTGACGACATCATCATCTGCATTGGTAGTTTTGATTGTCACTCCATTAAAAAGAGTACCAAAGGATATAATGGTTCTCCTCAAAATTTCGTTATAAAAATACTCAAACATTTTTTAGATTCCTTGTGAGTTTATTTAGGGTATCCCAAAGGGGTTTCGCTCAGAGAAGTCTAGAATAGAATCTGCTTGAATCTCGATATTGATATTATCTGCGAATCCATCGTCAATTGGATCAAGACTAATGACTCTCAGTTGATGTGATGCACCGGAAGAAGATCCAACGATTTTCTCCCCAACAGTCCAATCACCACTGACGGTGTAGACCTCTAACTCATTAGTAACAGAGTTCCAAGTCTTGACTCTTGCCGTGGTTCCACTAATGGATCCGGTGACAATTTCATTAAATGTGAATGAACCTGTAGAAGTAAGATCTGGATCTGAGATAGTGATAGTTGGTAGAGCAGTGTATCCAGTACCAGAGTTGCTGAAGTAGATCGCTGAGATGGTTCCTGCTGCGCTTACAATAGCAGTTGCAGCAGCAGAGACGGTAGATACCCCAGTAAACGTAATTATTGGGTTTACGGTGTATCCAGCACCCGCGTTTGTAATGGTAGCAAGACCAACAATTCCAGTGTTAATAACTGATGTTGCTGCTGCTCCGGCACCATTGTCATTAGTGGCAGCAAAGAATTTCACTGATGGTGGATTGGTGGTCGCATATCCAGCTCCTGGATCAATCAACAGAACCTCTTGAACTACACCAAGACTTGGATTTGCGATTGTATTAGAACAAGCAGCAATACCACTAAGAAGTCTTGCTGTAGCAATACCAATTCTTCCACCAGATGGTGCTGAAGAGATTGCTACTCTTGGTGGATTGAGATATGAACTTCCTCTATCTGAAATTACAAACCTCTGAATACCATGATCAAACAAGGAGATTGTTGCCTCTGCTGTAACACCAGTTCCAACCAGAGTGAGAGTCTGAGATGGTCCAATCAATGTTGAGATTCCATCTTCATTAACACCAGTTGCCTCATCTCCAAGGAGAACATCATCAATATTATCGACTCCAGTATCGATGAGTTCATCACCGAGACGGAAGAGTTCACATCTCAATTCATAAACATAATTCTTTTGTAGTTGATAAAATGGTCTCTCATGCTCAACATACTTAATCTCGAATAAACGATCTCCAAGAGGAAAATAAATTAAGTCCCCTTCTTTTGGTCTAGATGAGAGTTTGATGTTCTGCTCATTCTTGATCAGAGGTGAGATGTAAGTCTCATATCTTTCCTTTGAAATGATCAGAGTGATTTCATTCGTTGCTTGGATACCAAACTTTGATAGCAATGTTGGATTGTCTCCATATCCATCAAAACTCTCTACATACGCTTCAATGGGATATGCATCATCAAAAGCTGATTGTACAACCTCTCTGATTATAGAATTTTCTGTAACGTATTTTCTGGGCAGATAATGAACCTCAACCCCATACATCTTCAACTGTTCGTTGATTAGATCTTGGAGCAGATTCTGCTCTGTCCTAGCACCTTGTTGAAAGAACGGGTTAAGCATAATATCAACCGATCATATCTAAAGGTGGAAGTTCGTAAGTAGTAGACATCTGCTCTCGGATTACTTCCAAGTCTCTCTGTGCGTCATCATAAATTTGTCTACCATTTAACTCTACTCCACCAGGAAGTTTAACTCCTTGGAATTTGATTAAATTCTGACCCCACTGCCTCTTCATCAATCCAGTGGCATATCTTTTTAAGAATGAATCGTTAAAGACTCGATTGAAATCATTGGGATCAATCAGTCTATAACAATCAATGATAAAGTAATCATCTTTTTTGACATCACCCCAATCTACATCAAGGTAAAGTCTGTCTTGTCTTTGATTAAATCTAATTTGCTTCTCAGTATTCAGAGCAAAATCAAGATCTTCCAAATATCTCTTCGTCATCGCATATGTCAGAATTTCGGTAGATCCGAAATAATACATATCATTCAAGAACATTTGATACTTAATACTAAACATATTGTTAGTAGTAGTCTGAGATCCATCGTATCTAAAAATTTTATTGATACCGATAACTGCTGGTGGTATCTCTAAGAAATTACTATTCTCTTCGTATGAAAATGTGGTTGCTGTCCCTGCGATAGTAGTAGTCGCAGTGGTCGTGACAATGCCCACAGCATTATTATTAACACCTCTTGCCCTACCACGGTTTATATCATCCTCAGTAATCTTATACTTAAGATATGTCTGAATAACACCGTCAAAATGACGCTCATGAAAATACTGAAGAGCATCATCAATAATGTCCTCTACCTGTTCATCAGCGATGTTAATCTCTAAAACAGGAGCACCAAGTTGTCTCTTACAGTAATTAATTAAGTCTGCCCTACTTGACGGTTGTGCCATTTAACCACTATTCTCCTATACAATATTTAGGGGGCAGAAGATATTCCAGCAATGACTAAAACATTGCCGTTAGCAATACTATAAATTGTGCTACCAGAACTAACCAAAACATTATAAACATAACGTCCTTCTTTTAAATTTCTAGTGTCCGTTGAACCCAGAGAAATTTTGAATTTGCCATCATACGCACTGGTAAATCCCACAGTAAAACTTGTGGTGACTCCTAGAGTTGCCCCAACAGCAACACTCTTTGCCATCTGAGCAGATCCACTGTATCCAGTGAAATTGAAGGCAGCGTTAGAAGTATCAACTACATTGAAATTATTAGTGAAATCCGCGCCAGTATGAATTATTAAGTTAACACCCTTTGGTACACCAGCGTCTGGATCAAAGGTGATATTCTTACTCGCCATCTGATAGTCCTATGATCTGCATTGTTTCTTGTTGTTTATAATATAATTTACAAAAAGACTTAGCAATGTTTTTCAAAGTGTCTCTATCATCACAACTATCTATCTCAGATGCTACTTGCGTATATGCAAACATCTTTGCAAGATTTTTTAATTCAATAGTGTCAGGATCCATTGATTAACTCCTTTAGTAACGACTTGATTTCATTCAACTCACCTTTCATATTAGCAAGATCATCCTCAATTGTCTGCACTTTTTGAGTCTCTTTAGACTTTGATTTCCTCCTAGAGAGATATTGATTATATTCAAATTCATTCACATTTACGATGGAATTAGATTCGGGATCTCTGGCAAGATCCCCATGCCCTTCAATTGTATAGTTGATATCCATAATTAAGCAAGTGCAATAACTCTCAGGTTTCTTACTCTAGGTACATGAACCTGACTTGTAGATGTTAGAATAAGTTTAATTCTATAAGTTCTAAACTCAGGTAAATCATCAACTGTGAATGTGTATTCTTTAAAGTCTAGGTTTTGTGACTCAAAAGCATACCTATTTGATTTGGTCATGAATACATCAGACTCGCCATTATTGTTCTTGGCATCAATTACTTGACCTCTTTCATTCAAGTTTGAGTATCCAGGGAAAGGAACAAAGATTGGTTCTTTTCCTGGATTTGCATTGACCGCGTAGAACGCTCTAACATCTGCATTGGCAGTAGCATGTGCTTCAACGAGAATCTTGATTGAAGAAGCTGATTGTTCAAGAATAATTTCTTTAGAAATATACTGGCATGATGTAGGATCATTCTCAATCACATTGACTCTAGCATCAGTAGCATAATTTGTAATAATGCTATTTGCTCTGTTAGAAGTAAGAACTACACTTACTCTTTGACCATCAATCACTGGAGATACTCTCGTATCCGTAGTGTTCATAAGAAGTCTCATATTCATTGACTTCTGTCCAGTTGTAGTTAAAAGTTTAGCATCTTCGTTAACTTTAGATGCAATCATTCTTGGTGAATCTAAGTAGTTTGCCTGATTAAGAGCAATTGATTCAAATCCAGTATCAAGGTATGGAAGTTCATTTCCACTCAAACTCTTGGAAGTTGTGGTTCTGAGTTCTGCGGTGAGAGAAGTTCCTTCGACAGTTACATTTTGTATAGATGGTGTAATAATCTCAAAAGGAATATTTTGTGTTGCCTTAACATTATATCCACCAGTGCTCTTTGTACTATTGAGGTATAGAGTTGGATGTCCAATGTCAGTGCTTCTACCCGTTCCAGTTACACTGCCAGTATCAATCTTAATATTGTAAGAGTCAAAACTAATTGGATTTGAAACGGTTGTGTCATTGAGATTGTGTGTTCTGTTAATTCTTTGAAGATTAACTCCACTCATCTCATACTTATAAACTGGAGTTCCAACTGGATATGTAATAGGATTAGATCCCCTTACAATGTTTCCACCAATATTATTTCCACTAACATTATCATATTCAATAACTTCACCACCAATTAATAAGTATCCTTTATTAGTTGTTCCAACGCCAACATTTTCAAATGTAGAGAATACGGATGCACTATCAACAGAAATTGCTGTTGTCGCATCAGCACCATACGCAACACTCAACTTAGTTGGTCTTACATCAGGGAGGGCACCAGAAATTGATACTCTGTTGTCATCAAAATACATACCATGGTTTTTATGGTTGACCTTGATATGCAGACCATCATTCACAACACTAATAGCAGAGACTTGTACATCTCCTCCTAAGGAGTAGTTAAGATCTGTGGTAATTCCAGAAGAATTAACAAACTGAATTGTCTTAGCAGCTCCAACAACAAAATCGCCCTGAACATTATTAAGAATGAGTTCTTGAGTAACTCCAATTCCAGGAAGAGACAATCTCATATTTTGTCCAACGGAACTCAATCCAATCGTGCTGACCGTGAATACATCACCAACTTGATATCCAGATCCACCAGTTCCAACAGTTGCAGCAATTGCTACACCATTCTGAATGTAAACATCTGCTTTAGCACCTCTACCATTACCTGTAACTGTAACCAGATTAACACCATTAAATTGGAAGTTTCCACTTGCTGGGGTGTATCCCAAACCTGCGTTGATGATATTGAGTGTTCCTGTAGCAATACCAGCAGTGCCTGTAAGATCACCAGTGGCGTTGGTTCCAAGTTGAGAGAATGTGTTACCAACAACATAGGTGCTGTCACCGATAGTTGTCCCAAGTCCTACTCTAACTTCCCTAGATTTTACTTCCAAAGAGTTTGGTTGGAGAGTGGCAACTTGATTATTGCCATGAGTCAATTCTGGACTATAGAATTCAACAGAACCACTATCAATAAAATCTGCTCTATACAGATTGAACTTAAGATCCTCCCACTGACTTGGTTCCCAAGTAGACGCATTCTGTGACTTAAACAGAGATCCAAGATATGGTTGATTGGAGATAAAGGTTTGAGTCAGAAGATCATTCTCTCCAACTCTGGATACATATACCGTGTATTTGGTAGAGTTAGAAGCAAGAGCAATCGCATACTCTTGATTTCCACCCTCTAAGTAAACTGGTGCTTTAAATACAAATGATGTTGCTACAGATCCATCAGATGAAATATTTACATCATTAGGGTCAAGAACAACCTCAGAGAAAGGTAAAATGTGTTGTGAAGGAAGTCCATCCTTCATAGATCTAATTTGGAAGACAACAGGAATATCCATGTCATCTTTTGTTCTGAAATAAACATCACATCTAGTCAAGAAGACTCCAGTCTCATCCTCTACAAGGAAGGATTGAGCCAGAGGATCGTACCAACCAATCTGAACTCTTTCGGATCTTCTACCAGCTACTTCACTACTAACAACTTCAGTTCCCAATGTGCGGTTAACATTTCTACTCTGGAACTGTTGTCTATTTTCAACACGAGCATTTCTAACAGAAATGATATTTTCCTGAACCGTCTCCAGAGTTCCAGTGGCACTAAATGCCTCCTCAGAAATTGTAGTACAGAGATTCTGATCATTGTCTTCATCATTAATGAGAACAAAGGTCTTTGTTCCAGTTTCAAATCTTGGATGATTAAGATTGTTTGGATTTGGAATAAAGAAACTGCCAGCGATATGAGCAGCAATATCAGATACTAATCTGACATTTGTGATGTTTGCTCTCGCGCCACTAGTAGAACCTCTAAGGGTCATACCAGTCTCAACATATCCTTGATACTGTCCCTGAACTTCTGCTTGGAGAGAGAAAGTATCAACATTCAAGACTGTTGATGTGGAAGAATATGTTGCTGGCAAATCTTGTCCAGCAACATATGGATTTTCTGGATAGATTTTGGTTGGGATATTATAAGCACCTTCTTTGTGATTTGCTGATGCAACTCTAAAGGTGATGTTTGCTGCAGTGTCTGTTGTATCTGGTCCAAGACCAGTTTGAACCACTGTTCCTGTTACAGTTTCACCAACTTCAAATGTCCCAGAGAGCATTTCAATTTCCAGAAGTTTTGGAACACAATACTTACTAACATCAGCTCCCTCAAAGAAAGCATAAAGTCTTGTGAGTGGTTTTACTCTCTTAGAAATAAACTCAATGTTTCTAGATCTCATGAATGGAATGAGATCTCTACTTACAACACGATCACCCACAGATGTTTGATCAAACTGCTCAGTAATCGCAAGAGAAGTTCCATTTCTACTCTCTACGCCAGTTTCAACAGTTTGACGGAGTTGCTCTCTAACTGTGGTAGTGGTTCTAGTGTCGAACACTGATCTACCTCTTCCACCCCAAAGAACACCTTGCCACTCTCCACCTTGAGTTTCTGTTCTCTCTCTGGTTGTGTTAATAATATCAACACCTGTCCAGTTAGTTTCCCAAGAATCCCAAAGAACTGGTCCAAAACCAGT
>Ga0181379_1001114_pt1 | contig 12697 bp, 24 predicted proteins | sample 2SPOviralmetaG_FD_130115 | JGI IMG/M metagenome (GOLD analysis project Ga0181379, IMG submission 130115) | Marine viral communities from the oligotrophic San Pedro Time Series (SPOT) site, San Pedro Channel, CA, USA - 2 SPOT_SRF_2009-07-10 | ecosystem: Environmental > Aquatic > Marine > Strait... | reverse complement strand
CTTTTTGTCATTCTTATCTGACGCTTGTTTAAGTTCATAGCATAAGGACACTGTCAAGGAATACATGGCACTGATTTCTTTAGTGCCCATTTCTTTAACTTTACCTGCAAGTATGTCAGTTGGATTAGGCATACTAGCGGCAACCTTACGGTGAGCCATAAATTTGACAGCCAAACCTTCTCCTACTGCACCACTGATCAAATCAGTAGTTGTGCTTTCGTCATCGTCATCTTCAAGTAGTTCAGAAACAAACGACCAAGTTCTTGGTGTTGCAAAAGAACGTGAAGGAGACTTTGGATCGAAATCGTATAAATCTTTTTTACTAAATGTTAAGTAACCTACAACATCATTATGTTGATTGTTTTCTACTGCCCATGCAAACCAATCATCAAAGTCTACAGCCAATTCTAAGTGTACAAAACGGTTGGCTAATGGAGCAGGCATTCTATAAGTAACGCCTTTGTCTGCTTCACGGTTACCAGCCGCTACAATAAGAACATTGTCGGGTAACTTGTATTGTCCAACACGTCTATTTAGAATTAATTGATATGCCGCCGCTTGTACTGCCGGAGCCGCAGAGTTCATCTCATCTAAAAATAAAACAATGTAATCGAACTGTTTTGCAAATTCTTCTGTTGGAAGTTCTGCGGGCGGAGCCCAAGTCATTGTATTATCGTTTGCACTATAATATGGAATACCTTTAATATCAGTCGGTTCCCAAAGTGATAGTCGAACATCGATAAGATGTGATTTTTTAAGTTGTTTTGTGATTTGCCCTACGATATCGGATTTTCCAATACCTGGAGGACCCCACATAAAGATAGGACGCTTTTTCTTGAATGCCCTAATAATACTCTTTTTTGCTCCATTTGGAGTTACAGTGCGTACTACAGATTCCATGTTATATTCCTCGTTTGTTTGTATCAGTGCCATACTTAATTTCTTAGTATGTATATATAATAACACAGGTTATAGGGAAAGTCAACCTATTTTGGTTAGGTCTTTTGTCTAGTTAATGCTTTAGTAAGTCCGTATTTTTTAACATCACCGCTAAAAAGATGTAGTTCTAACGCTTTCTTTTCGTCCGTAACTTCTATGCAATACTTACATAACCAGTAAGGACAATCAATAAACTGATCTAACCAAATTATAGTATTAGTTGTAAGTTCGAAGTCTTTTGGAAAAGGTACTTCAAATGTAGATAATTCTAATTTACCTTTTATGAATTCTAAACCTGCATCAGTTAGGCGTAGTCCGCCTGTCTTTTTTGATCTTGTGTTCTGCCACCATGTAGACATATACTCTGTCATTGTAACATCTGATATGGCAATGTCGGCATGTTTTAGAAAGATCTTAGTATATGTTTCTTTCTTCATTCTTCTTCAACTACATCACCTGTGCTAAGTTTATAAACTGCAAAGTCGGTTGAATTGAACATCTCATTTAATTTGCTTGCTAGATTGTGTGCATGACCGGGATTTGAAAAACTAGTTTTCTTATATTTAGGTCCAGGGTAATTCGTTAACATGTTTGAACTTTTTAGATTGAAAGGTTTATCTTTATGAAACACAGCCCAAATAGCATCTGCTTCTAAAATTTGTTCACTACGATATGTTTTTTTATTAACGTATTCTAGTAATACTGTTGGCTTTGGCCTACTCATATGCGTATCCTTTTTATAATGTACGCATATATTTATCTCTTTTTGTAAGTTAAAGTAGCAGTTATCTTAGTGTTAGGCCTAACTTCTTTACAGTTTGTTGCACACATAACGCTTGTACTTTACAATCTTCTAATGCATTATGTGCCGCAAACTTTATTTCTTTACGAGGATCTGTTGGCATAATGCCAAACAGTGTTCTACTGTCTTTAATTTTCCAAAACGGCCAAGGAACATGATGTTCATATTGTCTAAACAAATCTTCTAATATAACAATATCAAATGCAGGGCCTTGACACCAAATTGTATCAACACCTACACACCATTTGTTTAATGCTTTAAGTATTTCAAGTACTGGCGTACGATTATCATCACCTAATGCTTCTTCACGTACATCTTCTGCTTGTGTAGCCCACCAATCCATTGTGCTTTCAGATATTGTACGACCTTTGTTAAGTTGTTCGTCTACATCAAAACGATAATAAAAAGGTTGTAAAGTTTCTTTAACAGAATTTGGATCAAATTTAACTCCACCAATAGTTAATACTGTAGCAGTTGGTAAAACATCAAGTGTTTCTAAATCAATCATTGCGTGTGTTGTCATGCTATCTCTTTTAAAACTTTTGCTATTTTGTCAATTAACCATTTGTCTTGTACAGTTGGTACCCAACTTTCTTCAGGTACTAATGTATCGAATGTTTCCCACATTGCATCTTGTTCATCCATTTTATATTATCCTTATTAAGATGATTACTTGTAAAACTAAAACAGCAATCGGCACTATAGTTCTTATTAGTTCCATAGTATGATTATACTCGTCTAGTTTTCTTTCAAGTTTATTTCTTCTAGCCATATTTTCCTTATTGTCGTTTAAACCTTACTTTAGTATATGTTTGTGTAAGATCACAATTTGAATTTACACGATAAGATCCAAATTTTAAATATAATTCTTTATAAGAACCATTTATAGTATCATAAGTTGAAGTAACAAAATTACCGTTTACATAATAATCTACTTTAACACTTCTTTTTTGTATATCTAGTAATGCTACTAATTCAAATGGTCCGGTTGGTACATCTATGTCTGAAAATCTTTTTTCATTAGTACGAAATTTATTAAATTGATTTATACCAAACCAACTAGGAGGTTCAATCATATAACTTGCATCATGTACTTGAAAAAGAGTATTTCTATATGCAGGCTTACAATTTCTTTCAATATCAATAATTGCTGTCCATTTATATTTGCCTACTGCTATACGTCCTTTAGATTTAACTTCACTACGTTCAGAAAACTTCCAAGAGTGTTGTGCTTTTTTATCACTAGGACAACCGCCTACTTCACCTTGTTTAACATTAAAAGTGTATGTACCAAACCAATTACTATATTTGCTACCACAACTTGCTTTCCATTCTAATGCTTTTACTGAAGTAGTGCTAAGTGCTAAAAACCCTAAAGTAATTACTAGTGCTTTTAAACTAAACTTACCAATCATTTCCACCATCCATTTGTACTTCTACAACTTCTTCTTTACCAGCATTTTCTTTAACAAACTTTTCCATATCACCTTGTAACCTTGTCATTACAGTACCTAATGTAAATGCAAGTCCTTTTGCTTGTTGGATTGTTAATTTAACTTCTTTTGCTTGACCAGAGTCAGCCTGTTTAACTTGTTGAATAAACTGCTCAATAGGTGCAGTATTAAGAGGATTTCGCGTTGACACGTGATAACTCCGTTCTCATTTCTATATCAGTCTTAAACGGACCGCTATAATTATATCGTTCAATTGTTATTTGTTTAGGACAAAAACTTTTGACCCAACCTTTTTCAAATTGAATACAATAGTAACCTGCACAATATAAACTTTTGCTTTTGTTACTTTTACTAAACAAAGGCAATCTATTTTTTACATCATACATTGGATTAAAAGGTTCACAACTAGTTGGATACCCATGTACTTCATAATCTGATTTGCTTTTACTATCAGCAGTACTCCAACTAATCTTACCTAAATGCTTTTTAAGTTGATTAAAGTCTCCAAATACTGTAGTACCTTTTCCGCACGAGTATGTATAACACTCTTCAGCGGCACTTAAAGTACCTACTTTAGATCCATTTTCTTCTACGATCCAAAACTTATCTTTTAACACTTCTTTTGCTTTTATTGTCATACCGGATACCTCGCTTGTAGTGGTTCTGCGTAATATTGTGCTTGGTCTGCAATACGTTGCATATCCCATTTAGCACAGAATTTCATAAGACGCATACCTACTTGTTGTACTTGCTTAGGAGTCATATGATCTTCTATTACATCGTTAATAATACTTCTAATGTTACCAGGTTGTGCAGTTAAGTCACACAAAATAACATTACGTTGATAGTCATCTAGAACACGATGTTCTACACCTTCATGATCAGTCCAACGTTGTAACATCATGTTGTTCCAATTATAACCTTTTGTCTGTTTATCTTCAAATGCTTCAATAAGACCAACTTTGTTCTTAGTACCTTTCTTACGTACACCTGGATAAGCACTAAACACATTGTCACTAGTATCGCCACGCATACACTTTTCAAACAACATAAATTCTGGATTAGGAGCAGGCTTGTCTTCTTTTGTTTTCTTATCAATTACATTATTACCTTTTTTATCAAAGTAACCTTCGTGTGTAATTGTTATATCTTGAATACCATTATACTGTTTACAGTTAGGTGCAATAAGTTGTGCAAAGTCGCCATCAGTACTAATAATAACATGATTGTCATTAGGATGTGCTTGTACCCAACCTGCAATAAGATCATCTGCTTCTAGTTGTGGATGTTGCATAACAGTACAGTTAGTCTTAGTATCTACAAATTCTTTAAACTCATCAAACACTTCCCAAAACACTTTATCTTCTTCTGCTTGTGCAGGAGTAAGTGCATCACGACTTTCTTGTCTATTACGTTTGTAAGGTTCATAAAAGTCTTTACGCCAACTGCGACCTTCTAAACAGAACACAACATGATCTGCATTAAAGTCACGCCATGCTTTCTTAACACCACTAAGTGTAATGTGAAATGCCATACCGACTTTATCATCTATGCTACCACGTACTACGTGTCTTGCACGAAAGAATGTGTTAGCAGTATCTACTAGAATATAAGTTGCCATTAGTTTGCCTCTTTGTATAATTTATAGTATTATTATAGCACCAGATCTGGCTTGTGTCAACCACAAAATTCTTCTTCGATATACCGTTTTAATTCATGATCGCCCACGTTTTTGGGTATTCTTTTCTTGTAAAATAGTTCATAACTATCTGAACCATACTTACCTATGCCATATAATTGTGTGGCATCTTCGCCATCCCAGTCTTTGAATTGTTCACTCATTCGATACAATCTTTCTGCTCGAACGTGTTTCATGCCCAGTGGTTGTATTACTTCTTCAATTTCTCTACGCCCTGCATGTACTAAAGAATCGTGTGTACTCCATCTAGCAAAAAACTTAGGTAGTACTGCTTTAACTTGTTTACGGTTTGTACAATTTAGACAAATAACACCAACCATATGTTGCCATACATTGTTTACTTGCTGTTGAACCATTAGGTCGTCTCGCATTATGATATTTCACTTTTTCCTTTGTCAATCGGAACTACGTTAATATATCCTGCGTCACGTTTAGGATCTTGTCCTTCTTCTTCAAGCATTTGTGAAATAACAGTTTTAAACCATGCATCAACTATTTCTTCGTTAGATTCACCTTTGTATCCTGCATCAATAAGTTGTTCAATAAACTCGTTATTCCAGTCTAATTCAAAAAAACCGTTACGGATATTATCTGGATTAACTTGTGTATCTAATACTGCTACCCAAGGCTTTTTATCTTTAGTTGCTTGTGCTTTTTCTTTTTCAAGAATAGACCTACGTTGATCTTCCGTTGTAGGTTCTTCTTTTGTAATTTTAGGCTGTATGCCTATTGCTTTTTTTACTTTATCCCAATCCATATTTACCATCCTGCCTTTCTTATTCTATCTTCGTTAATAGGCGCCTTCATTGCCTTTTCATGTTGTTTGTTCTTGTACTGTGCATCAAGTTCCCCACGCATTTCCGAAGAGTGATATGTGAAGTCTTGGGGTAAATCTCCATCCCCGCTCCATACACGCTTCAGCCACGTCTTTGACGTTAAGACTATACTCTTCCGAACGTCCACCAAGCGGCATAAGATATACCGGACACTTGACCCCGGCCCTGCGATACTCTGCAACAGCCTTAGTAACTTCGTCAAAATCATCTTGAGTAGCGACAACAAACTTAAGATAAATGTCACTACCGTCAACAAGACTATACTCATGAGCCACGTCAGGCTTAATAGCAGTCTCCCAAGGTTCTCCGCTAACGCTAAGTTTTGGGGAACAAGACCAAGTGACTTCAAATTTGTTTTGATCTGTAAGATAGTTAAAGAAATCGTCGTGTAAAGTTTGTGTAGTGTTTGTTTCAAATGTAACATTTTTTAAGTCCTGCATACGTGGATGTTCGAATAATTCGACATATAGTCTTTGCCAAGCAAGCAAAGGTTCACCACCTGTTAATATTAAATGAACGTCTTGTCCATTATCCATTGTCCACTTGCCTTCTGGAGTAAGTGAAAGTATATGTTCAACTACTTCGTCAATAGTTGCTTCTTTATTAAAATGTTTAAACTCTGGATAGATACTTGCATAAGTATCACAGCCTGTGTGTACAATAGGTAAATCGTTAAATTCTTTTGTAGTCTTGTGTACACCTGCATCAATTAATTCTTTTACTTCAGCATTATATCTTTTACCATCTTTGTGTTGTTGTACACGATCTCTTTTTTCATCAGTTCCAAAGTTCATACAACGAAAATTGCATCCGAATGTACGTAAAAATACACTAGGCACTCCGACAAATTTGCCTTCGCCTTGTACTGAATAGAATGCTTCGCTATAACGTAATTTCATTTAATACTCCATTTATAGTTATTATTATACGATATATTTAGGTTTTTGTCAAGTGTTTTAAAAACTTTTGGGCAATTAATTTATGGAATAGTTGATTGAAATGCTCTTTATCTTCTTCAAAATAATTGTTGTGATCAATGTTTCTTTGCTGAAAGAATTCTTCTACGCTTTGATCTGCTATTTTGGTTGCCTTTAGTTTACCATAAAAATCCCACGATTCAGGAAAAAATGTTCTTTCACGCATCTTAAATAGGTACAGGGGAATGTCTCTATCTGCACACATATTATCCCATGTGTATATGTCTTTGAAAAAATCACGTTGTTCTAAATGTGTATTAAGTTCAAAGAATGTTTTAATTTCCATATAAGATGCTTCACGGATATTAGGCTCGCTTAATCCATCTTCGTAACTAAATTTTAATCCAGGAAACTTTTCATAGTCTCCTTCATGTGGTTTTTGATAAAGTTGTAAATACTGATCGTTGTCACCTGATATAATTTTATCAAGATATCTATCAACTGTCTTATTATTGTTAGTACCTTCAAAGTGAGTAAACTCATCAATTGGTACTACACTAGGATCAAGTTTTTCGTTGAATCCTAAAATGAATCTGTTTAATGATGACATTAAGATAATAACTTCGTCAATGTCATCATATTTTTTAAACATACTTCCAATCCAGTCTGCATATGATCTATTATTTGCACCTGGCATTGCATAGACAATAGCCTTTTTATTATGTAAACTTGCATATTCTTCTACATAACTATTTTCATTCCATACAGAATAACTTCCAGGACCTTGCTTACCAGGTACTGTTTTATATCCGCATGTATGACTGTCGCCTATGAATAGTGTTCTAGTCATTAAAATATTTGTTCAACATTTCAAGACGGTCGTCCGCAGTAGCCATAGCATCCAGTTCTTTTTGAATAGTTTCAATAATATCTGAATGTTCGCCAATGCCCACAACCTTTTCCATGTACACATTAATATTAGTTTTGTGTAATAGGACTTCTGCTTCGGCGTGCTTCCTTGCCGCCTCAATCATTTGCTGTTTCAACATAAGTTCCTTTCTTGTAGTTTCCCTTGTCGGGTATTACGTGTCTTACGCCGCCGCGTGGATCATCCATATCGCCATCTCTGCGAGGAATTAAATGGACATGTGGATGCATAACGGTTTGTCCTGCGGCCTCTCCACAATTTTGTCCGATGTTAAACGCATCACAGTATCCGCGTTCAACCCAATCGTAGCCCCATTTGTATGCGGCTTCGAAACATTTAGTTAGAGATTGCCAATTTTCTTCCTTAGGTACAAAAAGAATGTGTCCTTCTGTTACAGGATATGCATCTCTAAAAACTGTAAAATCTTTTGATTTAATTACTACGTCGGTCCAAGGTCCCATTACTTAAAACTCTGTTGTGCTTGTAAATTAAAACTAATTGTAATTCTTTCGCTGTCTTTCTTTTGCTGTGAAACACCATGTACTAAATGTGCAGGAAAAATTAATAAACGTCCTGTTTTAGGAGTTACACTGTATGAAGGTGTATTATATTGGTTTGCTTCTTTATAACCGCACCAAGGCCAATTTGATGTTTTATTAGTATCATAAAACGTAATCGGAGCATCATCTTCTTCTGCTTGTACATAATAAACACCACTCCATGTTGCTGGAATATGATTGTGCATTTCATGATAGGTATGTTTTCTATTAATGCTAAACCAACTACCAACAAATGCTAAATCTGCTTCAACACCTAATGTCTTATTACCTTCCATAGCAATTTGCCCGATCCAATCACGTAGTTCATTACATTCGATCTTTTCAATTACTTGTGTACCTGGATTGTAATTTGTATAACCATTTGCACTATAAGGTGCAGGATCTTTGTCTTCTTCTTCAATTTTTTTGAACATAGGAACGAGTGTTTGTGCTAAACTTTCTGCATGTTCATAATGTGCTCCTAAGACAGGAACTGGAAATAAATCTAATCTATCTACTTTAACTTCCATTAATATTCTCCTACGTTTTCCCAAGGATATACTAACCATACATCCTCTTCACTTTTATTTACTTCATGACATGTGTAACTCACCTCACTAGTGAATTCACTTGCTAAGTTATCTGTTAGTGTAGCAAAGCGAACATTATTACCAAATATGTTATCCCATTTAGGATCATCAGGTAAGCAACCTGCTTTCCAGTCGTCTATAATCCAATTAAACGTAGCACCAGTATCATTAATGTCATCTACAATAAGAATATTTTTATGATGCGGACCAGCAGTTGGTCCTGGATTGGCTACATAACCATATGCATCTTCAGCCATCCAACAGTTGCTTTCACTTTCACTATTATCATCACGTAGACTTACTTTAATTGCTTCACAACGTATACCAGTCATGTTACTAATAATAGTAGCAGGTACATTACCTCCACGAGTAATTCCTACAATATAATCAGGACGCCAGTTGTCCTTATACATTTGATTTACAATACTGACGCACATCTTTTCTACGTCAGCCCAACTATAATAGTGTTTCTTAATCATCTTGTTTACCCTTCCAGTCTTGTAATGTCATATCATATATTGTTTTAAATTTTTCGTATGCAGTTTTAAGTGCAGGATATTCTCCACACATATTTTCTATCTGAGTAGTATCTAAATAATCTTCATTAAATCCACCTATAGTGTAAGTTACATCATCATTAAGACAGCCACCTACAGTTGATCCGGTAATAGTAGTACTATAATCTGCATTTGTATTGAAAGTATATTCACTACCAGTATCATTTGTATATGATGTGTCTATAGTAATTGTATCTAAACTACTCGTATCGTAAAGAGAATCACCAATAGTAATTTTAAAATCATCATTCCCCATCTGAGATAACCCGATAAAGTTTCTTGCCACTAAAAAACTCTTTGTTAAGTTTAGTAACTTGTTTATTAATACTTGGTAGAAAGTCTTCATAGTTTTCCATGTACTCAACAATTTGTTTTACTACCTTATCTCTATTTTGCATATATGCATCATAATCTTCAGTCCATTCACTGTTATACTTAAACTCAGGCAATGCCATTTCACTATAACTAAGCCTATCAGGCACCATAGGAATACTATCTACTAGTGCGCCTTCGTACCAACTAATACCAAGTGTTTCTTGTAGGTTAGCACTAAACACAAGTTTAGACTCTCCTAGTAAGTTATGATATTCATTTTTTGTTAATGATTGTTCTTGACATACTATAAAATCATATTGTGGTAATTGTGCTTTAAGATCTCTAAATATTTCAACTTGCTTCTCTGGAGCAACTCTATGTGGGAAAAGAATAAGATCTCGCTTTGTCATATTTTTATAACTATCTAAACTAGTAGCCAAATACTCCATAGGCCATCCAACACGATGTGTTTTACTATCACTTGTGGTTAAACTTTTTTCAAATAATTCAATATGGAATTGACTTGCAAAAAAGTTATCATCATAACATTCGTACATTGATTGTTCTGCATGTCTTACCCAAGGTTTATCTCCTATAAGTCTTCCTAGGAAATCATGTTCGTCATAACTACCAGCATGCCACAAACCGCCAATAGTAATATCAACGCCTAATAGTTCTGCCATATAACGTAGTTGTATAACTGTAGGGTTCCAAGCATCAGTGTATAAAAAATAATCACCATCTTCTACTTGTCCATTACAAAACATCTCTCCTATTGTTTCAAGTTGTTTTGATTTGTAAACATTAGTCCCGCCAAAATTGAGAAAAGCCCCAGGCGTTGTAGCCTGAGGTGTTTCTCCTCCACTAATTACTTTTACATCTTCGTTTGTAGCACGTTGCAGTTGCGGTGGAAGAAAGTCTTTCCATTGCTTAGTATATCGCGTGTCGACTGCTTCAATGTCTACTATATGAATAGTCATTAATTTCTCCGAGTGTTAAACTTTCGACTTGTGTTACGTGCTTTTGCACGTAGCCAGCCTTGATGCTTTTGGTATGCGATCCATACTTGAGCATCGGTTTTGTAAAGATCTTTTTCATTAAAGACTTTACCTTCAAAGCGACAGAAGTCGCGGAACTTATCCAAGTCGTTAAACACCTTTGTATATGCTTCACGATTAAAGTTAATTGCCATTTTATAATTTCCTTTTTTAATAGCATCTATGGTCGGGGATAAAATATTGAACAGCCGTTTTCGCCATCTTCGGCAACATCAATTTCAACAAAGCGGCCTGAATACTTTGCAGAAATAGCGTCATAGAGATCATCTGCGATCATCTCACATGATTTGTGATTAAGTTCTAGTACACCTTCAACATCATATAGTCTTTCTAACCAACGTTTAAATTGGATAAATTCTATATCTCTATCATTGTGGAATACTTCTATTCTTATTTTGAAGTGAAAGATATGTCGATGCGGAATGCCTAAGAATGATACATCATCCCAATCGCCTGTTGCTAGTTTGGGATCAGTATCTGCACCTGGGTACATATGTACACCTTCTTTTCTAAAGGTTACCCATACACTTCTTGCCGCTTTATCTTTAATATTTTCTTGAGTCATTTTAGCATCTTCCTCTCTAGATCTACGAACCATATAGTCGTAATATCCTTCATTTGTTGTATTCATTATACTATCACTTTATCACTTTGTCAAGGCCATATTTTGTCCAATCAGTGAATTTTTCTCTATCCATTAAATCGTGCAAACTATGACACCAAACGCCAGGGTTAGTTGCCTTAAAGTCTTTATCATCAATTTTCAACATAGTGTTGTAGTTCCACAGTTTTGCATAAGGCAATGGAATGCGAAGTTGTGGGATAAAATTTTCATATTCAGTAAGACCGGTATCAAGGAAATCTTCTGCGTAACTAATTGGAATATCTAAACTGCAAAGTTTTCCTGCGGCTAAGAACGCTTTGATCATTCTTTCCCATGATTCCCATTCAGAATGTTTTACAGGTTCAAACGAATGATTAGCACCAAAGAAGATGTGTTCACATTGTTCATCGTCATAATGCTTTTGTATAATATCACATGGGTGTGTACCTGTAACAAATAAAGTTTTCATTCCAAACGCAGGTGTCTTTTCAACTTCTACACCTGTAAAGAAGATAACTTTTTCTTTTATACCATTTTCGTAATTTCTTTTCATCGTTTACTCTTTATATGTTTGTAATCTAAATACTGCGAACACCATTCATAAAATGCATTGTTTGTAGCAGGCCAACATTCAGCAAATACTTTATCTTTTTTTCTTAGTTGTTTAAATTCTTCCCTAACTTCTTTTTCGGTTAGTTCACTCATTGTAATCCTTTTAGTTCTGTTTCTATCCTATGTATTTCATCCTTAAGCCAAAGTTTTTTAGTTTTTAAAAGATTAAGTTCTTGATCTACTACAAACTTAGTATACAATACTTTTATCTCATCGTCAAGTGATCTGTGCTTCTTATATAATTCTTGTAAATGCACAGCGAGTTTATCGTGTTGCTCCGTGTAGTTGCTCATCTTCTAAATCCTCCAATTTGGTTTCGTCTAGTATATCTTCTTCGATAACAGTTTCCGTTTCTGCTACATCAAATAGTGCATTAAAGTGTGTACTAGCATTTACAGTCTTTTTACCAATAGCACCTCTAGTACCTGGAATACTCATCCAAAACTTTGAATACTGATCAATTACTGCTAGTGATTCTTCTCTTGTAGTCTTTGAGAATATTTCTTCCACAACATCTCTAAATAGAACCCTGTCAAATTGCTCTTGTACAAGCATTTTCGGAATAACTCCGTTGTCGTATTGTCTGTTTGCTTCTTGAACTGCATTAATATGACTCCATACATTATGACCCATTTGGATCGCATATGAAAAACTATCCCATGATGTTTTTCCTTCTTTGCCTATTTTATTTAGGTCACCTGGTTTATAAACACAAATATCTTTTACAAGCATACCGTCTGTTACTGGCGAGTCTTCAAAGTTCTTAAATATGCCATCTTGTAATACAGCATCTTTAAATGTACGTGTATCAGTTGCATACTTCTTATCGTCAATACTAGGCACCATT
>Ga0181379_1001112_pt1 | contig 12721 bp, 9 predicted proteins | sample 2SPOviralmetaG_FD_130115 | JGI IMG/M metagenome (GOLD analysis project Ga0181379, IMG submission 130115) | Marine viral communities from the oligotrophic San Pedro Time Series (SPOT) site, San Pedro Channel, CA, USA - 2 SPOT_SRF_2009-07-10 | ecosystem: Environmental > Aquatic > Marine > Strait... | reverse complement strand
TATTGCCATTATACTGTCCTATTAGTTTTGTAGTGTTCCACTAGCATCGTATACGTTGATTCTATAGTAAGCTCCGTGTTGTCCGTCAAGTAAGTCGGCATCCAATCCTGAAGTTGCTCCGTCCACTGTCTTAATCGCAGTTAAGAGTTCAGCAGCACTTGAGTATGTTTCACTGAATGAGAATTCACCCGTTGAGTTATCGTATGATAGATCACCAGATGCTGATAAGAATCCTCTGATTTCACCCTGATCTGCTGTTATTGCACCTGTTCCACTATTGTAATCAATACCAGAAGATGCACTAAAGTGTGCTCTTACCTCAGATGCACTCGGCCCTGTATAGGTAATAACACCTGTTGAACTATTGTATGATGCACTTCCATCTCCACCCGCATCAGTTACCGATATGGCACCTCTTGCACGTGCAGTGGTATGATAGAGGTTACTAGACCCTTCTGGCAGATCATCCGTCTTGAGATGATTGATACCACCACTGTCAATTACAGTTGTTAATGCGACTGCGCCTGTTCCATCAAAAGAAACGGCACTTGCAGTCACATCACCTGTGAGTGAGAAGTTACGTCCAGTGGCGAGAGCCGTTGCAGTGTCAGCGTTACCTGTTACCGCACCAGTTAGATTACCGTAGAAGTTTGCTGCCTGTACATTCGCATCTGTAAGTGTCAAGTCACCAGTTGATGCACCTGTAGCAGTTGTAGTTGCAAATACTACTCTGTCTATACTTTCATCCCAACCCATGAACACATTGTCACCAGTTGTTCCTCTTTCGAGAACAAGACCAAGGTCATTAGCGTTTGCACCTGAGTTGCCTGATCCCAGTTCGATCAATGCGTCTTCGATTGTTGTATTGGTTGCACTGTTAGTTACAGTTGCACCGTTGACCGTCAGATTTCCTGTGATTACTACGTTACCACTCGCATCAACATCTGCGAACTGTACGTTGTCAGAAGTTCCTACTGCTTGACCAATACTGATTGCACCGTCATTATACGTTACACCAGTACCACCACTAAACAGACCTTTAATCTGTGACGCAGTTCTATCGGAATCAGTGTAAGAGAATACGCCATCCGAATATGATAGGTCGCCACCCGCACTAAACATTCCCTTGACATTCGCTGAGTCAATATTAAACTCACCGTTTGATACTGATAGTCCTTTGTTTGCAGTTAAGTGTGCTCTTACTTCAGCTGCACTTGGGCCAGTGTATGTCAGTACGCCCGTAGAGTTATCGTATGATAGACTTCCATCACCACCAGCATCGGTTACGGAAACAGATGCTCTTGCTCTTGCGTCAGTGTAGTAGAGATTAGTATTCTCGGTCAAATTCGCAGTAGTGAATGGATCAAGGGTAATCACATCCGTGAAGTTACCACCTGTTGTTTGTACAGTAATAGTTCCGTTTGAACTATCAAAGTCAACTCCTGTAACACCCGCAATAGTAATGTTCTTTGCAGAGTCAATTTGACCCTGTGCATTTACTGAGAACTGTGGTACTTGTGTAGCAGAACCGAATGTTCCCGCACTGACCCCAGAATTAGTAATGCTAATCGCACCACTATTCAAGGTTATACCAGTGCTACCACTAAAGTGTGCTCTTGCTTCTGCAGCAGAAGGCCCTGTGTATGAGAATCTACCGGAGGCAGAGTCATATGTCAGAGACCCGTCACCACCCTGATCATGAAGACCAATGGCATTACGTGCACGTGTATCTGTGTAATAGAGGTTGGATGATCCTTCACTCAGATCGTCGGTTGAACCTGAGTCCATCGCAACGTTAAAGTCGGAATCAAAGTTTGCTTTGGTGTAAACGCTTTCGACATCAAATGAGAATACACCAGTAGAAGAATCGTAAGATAAATCACCTGTTGCACTAAACATTCTGCGTACATTTTCTGAGTCGATATTAAACTCACCAGAACCAGTATCATAACTGAGACCCTTGTTACCTGATACAGCAGCTCTTGCTCTAGCGTCAGTGTAATACTGATTTGACCCTTCAGATAAATCAGATGTAGATTTTTGACTTAAGTCTAAATTAGCACCAACTTGTAATGCGATTCTAGCATCAGCTCTTGCGTTTGTATAATACTGATTTGTCCCTTCAGATAAGTCGGTGGTAGTATACGGGTCTAGCGTGATTGTGTCGAGGAATGTTTGACCATCAGCAGTATTGATTGTGAAGTTACCGTTGGAAGAATCGAAGTTGATACTTGAAACACCAGCTACACTTACTGTACCAATACTATCGATTTGTCCTTGTGCATTGACAGTGAATACGGGAACGAGAGACGCACTGCCATATGTACCGGCTGTTACCCCAGTATTTGTTATAGAGATAGTACCACTAGCACTATCATAAGTAAGACCTGTACCTTGAACCATTGAAGCTCTGGCACGTGCTTCGGTAAAGTATTTGTTTATGCCTTCTGTTAAATTAGTAGTAGTTGAGGATGATTCGTCTAATAGTTTGTGCCATGCACCAGCATGTGCAAAGTAACCTTTGCCTGTTCCGTGTACGTGTGCGAACATACCATGATAAGATGAAGCATCTGGTAGGTCGCCTTCTGAACTGTAGACGTTAGCAAAGAGAACCTTATTACCACCCATATCAAGGTCTTGACGTGTGACAGCGGAATCAACACGTGCAGTGGTATAATACTGCCTCGTACCTTCAGCGATATTGGTTGTCGTAAGGTCTTGACTATCACCTAGCGAAACAGTCAAATCATTTATGGTGATTCCACTGTGAGCCAACATTGCATTTGCGATGACGGGTAACGATGCTGAATCGATACTACCGTCAGAACCGGCAAGTTGTGATCTGTCGTCTTTTACGAAACCAGATGTTGTCAACAGACTTGACAGAAATCTAGCTTTTGATTGTGCCATTAGACGTTCCCTTTTATTCCTCGTTTCATGCTAAGCATGTTCTCTCTTATTTATAAGTTTTAATCTATGAAGTATGTACCTGTTACAAGAATTCTTCCCGATCCATTGTTACTCATTCCAACGTTAGCATAATTTCCTGCTCCGTCTTCGGTTTGAACCAATAGTGTTGTTGAATTTTTCTCCAATCTCGTTAACAAAGTATCATAATCAGTATAAGTTAGTTGTCCATTTGTTGATGCTGGGAAAACATATTCCAATCCAGTCTCATTCATGGACGCAAAAGGCAATCCAGATACTCTCAAATTACCCGTTCCTGTGTGTGTACTCCATACCAATTGTAAAGAAAAGGTAATCATGTTACCCATTCTAGTATAGAACCCAATCTGAGAACTATAGTTGCCTGTCCCTGCTGAACTTGATCCAACAACAACAGGAGTAAATTGTTGTTTCTGTTTGTACTCCTTGATGAGATAATCACTAGAAGTACCGCCAATGTAAATACCCGCCGTTACCTTTATATCTTCATACGAAGGACGTTGTGAAGATTGTTCAAAGGCCTGAATCTCTACCCTGTCGGAAGAGTCCAGTGCAGCTGTAAAGTTTACATTCGCACCGTCAATGGCACTATAGTCCGTATCTGGACTCATCAAAATACCATTGTTAAACACTTTGAGTGCACCAACTTTATAATCTAAAGTGTTGCCATCTGAGTCATTACCTGTTATAGTAGTGACTCCACCATTACCCGCAAAGGAATAATGATAATCTTTATATGATTGACTTGTACTTAAGAAGTCTGGAAGTGCGACAATCTGTAGTAGATCGTTTACAGCCGCCGGTATCGTAAGTACAATTGACGTACCACTCGTTGCAGTATAGTCAACCTTGGGGTCTAGGATAACACCGTTAAGATATACCTCTACTTTTCCTGTAGCATATCTTAAAGTACGGTTATTGTCATCTAGTCCAATAAACGTGGTCTGTGATGCCGTTGCAGTATAGTTGTATTCTGCAACTTGAAGACCTTGTGTAAAACTTTGAACCTGAAGGATGTCACCGGAATTTGCTCCAGTGTTTAATGTGATTGTAGTCCCGTCATTTGACACGAAGTCATTTGCGGAGTCTAATAGTACCCCGTTCAAATAGACATTAACAAGACTAGGGGTATACCCTAGAGTGTCGCTATCTAAATCTGCTCCGGTAAATACCGTCTGGTTGCTGTCTGCTGAGAAATAAAATTCCTCATAAGAAGCGCCAGTCTGTTCACCAATCTTAACAATTGATTCAGTACCATTAACACTTTTCTTGATGAACATAAGTCCATCGTAAGTGTTGATCGCAACTTCACCAAGATCAAGTTGGCCAATAGTCGGTATCTTTCCGGCTACAGAACTACGTTTAAGCCGAAATGTTGTTGTTGACATTTGTCATCCCCAAGTCCAATATTGGAATTACACAACCCTTATATAAGGGAAACTTACTTTTAGTAAGTACCTCCGTCCATTTGATGAATAGTTACTGCACCAGTTGTTACAGTAAATTGATCAGAGTCGAAGGAAGCTACGCCTGGATTACTCTTTGTAGCAAGTTCTGCTGCGATGAGTAATTCATTTGTGTTGTCTGTATAGGTTAAATCTATACCTTCTCCAGCAGTCAGAAGGTTTGCAACTTCACTATCAACTAACTGTTCGAATGCGACACCGTTGATAGTTAAAGAACCAGCTTCTACATTTGCTGAAGATGTTATTGCGCCCGTTACATCGAGCGGTTTGTTCATTGTCCACTTGTCACCAGTTGCGGAATACGAGAACGTTGCGCTTGCACCGTTTACAGTAAGACCCGCACCATCAGCCTCAGCTGCGTTGGTGGCACTATCTGCGAGGACAATGTTTAAATCGTTAATTGACAACTCAGTTGAGTTGATGGTTGTTGTAGTGCCTTGGACGGTTAAGTTGCCAAGGATATAAAGGTCACCAGAATCTCCAACAGGATTTGGATCAATATATAAGATTCCATTTGTATCCGTATTACTGATCGTGTTTCCGGTTAATCTTAAGTTACCTACGTCTACCTGAGTAAGACCAGCGATAGTACTGGAAGAATCTCCTAGAGATACTGTGGTACTACCAAACTTGACTGTACTATTGGTTAGTTGTCCATTGTCAACCGCATTGGCTTTAATGGTGACATCACCACTAGTAACATCAAAGTCTGCACTATTGAATGATGCGACACCCTTGTTGCTGGTAGATGCGTCTTCACCTTTAACAGTAATGACAGCACCTGTGTGATTTACATCAATGCCTTCACCACCAAGAAGAGAAAAAGAATGTCCTGAAGGTGTTACAGCACCATCGTCTGTAGTTACTCCCTTGAGAACTACATCCGCTAAACTAACATTACCGTTTGAGGCAACGAAGTCGGTATTATCAAACTGAGCCACACCCTTCTGGTTTGAATCAGCATTCTCAATTGTTGCGGTAATTGTATCTGTAGAAGCAGAGAAAGAAATTCCTCTGTTAGTTGTACCCAATAAGTTAATACCATGACCACTAGGGTCAACAGTTCCGGTGTCTGTTGTAACAGTCTTGATAACATTATCATCAAGAGTTACTACACCAGATGCAACACCAAAGTCATTCGCATCAAACTGAGCGGCACCTTTTGCTGAAGTAGATGCGTCTACCAATCCATATGTGAATGAGTTAGTAGAAGAATCTTGTGTTAGGGTTAAGTTACCACTGGCCGCTAATGTTACATCTGAATCAAGAAGACTTATCGCATCTCCATTGATTGTAAGATTAGTTGCAACGGGTACTGTTCCAGCACTGTCTAGTTGACCTTGTGCGTTTACCGTGAATACTGGGATTGCAGTTTGCGACCCGTAAGTTCCAGTTGTTACACCTGTTGCATCAACAGAATATGTTATAGTGTCGTTTGTTACATTTGAAGTAAGACCAGTTCCACCCGCAAAAGTTAGTACACCTGATACAGATGAGAATGAGTCTGAGTCTGCCTGATCGTCTGCGATAGAGAAACTAACGTTAGATATCTGAGCATCTACATAGGCTTTGTTCGCAGCATCACTATCATCGACGGGAGCAATGAGATTGATTAATCTATTACCATTTACGTCAATGTGAGAATTAGGTGCGAGAACAAGATTGCCTGTGGTCGTAGAAATATTATTGCCATTGAAATCAATGTTGTCTACAATAAGGTGGTCTAGTTTAGAATTCGAATCTGCAATTAATGCTGTGTTTGCTGTAAGGACACCGAATGGGGCGTCTCCGGTTCCTCCCAGAAGATCGACGTAGTACTTACCACCGATAACTTCATGGTTAGCAGCATCGCCAGCTGTTTCCGTACCAGTACCGACATATAATCGATTACCACCGGCACCATTGAAATACGAATACGCTAACTCACCTTGAGCAAGCGTGGTGGGATTGCCCGAAGTCCCACTTCGTTTTATTCTAATTATTGATGCCATTAGTACTGGCCTCCATTTATTGTTTGTTCTGTTAATTCTGTGGTCGCTTCAAATACTTCACTCGTTGAATTATAAACTAAGATGGAACCGTTTACCTTGGCGCTGACATCAATACCTTCCAAGGTATTAATATTACCCCCAGACTGAGTTGAGGTTTGCCATTCATTGTCATCCGCATTGTAAATTAAAATATGTTGATCTTGAACATTAGATGTATTAACACCGCCAAGATTGTTAATACTAACAACAGCAGCATTAACTTTACGTACAGGACGGCCAACCGTCACTTTCTTTACGATTGTTATCCCTTTTGCGGAAACGTTGTCTACTGTAGTAGTTGTCCCGTCAGAACGTACCCTAATGGCCATGCAATTTTACCTTGTTACTGAAGGTGATACTTTAATTTTTCCTTCCAAAACCCTTTCTATGATAGTATTACTATCTGAGTCTTGGAATTGGATTTCAACGTCATAAACGTATCTACCACGAGTATTCAATGCATCGGTTTGGGTGTTTGTTAGAGACATAGTGATTACCCCGTCTGTTGCCGGATCACCAACAATCGTAACGAAATCTACGACATCACTGTCCGCAGTCGAGTTATAATTTCTTTTCATTTTGGCGTAACAGGTATATCCGGTCAAGTCTTTCTTAGACCCATCGGTTTCCACCAGTTCCAATTCAATTGAAACGTCTGCGCCTTGGTCGATAATGATTTCTTCGTATGTCGCCATTCCCAGTCCCAGTTAAGTGAATACTTTCTTGTTTTATTTATATAAACAAGGAACTGAAAAATTACTATTCTCCCGCAATTTCAGCGATTACTTCGTCCTGTAAATTGAGAGACATATCATTATGACTGAATATGAAGGATACTGTAATACGATTACAGTCTGTGGAGGCTGAGTGATAGCATATCTTATCTGGTTCACCGTGATGACCAAAGTAACCAGCCTTTAACTGCCAGCCGGGTTCGTCTTGCATAGTTACGATCTTTTTGGTCTTCGGGTCTAGATACTTGAACCAACCATCTCCGGTCTCTGACCAAGAGAATATTAGATTATAGCCGGGAGCATTCCAATTGTTGTGCCATGAGATGAATCCGCCTGGCGGATAGAAGGCACACAATGCGTTATTTCTTGTTCCTAAAAAGAGTTGAATCTCTTCATTGACTGCGTATATAGAATCAGTAATAATCTTTCTAGTCTTGTAATCAGAACGAGACTTAAAACTATTACCCATTTCTTTCGGATCAGAAGGTTTAAAGTTTCTTGCCAAAAAGTGATCTGGGAATCCTTCGTGTCTATCCCCTTCTACTTGAATTAGATGTTTTAGGTAGTCATCACCGACCCACTTATCTCTTTGTGAGGCCTCTTTGTTGTGGTCTTCACATTGTAAGTGTACGGCATCTTCAAAACCATCGATATTAGATATCTCAATATACTTGTTAAGAATTTCAAGTATGTCTTCATTCTTTATGGGGATGTTTCTAATAATCTCTGTCATATAATATATCCGTCTTTATCAAGACCACATGAATAATGTCTAAGAACAATACCACCTTCTGGATAGGGAGTTCTGGCAGGATTCAATGCGTTGTAATAGTTCCACCTAAGATCGTTATCAAAGACACCAACCTTTAGTTCTTTATACTTGGGCTCTTTGTTCACCAACCACCATAAAGAAAATTGATCCCATGATCGGAGACTTTCAATATATCCTTCAGGCCACCATTCACGATCCATCTGTTTGCGTGTAAGTTCCCACCAATCATTCATGAATTCACGGACAATGGGTATACGCATATCATACAGACAGACACCACCACAGAGATCAAAAATTTGCTTTCCTTCTGGACTATCAAACCTACGTTCCGCATAAACATATTCACGATCATCTGTCAATGCAGTAAACATAACATCATTATCACCAATCTCATCAAAGACATTTGCGATATCTTCGTGTTCACATTCCATATCCGCATCGATGTAAAAGGTTAGGTCATAAGGAGACTTGGCCATACCCCAAAGTTTTGCACGATAGTGACTGTTACACCAGATTACTTGATCAAAGAGATCACGATGAATTTCTTCAAACATCCACTCTTCACATACAAGAGTTATCTTGGCATCTTCGTGGTAGTCTAGAATTGATTCGGATAGATTTATCGCATATCTATAAAAGTTGATTTTATTAGATGCTACAATTACATACCCTTTACTCGGCTGTAGCTTCATCCTCTTCTCTCTTCTTAAGTTCTTCCATCACAATCATGATTGCATACAAGTCAACCTCAACACGATTCTTTGCACGTCGAAGTTTAGACTTGAGTTGACGATTCTTAGAGTTTTTGATATCCTCAATCTCAAATGCTTCTAACTTATAGTTGAAGAGTTGTTCTAGTTTACGAGCTTTTGCGTGTTCTAGTTCACGCTGTTTGTTTTCTTCGTTTTCCCGCTTCTTGCGTTCATTCCGTTCATCGGTGTTTGCGGTAATTAATTCATCACCAAGGAATTCCACAACTTCAGAATAGTCGGGATTTTCGTTTCCTTCTTCATCAACTTTACGAAGTTTCATGACTTGACGGGTAACTCTACCCACATCATCTTCAATCTCAAGAATACAGTTGAGCATATCTTTCTCATCTGTTTCCCAGAAGGCATTATCCATCCATTTTCTATGACTCATTTCAGTCTCCTAATATAAATGATCTATTATGGTATATAGGTCAAACATTATGATACATTATAATAGATCAGTTGTCAAGCTGTTCTTACATATAATGTATATGTTTGTATTGTACTCGACCCACTTTGGATTGTTAATCCAATGTAGTTACCTACGAAATCCCTTTGATAGTTACCTATGAAATCACGTGTGTAATCTCCAGTAAATCCAGTCGAATAGTTCCCTACGTAATCTCCAGCGAAATCACGAGCACTTGTTCTAGTGCTGGTTGATGTGTATGAAGAATTTCTGGTTCTACTGAAAGCCGAAGTTCTAGTACGTGTCGATACTCTAGTAGAAGTTCTTGCATATTCACCTAAGAAATCCCGTGAGTAGTTACCGACAAAGTTACCAGCAAAGTCTGTTACTCTATCTCTTGAGTACTCCCCAACGAAATTACGTGAGTAATTACCTAAGAAATTTCCAGCAAAGTTTGTTACTCTGTCTCTTATATATTCACCTAAGAAGTCACGAGTATAGTTGCCTATGAAGTTACCCAAGTAATCTCCAACAAACGTTCTATTATAGTTGCCTAAAAAGTCACGTGAGTAGTTACCTACAAAGTCCCCTGTGAATGTATTCAGGCTATTTCTTGTGTACTCACCCACAAACGTTCTACTATAGTTACCTACAAAGTCACGAGTACTTGTTCTTGTAGAAGTTCTTGCGTATGTGGAAACTCTACCACGGGTGTATGTAGACACACGGGTTCTTGAGTAAGCTGATACACGAGTTCTTGTAGAAGTTCTTGTGTATTCTCCTAAGAAGTTACCAGCATAGTTGCCTGCAAAGTTACGTGCGTAGTTACCCAAGAAGTTGCCCAAGAAGTCTCTGTTGTAGTTACCAACGTAGTTACCAACAAAATCTCCAGCAAAGTTACGTGCGTAGTTTCCGACAAAGTTACCAGCAAAGTCTGTTACTCTATCACGAGTGTAGGCCGAACTTCTAGTACGTGTTGAGGTTCTTGCATAAGAAGAAACTCTGTTACGAGTCGAAGTTCTAGTACTGTTACGAGTAAAGTTACCAGTGTAATTTGTGACCCTAGTTCTTGAATAAGAAGAAACTCTGTTACGAGTCGAAGTTCTAGTACTGTTACGAGTAAAGTTACCAGTGTAATTTGTTACACGAGTACGTGCGTAGTTTCCTACAAAGTCTCCAGCGTAGTACAGAGTACGAGTATAGTTACCTGTATAGTAAAGAGTTCTAGTATAGTTACCACCGAAGTTACCAGCATAATACAATGTACGAGTATAGTTACCAGTGTAATACAATGTACGAGTGTAGTTACCAGTAAAGTTACCAACATAATACAATGTACGAGTGTAGTTACCGACAAAGTTGCCGGCAAAGTTGCCAGCAAAGTTGCCAGTGTAAGTTACGTTTCTAGCATAGTTTACAGTTCTAGAGAAGAATCTGAAATATGGTTCTGGTTCATATCCACTTCCACCCATGTACCATCTAGAATAGATTACCGTTCTTGCATAGTTGACCGCCGCAGTTCTAGCACGTGTTGATGTACGAGTTGAGGTAGCCGTTCTAGTACGAGTGTATGTGCCTGTAGCCGTTCTAGTACGTGTTGAAGTACGAGTGTATGTTCCCGTTGCAGTTCTAGTACGAGTATATGTTCCCGTTGCCGTTCTAGTACGTGTTGAAGTACGAGTGTATGTGCCTGTAGCCGTTCTAGTACGAGTATAAGTTCCGGTGTTGGTACTTGTACGTGTAGAAGTCCTTGCGTAGTTACCTACAAAATCTCCGGTAAAGACTGTCGTATAGTTACCAGTAAAGTCTCCGGCATAGTTACCAACAAAGGTTCTGTTGTAGTTACCAACGAAGTTTCCGGTAAAGACCGTGGTATAGTTACCAGTAAAGTCACCAGCGTAGTTACCTACGAAGGTTCTGTTGTAGTTACCTACAAAATCCCCCGCAAAGTTTCTACTGTAGTTACCGACAAAGTTGCCCGCAAAGTTGGTTACCCTGTCACGGGTGAATGTAGAAGTTCTAGTACGTGTAGAAGTTCTAGTATAAGCTGCTGAATATGCACTTGTGCGGGTTCTAGTAGAAGTACGAGTGTATGTAGATGTACGAGTTCTAGTAGAAGTACGGGTTGATGTACGTGCATAATCACCCACATAGTTACCAGCAAAGTTTCTACTATAGTTTCCTAAAAAGTTTCTTGAATAGTTACCAGTAAATGTCCTTGCATAGTCACCTACGAAATCACCCGCATAGTTTGATACACGAGTTCTGTTATAGGTAGAGACTCTATTACGAGAGTAATTCCCTACAAAGTCACCAACGTAATCTGTGATTCTAGTTCTTGCGTAGGTAGAAGTTCTAGTTCTAGCATAAGCGGAAACCCTGTTACGTGTGAAGTTCGTTACTCTATCACGAGTGTAGGCCGAAACTCTTGTTCTGGTATAGTTTCCGACAAAGTTACCAGCAAAGTCTGTTACTCTATCACGAGTGTAGGCCGAAACTCTAGTTCTACTATAGTTCCCTATGAAGTTGCCAGCAAAGTTAGTTACCCTGTCACGGTTATAAGTTGATACCCTTGTCCTACTATAGTTGCCAACATAATCCCCAACGTAATTACCAGCAAAGTCCCTATTATAATTTCCTATGAAATCTCTGGTGTAATCACCAACATAATCTCCGGCATAAGTTGACGTTCTAGTTCTGGTAGATGTGCGAGCGAATGTTGATCCACGTGATCTAGTATAACTTGAATTTCTTGTTGTTGAATATGTAGATGTACGTGTTCTCGCATAAGCTTGATCCGCAGTATCTTTTTTCGTATCCGTTGCGGTGCCTACAGATGCCCATGTTCCGGAGTCTGTAGGAGCTCCTTGTGAAGAGGAACGTAATTGGTAAGAACCGACTTCACCAGCGGTTGCTCTCAATGTTCTTACAAATGACCCAACAGTGTTCACGATGTCTGTATCAGACATTTCTTGAATATCACCATCACTACGTAGACCAATTGGTCTCACCGTAGTTGGTGCTGTCATGGCATTTCTTTGATAGATGTTATATGGTACAGTAGTTCCGTCCGTCTGAGTGTCACTGAAGACCCCAGAAATATGAGTTGTATAATCTGCGCCAGGCGAAGAAGACCCTAATTTGTATAAGCCAGGATATTCGGATGTTGCAATACGAGAATTAATTCTACGTGCAAGGATCGTCATGTCAGAGTCAGGCATCTCATAAAGACTTGGTACTGAACTTCCATTTTCCGCATATCCAACGGGACGAAGACCTGATCCCTCGCTCGCTGTACCAGCTTTCTGATAAACGGTTGTTGTAGTACTTCCAGAGGTAATTGCGGATGCGGGGTGTGTTCCAACAGCTTGGTTGTTAAACGTGTCCACAAAAGAACCGATACTCGTACCACCTGTTGAGGTAAGAGTTATATCGGATACTAGATTTGTTCCACCAGCACTGGCAGCCAAGGTGTCTTTACCGACCACATAGGCAAGGTAGTTTTCTTCAGTAGAATTCATCTCCTGAAGATCGCCGTTGGTTCCTTGTAATTTTAGTGGTACATTCGAAGACATTTATATCTCACACATTCTGTTAATCTTCTTCTATTTA
>Ga0181379_1001109_pt1 | contig 12728 bp, 11 predicted proteins | sample 2SPOviralmetaG_FD_130115 | JGI IMG/M metagenome (GOLD analysis project Ga0181379, IMG submission 130115) | Marine viral communities from the oligotrophic San Pedro Time Series (SPOT) site, San Pedro Channel, CA, USA - 2 SPOT_SRF_2009-07-10 | ecosystem: Environmental > Aquatic > Marine > Strait... | reverse complement strand
TTATACCCCAAATGATTCACAATGGCATATAGATAAATTAGGACAGATATATAAATTTAACACAGATATACCTGCGATGAAAGTCCCAGAACGTTCATTATTTATATTACAGGAAATTGGTTGTAAAGTAACTCAAAACGAGTATATTACAATCAAAATTCACGATGGTTTATATGATGAGTCAAATAAGTTTTACTTTATGTCTGGTCAAAAAGAAACTAGACTAAGAACTCATTTACCAATATTAATGCATCAAGCAGATCACATGGCTGCTCAAATTGAATTTGAAGAATGGAATAATGCATCTGATGCTGTCCCTAAATCAAAACCAGCTAATGCATCCAAAGGTGATAAAACATTAAGAGCAGCTAAAAAAGTAAACGCAGAAAATAACCCAAAATTAGCATCTGCAACATTAGATGTTATAGATTCATTTTTTAAAGACTAACAATGATTACACTTAGTATTATATTAGCAGTAGTAATAACAGCTTCTTTTTTTATTATTAGAAATTTGATTGTAAAAAACGAACGTTTAGAAGATTTTATATCTAAACAAAGTGAAGCTATTACCGCATGTGATAAAAGATTAAAAGAAGTTGATGATAAAGGTATATTTTATGCTGATGATCAAATTGGTTTCTTTTTTAAAGAAGTACAAAAAATACAAGAAGCATTAAACGAATTTACCCTTAAATAATACCCTTAAATGTCAAATGAAAAAAAATCAGAACCGGCTACCACCGGTTCTCTTACTCCCGAACCCGTTGTTAAAAAAAGACGAGGTAGAAAACCATCTAAAAAGCAATATTTTACTTCAGATGTAGACGCTGCTATAAAAGAATATTTAGCATCCTCTAATCAAGAAGAAAGAAACGAAATATATCGTTCTCGTATAGCGTACGCTTTTTATAAATTGGCTGAAAACCTAATCCACACATTTAAATTTTATTATACAGAGGTAGAATCATTGGAAGACTTAAAACATGAGGTTTGTTGTTTTTTCTTAGAAAAACTAGATTATTTTAAACCAGAAAAAGGATCTAAGGCATTTTCGTATTTTTCAATTGTAGGTAAAAATTACCTTATATTATATAATAACAACAACTACAAAAAGAAAAAAGCCAAAGTAGACCCATTAGCCGCTGATGAGGACGCAGGTGTATTACGTCAATTAGGTAGAGATGATCGTAAAAAAGATATAAAAGATTTTATAGACTATTATACTGAATATGTAGATAAACACATGTTTACTTTGTTTAAAAAAGACCATGATAGAAAAGTATGTGATGCCGTAAATATATTATTTAAGCGAAGAGAAAACTTAGAAATATTTAATAAAAAAGCACTATACATTTATATAAGAGAGATGACTGGTGTAGAAACTCCAGTAATTACTAAAGTAACTAAAGTACTTAAAAAACTATATAAAAGACTTTACACTGAATACGCCGAAACAGGGTACGTAAGAGTTTAAATTTTCCCATATTTATAACAAAATAGTATGGATCCATTAAATCAAGTATTATTCGATGATGTTTCTTTCTCTGATTTATTGAAAGACATCCACGGCAACCAAAAGAAAAAAGCCAAACAATTAGCTCAACTTATATCTGAGTTAAAACCATTAGTACAATCTTTGGGTGATGCTACTGTTGTAGTGCCGTTAATTAAAGAATATATGGAAATTAGCGTTAAAAATGATGATGCATTAATAAAAATGGCAGCCATTGTACAACGTTTATCTACAGGAACAGCAAGTAGTGGTGATGGTGGGTTATTAACTGAGGATGAAATGGCCCAACTCCAAGATTTAACTGAAGAAATAGCTAAAACTGTTGAATCAGAACCTAAACAAATAGAAGCACCTGACCAAAATGGCGATAGTTAAATCAAATAAAAGTAATCAAAAAATATCAGTATCTAGTGACAGAAAATTAATAGCTGTTAGGGTACTTGATATTATATTAGATTTAAAACACCCTAAAGCAATTGAATTAGGTGGTTATGATTCTATTGGAACCATTTTTTATACAAAATTAGATGATAATACTCCTTTAGAAAATTCAGAAACCGCTAACATAGCCAAACCTTTATTTACACACTTAAAATATTATCCTTTAATTAATGAAATAGTTTTAATTTTATCTACTAAAGATAAAAATATTTATAGTGGTAATTTTTTATCAACTTATTATTTACCCCAAGTAAATATATGGAATCACCCCCACCACAATGCTCTTCCTTCTTTAAAGGGATTAGGAGAAGAAAACACATCAAACGACTATCAACAAACAGAAAATGGTGTAGTTAGAAAAGTAGATGATGGGAGTACAGATATTAATTTAGGTAAATATTTTAATGAACAATTAAATATAAAACCTTTATTACCTTATGAGGGTGATATGATTATTGAGGGGAGGTTTGGTAATTCTATTAGATTTGGTTCTACTAATTTAGGTGATTCTATCCCCGACGAAAATAAAAATAGATGGAGCGAAGATGGCCAAACAGGTGATCCTATCACTATTATTAGAAATGGCCAATCAGAAGATTTAGATGAAAAAGGATGGGTACATACAATAGAAAATATAGATGAAGATGCATCAAGTATTTATTTAACATCCAACCAACAAATAGCTGGTTTTACTCCTGCTTCTTTAAATCAAAAATCATTTGGAGCTAATTTAGAACAACCACAAACAATAGAACAAAAATTAACAGATCCTACTTTAAATACCGTTACTGAACCTGAATTACCCGAAGAAGAAGAACAAATTGAAACAATACAAGATGAACCTGTAGATACTCCACCACCAGTTCAAGAAGAACAATCTCAAGAAGAAGACGAACTCTCCCCATTTGATCAATTAGCAGAAGAAACTGAAGTAGGGTACTATGAGGTAGAAGAAAACACAGATAACCATGCTATATCTATTAATGATACTTCTTTTATATTAAATATAGAATCCAATGATGCAACGGGAGATATAGATACAGGTATAGAAATAGGAAATAGAGGATTTATATTAAAACATTTTTTAAAGTCAGGTAAAGCAGAAAGATTAGGTATAAACAATGCACCAGGTATTGATAACTCCCCCACTAGAGATCAAATAATTAATAATCTAAAACAGTTAATGGAAAATGTGGGTGATAAAATATTTGATCAATACCCTAATATGGTAATAACATCGGGTTATAGATGTAAAACATTATGTGTAGCTTTAGGTTCAAGTACAAACTCAGAACATGCATTTGGTATGGCTATAGATTTTCAAGTACCTGGAGTTCCTACAAAAGATGTATTTAATTGGTGTATTAATAATTTATCTTCTTGGAATCAATTAATATGGGAATTTCCTGAAAGAGAATCAAACTCGTGGATTCATGTATCTTACCAAATAACTAACTCAAAAAGAACAACATTAGCTTCTACAAGAGATGAAATTCATAATTTATATGGTGGGGAAAGAAGAGGAGTCTATCAAGATGGAATAACAGAAGCAAAACAAGTATAAAATGGCATACGTACCCGAATCACCCTCAACATATCAAGGTAAGCAAGTAATAATAAATTCTGATAGATTATTATTTAATGCTAAAGATGATTCTATCCTTTTATTTTCAGATAAAGCTATAGGATTTAGTACAAACGGAAGTATTCATTTTGATACAAGTGAAAATAAAGAAAGTAAAATAGTAATTAATTCTCCTAATATTTATTTAGGTCTACAATTTAATGGCAATTTACCAACAGAACCAGCCCTCTTAGGTAATAAAACAGGACAATTACTAATAGATATACTAGATATGGTTGATGGTTTAATAGATGATGTTATTTATAAGGTATCATTTATAACAGGTGCACCTGGTACTCCTACAGCCCCTAACCCAGCTAACGATGGGTTATTAGGTACAAGACGAGCTGAAATAACACAGTTAAAAAACCAAATAGAAGATATTAAGAGTAAAATAAATAAATTAGCATAAAATGGCAGTCGCAGCAATACAATCTTTACTAGAAAATGGTATAGATAAAAAAATATTTGAAGCTAAAAATGAGCTAAGAGAACAATCTAACAAACAAGTAGGAAAGGTAAAAGAACAACTTCCAACGGAAGAACAAATAAAACAACAATTTAAATCTAATATTTGTAATCCTCAAACAGAACAAAAACTTACAGCTAATTATAATAAGTTAAAAAATAAAGTAAATAGATTAAAAAATCAAGTATCAAGAGGTAAAAGTAAATTAGATAAAATACAAGAAAAATTAAACAAAATAGTCGAACAAATAATACCTAAAATACATGCATTATTAAAATTATTGGGAACATTAATAATAATAGCTAAAGTACTTATAGTAGCTCTAACAGCTGCTATAGCTATACCAGGTGCACCCATCCCTCAATTATTAGATTTAATAGACAAAGCTAAGATAAAAATAAAATTTTTTGATAATGCCATTAAAGCATTAGGTAAATCAATATCAAAATATAGTAAAAAAGCACTATCCATATTAGCCATAGTACCAGCAGCTATAGCTGCGTTAGTAGCTTTAATTAGTTTCATTAATTTTTTATTAACATTATTAGAATTATCATATTTACAATATTTACAAAAATGTAATATAGGGGGGGATGAAATAACGGATTCTGAAGGTAATATTATTGAAGGTAATTTATCAGAAGAAACTTTTAACCAAGATACCTTAGATAATTTAGGTAATTTATACGCAGGAATTATTAATGAATTACAACTTCAAGGAAAAGATGAAGTAATAGAAAAAATATATAACGCTAATTTCCAACAAATTGGGTATAGACGTTTTAAAATCTAGAATTTATTTATATTTATTAACAAACAACAATTAACAATGAAAGCAAAAACTTTTGAAAATCTAATTAGAAAAGTAGTTAGAGAGGAAATCGATTATGCGTTACGCAGAGAAATTAAATCACTTAAGGAAGATTTACGTGATGAACTTAAACCATCAATAGTAGAACACACTGAAAGAATGGTTGAAGTTCCGGATTCAGTTTTAATGAAAACTTCTTTAAAAGAAAAGATAATGGGTAAAAAACCTATAAAACAAAAACATAATTTTGTGGGGGATAGTACTTTAAATGATTTATTAAATGAAACAGCGGCAGGAAACACAAATACCCAAACAGCCCAAGCACCTGTAAGTTTATCACAACCATTTTCAACAGGAGCTCCTTTACCAATGGATACAACAGGTATGCCTACTGAAGTAGCTAATGCTGTAACAAGAGATTATAGTGGTTTAATGAAAGCAATTAACAAGAAAAAAGGACTATAAAAATGCCATTAATCCAAGGAGTAAAAAGAATAAATCCATTAGATTCTAACAGTAATGCTAGAATTGGGGTTGCCTTTCCTTTGGATGACGTTAATATTTTTAAAGGAACCCAAACAGTAAAAGAACAAGTAAAAAGTAACTTAATAAACTTATTACTTACAGAAGCGGGTGAAAGAGTTAACGAACCTAACTTTGGTGTAGGTCTAAAAAAATTATTATTTGAACAAGATATAAATACAGATGAACTAAATGAAAGAATTAACAATCAAATAGTTTTTTACATCCCTGAAATATCCTTAATAGATACATCTGTAGATTTTAAAGATGACGAACATAAATTATTTATAACAATATCATATAGATTTAATTTAGATGGAACTAATGATGCTATACAATTAAACTTTAACTAATGGCTTACAATAAAGTATCAAATAAAACACAAGATAAGGACGTTAAATACCTAAATAAGGATTATAATTCTTTTAAAAATCAATTAATAGAATTTGCCGAAGTATATTTTCCAAATAATTTTAACGATTTTAGTGAAGGTAATCCTGGTATGATGTTTTTAGAAATGGCATCATATGTTGGTGATGTTTTATCTTTTTACACAGACACACAATTAAGAGAATCATTTTTAACACTCGCACAAGAAAAAGAAAATCTATATAATTTAGCATATGCTATGGGTTATAAACCCAAAGTAACCACAGCAGCTTCTGTTAATCTTGATTTATTCCAATTAGTACCCTCTATTTTGGTGAGTGGAGATTATAAACCTGATTTTAATTATACATTAGATATAGAAGCTAATTCTATTTTTGAATCAACTGAGGGACCTAAATTTTACACAGATAGAAAAGTAAGTTTTGATTTTTCATCTTCATTCGACCCTACAACAGTAAGTGTATACCAATTTGATGGTTCAAATAACCCTGAATATTATTTATTAAAAAAATCAGTTAAAGCTATATCTGGGGAAACTAAAACACAAACATTTTCTATTGGTGCTGCTGAAAGATTTAAAACATTAACATTATTTGATACAAATGTTATTTCTATAGAATCAACTACAGACTCTGAAGGTAATAACTGGACTGAAGTACCATATTTAGCCCAAGATACTGTTTTTGAAGAAATAGAAAATACAGCAGCTAATGATCCCGAATTATATGGGTTTAACCAACAAGCACCTTATCTATTAAAAGTAAAAAGAACTCCACGTAGATTTATTTCTAGGTTTAAAACAACTAATCAACTTGAGATACAGTTTGGGTCAGGTGTAAGTGATAAAGCTGATGAAGCTATTATACCTAACCCAGATAATATTGGTTTAGGAATTAAAGATGGAAGAAATAAATTAGATGTAGCTTATGACCCCTCAAACTTTTTATATACAAAAGCTTATGGTCAAGTACCCGCTAATACAATATTAACTGTAACTTATGTTGTAGGTGGTGGTTTAGAAGCTAATGTAAATTCAAATACTATTACTAAAATAGGAACACTAACTACTACTAATAAACCCAACTTAAATGGGGCTATGTTAAATTTTATAAAAAGCTCTGTATCTTCTACAAATCCAGAACCCGCAAAAGGTGGAGGAGCTGGTGACTCAGTAGAAGAAATAAGACAAAATACAATAGCTAATTTTGGTGCACAACAAAGAACAGTAACTAAAGATGATTATTTAGTTAGAACATTATCAATGCCCGCTCGTTTTGGTAGAATAGCTAAAGCTTATATCACCCAAGATGATCAAATATCCCCCTTAACAACAGAACCAAATCGTATTCCTAATCCTTTAGCCTTAAATTTATATACACTAGGATATGATTCAAATAAAAATTTAACAACTTTAAACACAGCTACTAAAACAAATCTTTCTACATACTTAGAGCAATATAGAATGTTAACTGATTCCATTAATATTAAGGATGCTTTTGTAATTAATTTTGCTCTTGATTTTGAAATTACTGCTTTTAAAAATTATAATAATGAAGAAGTTATATTAGAATGTATATCAGAACTTCAAGATTATTTTAATATAGATAAATGGCAAGTAAATCAACCTATTATAACCTCAGAAATTGAAAATCTAATAGGGGGAGTTAAAGGTGTACAAACAGTAGAAAAAATAGAATTAATCAATAAAAGTGGAACAGCATTAGGATATTCACAATACAAATATGACTTTACACAAGCAACTAAGAATAAAGTAGTATATCCTTCGTTAGATCCAAGTATTTTTGAGCTAAAATACCCAGACACAGATATTAAAGGACGCGTAACAACATACTAATATGGCATATTATTTTTTATTTCCCGAAAACGACGCTACAATATATAGCCACCCCAACAGAACTAAATTAAATACTGGGGGTGATGAAATTCTTGAAATTGTAAAAGAAAAAGGAAACTCAGACCAAAGATATTACCCTTCAAGAGTTCTACTAAAATTTAAAAATGAAGAAATAACAGATGTAATATCAAATAAAATAGGACATTCTATTTTTAATAATGTTACTTCACGTGTAAATTTACAATTATTATCGACTGAACATAAAAACCTATCATCAACACTAAATTTAGAAGTATATGCTGTTTCACAATCATGGAGTGAGGGAACAGGAAGATTTTCTAATATACCCACAAGTTCAAATGGTGTAAGTTGGGAGTATAGAGATAATGATATAGATAAAACAAGTTGGTCAACTTCAAGTTTTGGAAATGGATCCACGGGTTCAATAGATGCCTCGGGTATCACCGAGGGCGGTGGAGTTTGGTATACTGGTAGTAATTTTCAAGGTACTCAACAATTTTTGCGCGGGGATAATCTAGATACAAATATAGATGTAACTGCTATAGTTCAAAAATATTCATCAAGTTTATTAGCATCACAAACGTACCCAACAGGTATAGAAAATAATGGGTTTATTATAAAACAACCTGATACTATAGAAACAAATACATCTAATAGTTTTGGTGAAATGAAATATTTCTCAGTAGATACCCATACAATTTACCCACCAAGATTAGTTTTTAAATGGGACGATAGCTCACATGCTAAACAATCATCTGCAAAACAAAATGGTGAATTAAGTGTTTCATTATATAGAAATAAAGAAGAATACAACCAGAATGATGAAGCAACTTTTAGAATACATGTAAGAGACAAATACCCAGCTAGACAATTCGCGTCATCATCAAATTATCTAAACCCAGGATATTTTACGACAGCTTCTTATTATAGTGTAAGAGATGCACATACAGAAGAAGAAATCATACCATTTGATACTACATTTACAAAATTAAGTGCTGACAACGATGGTATGTACTTTAAAATATTTATGAAGGGTTTGCAACCTGAAAGATACTATAGAGTTTTATTCAAACATACAAACAACGAAGGAACAATTATATACGATAACAAATATCACTTTAAAGTAGTTAGATAATGGCTCAAGAAAATGTAAAAATAAATAAAAAAGTCTATGGGGCTAAATCAGCTAATGATGTAATTGATCGTTCTTTTTCTGAATTATTAAGGTCAAAAGATCCAATTAATGTTGAAAAATTATTTCAATTATATAATGAATTATTTTATGACATACCAAAAGAGGGAGATCAATCACACACTACTTTAATAATTCAAAGTACAGATTATGTTCAAGATTTTGTTGATCCTAAAGATGAACAAATAGATAATTTATTAGATAGGATTATAGAATTAGAAGAACAGTTATCCCAAGTTAATGATACTAAAGAACACCCATTTTTTAGAAATGGAACATTTTTACGTACTCCCAATACTACTATTTTCTTTATGCAAGAAGGAAAAGCAAGACCTATATCAAAAGAAACTGTTTATAGAACTATGGCTAGAGCACAGGGATTAGATCCAGATGCTACCCCTAGACCATATACAGAAGTAGATGCCTCTACACCAGATGAAATAGGAAGGGGAAAAACCATAAATTCTCTTTCAGATTTAAATGATTTTGAAGAAATAGTCCCTATACAACAAACAAATTTTATAGAAGCTAGGACATCTTTACAAAATGTAAGAGTAAATGCAGGTCAATTAGCAGAATTACAAGCTATATTAGAAGATAAAGAAGCAGCAAGAGATATAGGACAAATAAGTCTTGCAAGTGCCCAAGGACAAAATTTAATTGCAAATGCACCCGTAAATACTAGTAATATATCACGAGCACCATCACAAAATAGTTCAATAAGATAATGGCAGAAATAACCAACATATCAATAGAAAAAAAACTAATCTTAAATGATCAAGTTACATCAAGAGATATATCAAGAAAGTTTGGTAGACCGGAAGATTATATAGAACTCCACATCTATAATATAAACGGTCAAAAATTATTTTCTGAAAAAAGTTTTACACAATATACTTTTTCATCTAACTCAACTGATCTTCAATCTTTAACTTCTGAGATTAATATGGATCCCGTAGAAGTTTTAAGATCATATGGTTATACCACAGGCAAATATAAATTAGATTTTAATATTCAGAGAAGAAAAATATTTAATACTACAACTCCTTCTTTTACAATAACTGAAATATCTTCAACTAAAAGAGAGATAAGAGCAGTAGCTAATAATATTAATAATAAAACACTAGATACAGCTGTAAAAAGCTTTATAGCAGAAATTGAAAGTTCTTTATATTTTAAAGATTTTGTTTTAAATTTTGGGGAAAATATAAATCCTTTAGGTGTAAATATTTTATTAAATTCTAATCCTTCTAAACATGAAATATTAATAAAATTACTAGACCCACTTCCATCATCCATATCAGTAAGGGATACATTTTCAATAGCTGAAGAAATATCAGATCCTATATCACTTACAGTAGATTTAGGAGAAGCAGAAATAACAGATGATAGTACGCCTCTACAGGGCCCAAATTTTAAAATAGATATTAGATTAAATAATAGTGTACCATCCACATATAAAAATTATAATGAAGTATTAGAATACAGTTTAACTTCATCTTATCAAAATCTTTTAAACCAACTCGAAAATAGGGAAGTACCTGAAATACAATATGACTATATAAGACCAGTTTCATCAAGTACTGAAAGTACTGATATAGCTTATCATTTTGAAAATTTTGTACATTTTGGTAGTGCTACAGAACGATTAAAAAATTTCGCTTATAAAGTAGAATTAATAGAACTATATAATTCACAAATATCAGATATAAACTCTATTACTGGTGATACTTCAGCCTCTTCTTTTGTACTAACAAATAAAGAAGACATAAATAATAAAAAAGAAAAATTAATAAAAGGTCTTGATGGATATGAACAATTTTTATATTTTACTTCAGGCAGTAATTTTACATGGCCTAAATCAAGCACATCCTATCCTTATACATTATACTCGGTAACATCTTCTCAAGCTAAAATATGGTTAGGAGATGAAAGATCATCTTTCCCTAATTATGGTGGTCAATTGTTATCTGCTTCTTTATATGATAAACAAAATGAATACGCTTTAATTCGTTTAGTCCCTAATCATATTATAGATAACCCAGACAATGACTTTTATCAAACATTTGTTCATATGATTGGACATCATTTTGATACTATTTGGACATACATAAAAGCAATAACAGATGTACAAGATACCCATCATACAAGAGGTGTTTCAAAAGATCTAGTATACCTCCAACTTAAAAGTTTAGGAATAGATACTTTTGACCAATTTGAAAATTCAAACCTTATAGAATATATTTTAGGTCATGGAACAGGTAGTAGTACATTTTATGATGCTCCTTCTACCCAAACACTAGTTACAGCATCAAATGCGGGTTCAATTCCCAAACAAGATATATCTAAAGAAATTTGGAAACGTTTATACCACAATGCCCCCTATCTTTTAAAAACTAAAGGAACAGAAAGAGGAATCAAAGCCCTAATGAGTTGTTATGGAATTCCCTCAACCATATTAAATGTAAAAGAATATGCTGGTTCTACCCCAACAACGGGCCCTTTAAAAGACCTAAATATAGCAAATACATATAAAACATTCACATATGAAAAATCAAGTTTAGCACTAAAATCAGATGGTGTAGTAAGCACTGATGATTATATGGCTAGAGTTGAATATAAAAACACAGTAGTAAGTTTTACTCCTACATCTATATCAATAGAATTAAGAATTAAACCTGTAAAAGGTAATGAAGGTATAGCTTTAAGTTTAGGCGACACAGCAGCTGATGCTAATGGTTTACAATTAGTATTAGACAAATACACAGGTAATGATATAAGTTCTAGTAATGATGCTTCAACTTATGGTAGAATAAACTTAGAACAAAATGGAACAGTTAGAGCATCTACTAGTTATTTCCCTTTATATAATGGAGATCTTTGGAACCTGCATTTAATGGGAACAGGGACAAATGTTGATTTTGGAGCTTACCAAACTAACCACTTAAAAAATACATCTAAATATACAAATACATGGGGTGCAAATACTTTTGCAAATAACTTTAATAAAACAGCAGCAGATTATATATTCGCAGGAACTAATGGATATGAAGGATCAGTTCAAGAATTAAAAGCCAACTGGGGAGAAGTCTTAACAGACGCAACCCTCACAAAACATTCACTTGAACCCTTTATGTATGCTGGTAATACAATTTCTTCTTCTTTTAGTAATGTAGTAATTAGATATCCTTTAGGAAGCACAGATGTAGAAACTCTTGAAAATCATATACCTGATACTTCCATCAACACAGCAAATAATGTAGCAGCTTCTAATACAACTACCTTATGGGAAGAAATAATAGAAAATCACTACTTACCCACCCCTGATACTGTTGGTATTTCTACTACAAGTGAAAAAGTCAGAATAGATACAGGTACTATAGATGATGATATTTTATCTACTACTATAAGATCAGAAGACTCTATGTTAGATAGACAACCACCAGATTATGAAGATTTAGGTGTATTCTTTTCTCCAACTAACGAAATAAATGAAGATATAATCTACCAATTAGGTGCTTTTAGGTTAGATGATTATATAGGTTCACCTTTACCTTCAGTCCAAACATCCCAAAATTATGGAGATTTAAAAACTATAAAAGATATATACTTTAAAAGAGTAAATAAAAGATATAACTATTGGGATTATATAAAAACTATTCAATATATAGATCATACATTATTTAAAATAGTTGAACAATTTGTTCCTTTTAAAGCCAACTTAAAAACAGGTTTATTAATTGAACCACACTATTTAGAAAGAAATAAGTTTGCAAGGGAATTACCTGTAGTTAATTATGGTACCACAATGACTGAAGGTTCATACCAAACAATTGATTTTCAAGTTGATCCTGAAAGAGAATTTACTTTATCTGATTCTTCTGTTGT
>Ga0181379_1001106_pt1 | contig 12744 bp, 14 predicted proteins | sample 2SPOviralmetaG_FD_130115 | JGI IMG/M metagenome (GOLD analysis project Ga0181379, IMG submission 130115) | Marine viral communities from the oligotrophic San Pedro Time Series (SPOT) site, San Pedro Channel, CA, USA - 2 SPOT_SRF_2009-07-10 | ecosystem: Environmental > Aquatic > Marine > Strait... | reverse complement strand
CCACCAAAATGTAATTTTGAGGTGAAAATTTCACAAGAACCACCCAAATATATAGACACAGTTCCGTCACATATTATTATCCCATCTCCCAGATATCCACCCCAACTCCCCCCTGTACTACCAGGAACTAAAAAAGTAACTTTCGTCATTCCTGATGAACCTGATACTCCGCAAAACTCCTCCTTTACGGAAGACGAGAACGAAGACGAGAACGAAGACGAGAACGAGGAAGAAGATACTCCCGTTATCCCAATCAAGCGTGGCCGTGGACGACCCAAGCGTCGTCTCAAATTACGAAAGGAAAAAAATATCAAATTCACGTCCATTGAGGACAGAATGATTATTACCCATGTGGAAGAATACGGTACATCAAATTGGACCGCTTGTGGCTTCGAAATTGGAAGATCAGGAAAACAATGCAGGGAACGGTATTGTCAACACCTTGATCCTACTATCAATAAGGGCCCATGGACCCCAGAAGAGGATAAAATCCTAATTCGAGAACAAAAAAGATATGGAAACAAATGGGCTACCATCGCCAAAGTTCTTATTGGTAGAACTGATAATTCTATCAAAAACAGATGGAATATGAGAAATGGTAAGAAAAGAAATTAAAAAAAATTCGAATTTATTAATCAATGTATTAAACATTGATTAATTATCATGAAACCACCTCCAAAATTATCAAAAGATGATAGAGCATGGCTTATCAAAATATCAGAAAGACGTAAATTAATCGGATTACCCCCACTCAACATATCAATGCAATTACACCTTATCAAATCACCCATGAAAAAAATATATAAAAATATCGAAGTTAAAAAACTACAACACGCTTATAGGAATTTTTACATGGAAATGCACATATATTACAAACAATTCACAAACATCGAAAAAATACCCAAAAAAATAGGCTATGCTTGGAAAAAATTAAACAATCAAGAAAGAATGGTTTGGTACCAAAATGAAAGAACTTCCTCACCCGTTACATACTCCACATCACTTCCTAAACCCAAACTTCCTAAACCCATTCTTCCTAAACCCATTCTTCCTCCTCAACTCAATCTTCCACCACCACTCAATCTTCCACCACCACTCAATCTTCCACCACCACTCAATCTTCCACCCCCCAAACTTACACCCATACTACCTAGATCCTATATATATGAACATTATTTCAAAATGTTTAATCAGTACCACTCGTTCCTATATCAACACGGACTAACAACAAACATACCTCTTACAAAATAAAATTATTATACTATAAATAAAATGCAATATTCAAACTTAAGATACTTCTTCCTATTTTTGGGAATATTATTCATTATACTATTCATTTCCACATTCTCAGTCGAATTCATCAAGCAATACTTCCTCAAAGTAGGAATATTATGGTTCATCAACAACCTCATATTCACAATATTAGTTGTACTATTAGTAAAATGGGAAATTAACAATCCCCCAAAATAAAATCGAATCTTCGTTCTGATTATTCAAACAATAATCAAAATGTCGCAATCATCACAACAAAATATGACCACACCATATGTTGATGACGAGGATAGACCCTCAACACCACCACCCTCAACATCACAAAGATCATTAAAAGCCCCTCACGCACCCGGGAAAAAACACCAATGCCCTGGTTGCGCAGAAAATCAAGCCAATCAAGAAGCTCACATTGGCCCCCATGGTTGTCTTGGGGACTGGGACGAATTTCTCTAAACACCTATTAATATTATCCCCTGCTAAGGCATGAGCCACGGCAGGCGGTGGAAAACCATACCCACACCGGGTATGGTTTTCTGACGTCAAAATGGAAATCTTTCTCAAACTATCCCCTGATATTCAATCTAATATTGAAAAATATCTCAACACACACAAAATTAAATACCACGACTTTAACGACAAAGTCTCTTGGGCCATGATTAATATTGTTAATCATGTATATTGTATTCGCACTGCCCCTAGGAAAGCATGGAAATATATCAGCAAACAAAACAGATTCGGCACCAAAAGAACCTATGAAAATTATGAACAAACCAATAACCTAGTTGGTGGATCCTCCTTGGGATTCGGTTCGGCACCTTTCAAAAGACACAGACTTTCTCCAAAATGGAAAACTGTTGTTCAAAAACACTATAACGACTCAGACTTCAGCACCAGGATCTCAAGAAATACTGCCACTCTAGAACAGCGCCACGAAGAACTAATGAAAGACCTAATGACAAGTTCCGTCACCGACAAATATAACGACATAACTTTCTACAGGGAATATAAAATAAATATGGGCATCTACCAAGATGAAGACGGTGACTATACTTATGGACCCAATCATTCACTCATTGAAAACGAATTGAATGATAAAATTAAAACAGAAACCCTAAAAGTTATTGACATGCTCAAGTCCAAACTCAAAAATATACGCCCTGGTACTTCTCGGCAAACAAAATGGAATACTTTCAAAATCCTAAACGAAATTAATATGGAAAACATTTTCGAAAAACTCAACCAATTGTAATCCGGTCTTAAACTATATTAACATATAATATAGTTTATAATGGAAGAACTTACTCAATTATTCAGTTCCATGGGCGTATCTACAACCGTCCTCGACATCGTCAACCAAGATATGACCGCCATGGCGCAACACTACATACAACAAGATTCTAATTCACATATCGACTTCTCCCCAAACCCAATATGCGACTACACCGACAACGACTCCCTAACTAAACAAATATTACAACACATCAATCTCAAAGGAGAAAATCTCCTCCGAGAAAAAATATTATACCTATCTCCATCTTCCCACATATCAGACATAGATCTTAACACTTATATCACATACTACGTATCTCTTCTCGAGACAACCCTATCATCCTAACGACCGCGACGCGAGTCGCACATACAATATTTACCATTACCAATAGTACAGTCGTAGTTATAAAGATCTATTCCGATACCTTCATTATCATCCAACTCACAAATCTCCTGACAATCGTCATGAGTTCCCCAGAATCCCTTAGCATCACACGTATTCTTTCTATAATTAAGCGCCGCCATTACCCTACCAACTGACCAGCGCGGCTCTGTATCAAGATCAGCATTTCGACATATTTTCGGCACTCCCCCTATACTTTCTCCACTAGGTAAACGAGGAAAATCTACTATACAATTCCGACGAGACGACTCACCGGTACCTGAAAAAAAAGGACATGATCCTATTGGTAAATCCCCACACTTTTTTGGTCCATTAGGATCATTAAAAATTGACGTTTGAAGTTCAAAAGGGGGTCTAGAAAGATTACATACATCCGGACCTGGCATGCACTGCCCGTTTTGAGCTTCACAAAAAACAGTATCTTCACTTATTTTACTTCCTCTTCGACCCCGTACAGCTGTGTAATGATTTTGACAATAATCTATATCTGCTTGCGTTTCAAGACGCCCTATATCATCATTAATCTCTCTACAATCATATATCCAATTATCTAAAGCTCCGCATGGAGGGACGACCATTTATTTTAAACATAAATTTATTTATGTTTTAAATTTTCATTAACTGGCTACATTAAATTTGAATTATCCTACTATAATCTATTGCCAACAATAGATTATTATGTCCGACACACCATACCAAATATACGATATGACCGAACATATCCCTCCCCAAACCCTCCAAGACTTCACCGACTTCATCACCTCCGATCACTGGCTTGAAGGTGTACCCGGCGGATTCCTCACCAACTCCCCCAAACGAAAAGTTAACGCATTCGGTAACGGTGGATATGACTCCACCTACTGGACCGCACAAATGAAATCTGCATCCGTCACCCTACACACACGACCCAACCCCCTACCCCCCTCATTCGAAGCTATGATCCCATATCTCAAAGATCTATTCAAACTCTCACACCCAGACGCACAACTCACAGACGATACCTTTTCCATCGGAGTATGCAACTATTACACCGAACCAGACATGTATATAGCCGCCCACACCGACGACAACGTATGGTACCCCAAAGAATGCTCCGCCGGAACAGTCTTTGCTAGTATTACCCTCTATCCCCACGGAGAACCCGACGAACCTCACTTCTCTAGATTCCAAATACAACACAACGGCAAATGGCACCAAGTCAATCTACCACACAACAGCGTCATGATCATGCCCAGCAACATACAACACAGAGTCCAACCCTTCCTCAAATCAAAAACTAAACACTTCAAACCCCGCATCAACGTTACCTTCCGATCACTCTTCCCCAAAAAAATCGACCCACTCATGCACCTCATGGCAATATCCAATCACGCCAGATACTACTGTATACCCTACGCAATGACCATTCCCTCAAATATCAACCAGGAATCTGAAATCATACTCACCGCCTATATCAACTTTTGCGACAAATACAACAAAACATTCGACGTACACATACGCGACCGTCACAGAAAAAAACTTATACAACAATACAGAAATCTACCCTACCCACCATTCAAAATAACTAACAATATGGTACCAGAACTATTCGAAACTATTCTCCGCGAAAAATAAACTTGATTTATAAATTGAAAAATCAATATATAAATCAGTTATGGCTTCTTTTACTGCTATGAATATTCCTGCCCATATGGTAGCAGATGTTGAAGAGTTGATGCAACGACTCAGCACCGGTGCCGCCGCTACTAACGAACACGAGATGAGCATGGCTTACCCCGATGGTGTCGTAGTCGAAAACACATCTGAATCCGATGAGGAACCAAATTGCTATGAAATGGTCTCCTGGAACGGAGAACCCCCCGTCCTCTGCGAATCCCGTATTGATACTCACGGAAAAATCTGCTACCGTGTATGTCAAACCCCCGACAAAAACTACTATGAACTCCGCCCCTACGACAAGGTCGTAGATAACGAGAAACTCAAAGTCGCATCTATCTCTATGTCACGCAAAGTAGCAGATCAATGGCAGTTCCTAGTTCACTGGGAAGGTAAGGGAGAAGGCCGCGCCGAGTGGGTCAACGATGAAAACTGCAACTGCGAGGATCTCATCCGCAATCACTTGGCCAAAAAAGGCGTTAACACCGTCTACTGTTTCGCCCGCGTCAGTACCTCATCACAAACTGGCGAGGATCACGTATCACTCGACGCACAGCAGGCTGGTATGACCAAAACTGCCCAGACGCGTTTCCCAAACCACAGAATGAAAATTATTCAGCATGTCGGTTCTGGCTTCAAAAAACTATGCAAACCCCTAGCCGATATGCAAAACTACGTTACCGAGGGTGATGTCATACTCTGCTATCGCATCGATCGTCTCACCCGCAACTTGAATAAATCCCTCCCCTGGCTAGACGAGATGACCAACAAAAAGGTCACCGTCCTTTCCACTTCCCAGAATATCTCCTACATGGAAAACAAATCCCAGTTTACTATGGAGATTCTCCGCGGTCAGGACGAATCCGAGACACTCGGCCGGCGTATCCGCGACACCCTATCTCACAAACGTAACCGCGGCGATGAACGCGTCGGTGGCCTTCCCTACGGTAAGAAATACAAACGCGTCCAGGACTCCGGTGGTGGTGGAGAGGGTGACGGTACTAAACTCGTTGTGGTTGACGATCCCGAGGCCCTAGCTACTATCCGCGAAGTCAAGAAACTTCTCTGGGATGGCAAATCCAAGAAACGCCGCTCCCCACAGGAAGTCGCTGATATCCTCAACGACAGGGGTGTCACCAAACGCGGACGCAAGTGGAGTACGGCCATGGTCACCAACACATCCCACATCCGTATATAAACACTAATTAGGTTGGACACTGTGTAGTCAGTGACAGGTGTGGGCGATGGTTGGGGCCCACACCAACAAAACAATTAGAAAAGCCACATCCACATCGGATGTGGCTTTTTTACGTTTTATATTTTTATTACCCTCTAATAAAATGACTACAAATATACAAAATCCTATGAGGGGCATAGAAGGGGGCATAGCCCAAACTAGCGGTATTGGAACTAATGCAGTTTGTACGGCCCTAGCAGCACACGGAATTCCAGAATCAGTTTGTGAAGCTGCTGCTAAACTAGGAATGTCTCAATTTACAGAATGGGCTAATGAACATGCAGCTGAACATTCGGCAGATCATTACTGGGGTAACAAAAATTGCGTTGACCTACCTTGTCCCGCTAATGTTGATGATGATTGCAGTAACATGATGGAAACAGAAGATTCATGTAGAAAGGGTTTCGCTTCTATGGGTGCAAACAAAACACGCAACCTCGACAAATATGATGTAGACGCCATCAACAACAGATGTTCTGAACTAAATTGTAACACATGCTCTAATAAAACACAATACTCCTGCACTCCCCCAGAAGTCAACACAAACGAAACTTGCACTGCACCATGCGCCTTCAAAGTAGGACAATGCTGCAAAAAACCTTCCGATCTAGACAACGCCTGGCAAAAAATAGAACAAACAATCGAAGATAATTTGAAGTTTAAACCATTTGCAACTCCCCTAGACTATGTGCTTATAGGTTTAGGAGTAATTTCATTTCTCTACTACATTCATCGCAGAAATCAGGGTTATGAGGGTTGGGGACCAATTACGATATTATTTGTCTCTGGATTAATTTTGGGTCTCGGACTTGGAGGAATTATTCCTCCATACACTCCTCCTTCAAAATAATTCTAAAATTTTATTAGATTGGTTCTAATAAAATGAATTTTACAACATCACAAATTTTCGGTTTTGTTATTTCAATAACTTTTGGATTCGCCCTAATGATCTTATCCAGAAAATCAGAAAACAAATATTTATTCCCATTTGGTATTAGTATAACTATCGCATCAATTATCGTATTAGCTATATTATCATTAATGTGTAAAGAAAAATACACACCACCACCCGACGCACCCCAAAAAAAAGCAAGTTCAGTAACCCTATCATTTAGTGGTGGAGGCTTTAGAGCCCTGAGCGCTGAAACCGGAGTCATGCACGGCATCATCGAACAAACTGGTTATCAAGGCGATGCCGCAACATTCCTTAATAAACATGACTTCATATCCGGAAACTCTGGTGGATCATGGTTCATGTCATTAATAGCATACTCGCCCAATTACATCAGCGTTCTTGATAATCCAATACCAGACAGCACATTTAACTACATAGACGAATGTAAAGGAAATACAGAATATCCTGACTCAAACAGTTGGTGGCGCTGGTGCGGAACATACGATAGCGACTTCCATAAATGTGGAGACTACTGCTGCTGTGATGAAGAGCACAAACAAATCGTCCCAGCCACAAAAGGAACTCTCAACACAACCTACTGTGAAGATTGTAATCTAGAAACAGATATCATTATTCCTAAGGATTTTAATATCAAAAAATATTTCTATAACGTCATTGAAACTGCTAGCCAAGAAGCCAATAAATCTGGTCACGATAAATTAGTTTCTATTATAGACATGCTACCCGGAGTAGAAGATAGCGTTTTAAAACCATTACTATACTACCTCACTTCCCCCTGGCAAGAAGTCGTCAAAAATTCAGTATTCGCTGCTGCAGATGCTGATAAGTATACGGCTGGGAGCAACCCCAACAACCTTACCACACATCTAGTATGGGCTGGTGTACTTATGAGGGATGCATTAGTTACTGCTAGTGCTACATCTTCACAAAATTCAAAAGACCTATCCATCGTAGTTGCCGCGACTCCAGATCCCAACTGTGGTAAAATCACCACAAAAGAAGAATTGATCTCTTCACTCAGTAAATGTGGCATTGCCTATCCCATCATATTCGATTACGATTTTAAAAATAAACAATCCCTATTACCCTTCTGCCCCGGAGAACCCATTCAAGAAATTAATTTCTATAAAAATAAAGATACCACTTTCTACGACAATAAAAACGTCAAGTCGAACATGTCGAAATCATTTCCCACATCCAAAACCCTAGTATACAAACTTGCCTCTACCTCCGGTGCAGCTGCCGCTGTTCTATCAAATTATACTGAAATCAACGAAATAGTCGACAATTACCTCGGTTCTGGAACTATAAGTAAAATATTTGGTGGCGCAGCTGATACCGCGGTACGTACCGTCACAAAGTATCTAGCCAACTCAGCCATACCCCTACAAATTAAAAATGGTACTCCCTCTTATTTTGACGATGGTGCAGTTCCAGACAATCTTAATCCTACAGATATCCCTACAAACCCAATTACACGCTTAGGTGACGGAGCTTATTTTGACAATAGCAGTGTAGCTTTCGTTATTAGGGCTTGGCAACAAAAAAATAAAAATTCATCTACCACCCTAAGATCCATCTTTATAGACGGCCCAACCCTAGACGACACTCAAAACGGAAAAACCCTCAGCGAATCTACTAGTCGCCTTTTCGGTTGTAATTCAGACGGTACAGAATGCGGTGGGAAAACTTATAATTATATCGATAGCCTCGGTAGCGATAAACTTGATTACGAAGTTCTCAACCCACAAATCTTTGACTCCAAAGAATTTAAAAATGCTAAAAACGTATACTGGGGCACCATCTCAAATCCCGAAACTCATCTCAAAATCAGCGTCTTCACACTTACAACCCTAGACAATGTAGAAATTGGTATCACAAAGGGAACTAAGGTCGAACTCGCCGTCCTAACCGCATCCTCCGACGCACCAATATTCACCGTACCCGGAAGCAATAGTGTCACTGATGCTTCTAACTACATTAATACAATTGCCGCATTTAGTAAACTTGCTCAAGACGTTCCCTCCGGTATTATAGACAGACTGCATTCCGCTTCAGATTCCGGAGGTTTCTTTGATCCTGTTAGTTCTATCTCATCTGCAACTACAATTACATTATAATTTTTCTTACTTATAAATAAATGAAAACTCAAGAAACAAATCTTGGAGTTATATCTGGCTTAATCCTTTTATTATTTGCTGGTCTTTACCTTATTTTAGCAGGTCTTGTAACTCATACCTGGCCTTTCGCAAGCAAACCCACTTGCGGTAATACTGACGGGAAAGGGAAAGCTTTTACTTGTGAAGGTGATAGTAAGAAACTAAATAACGATGTCACCTGTGCAACATCACCGTGTACTGAGAAAGAGTGTTGTACTGACTCAGGTCCATCACCACCGCCTCCACCACCACCCACACCGCCAAGCGCTGTTTGTAAAAATACTACACAGGGAGGACATGGGTGGAATGCAATAAAGGGTTGTGAGAAGGCTAATTGTGAGAACCTTAAAGGAGATTGCAGCGCTGGAAAACAAGGTACAAGACAGTGTTACAAATGGACACTACCTTATGGTACATGTAGCATTAGTGATGATTCCACCCCGAGCGATTTGAAGTCGGCCCAAGAATCGTGTTCTAATAGAGGGGATGAAAAAGACTGTAAAAATAAAAATTATGATAAAAATTTGGAAAACTTAGATTGTAAATGGACACCTGATCCAACAAATGGCAACTGTCAGGCACTAGAATCCCCTCCAGATGCTTGTTTAAATAGTAAAAATTTGGGTGGATGCGAGTTTAAGGAAGATAAAGATTCTTGCGAATCCTGTACTGCAACTTTAGATTGTTGTGAACCCGTTAGTATTGAAACTTTCCGTCGACGTTAAATTTTAAAATTATATCTTATTTTAGAATAAATGAAAAAATTCTGTGGAGGTCCACAACAATTACTGCATAATTGTAGCGACATACTTACAGAGAAAACTTGCAGCTCAAAATCTAATTTCTGGACAGTTGCAGACGGAAAAACCCGTTATTGCGAATGGAATCCCTCACAGAATAAATGTGTATTTGGAGATCCTTGCGTATGCCCAAGAGCACCATTCATGCTCGATCGCTTTGGCACTGAACACAAATCCCCAACTTCTTGCAGTGACTTAACCCAAGACCAATGTCAATATTTTGAAACTCGAGACAATAGACGTTGCCTACTATCCCATCTAGGAAAATGCGTAGATCCTCCTGAAACAGATCCTCAATGCACCGATTATAATACGGAAGACGGATTCGCAGCTTATAGCGACACTTGTCCTCTCGGAACTACCGATTCCTGCTCAGAGATTTGTAAAGATAAAAATAAAAGTTTTACGGGTCCCGCTAGGGAAATTTTAAGCTATGAATGTGAGGCTGTTGGGATCGGCACGGGCCGTTATAGTAGATATTGTATGTGCTCTAAGTAAACCCAAAGAATAATTCATCCCCTCTTGTAAAAATAAACTTGATTTATAAACCACAATTCCCTAGATTATTTCAGATCATGGATCAAACGTATTCACGCAAACATATGGATATGGACTCGTATGACGAGTCCGACAACGAGAATCCGTCCTACTATGAGCAGGACGATGCCCCTTCCGATTATGAATCGGAAAATTATGACGACGATGACGATCAAGACAAACCCAAGTTATTGGTCTCATCCCCGGAAAACGATATGATTGGTATGACCAGTCTATCCAAAAAATCTTCCCCCCGCCCCACACAACTGCTATCCACCAAAGCCTCCAAGGAAAGCCCTTGGAAAACACAGAGTCAAATGCGTGTGTCACTCCGTGCCATGGGCGAGAAAATGGAAGCTGAACGGGAACTCAAAAAACAAAATGAGATCCAGAATATGCTCACCGCCGCCCGCGACTCCCGTATGGAAATGGAACGCAAGGCCCGCTCCGAAAAACAGGAGGCAGAAGCCTCCATCCGTTTGAAGGAACGAAAAATCGCAGAGGAGAAAGCTGCGAAACTCAAGGCCCGGGAGAGTGCAACACGTTTCAAGGCCAAGAAACTCGAAACTGCCACAGAACTCAAACGCCGTGAGGACGAGGCTGCCGCCGTTAAGGAGGCCCGTGCCGATCGTCGCAAAATGCGTGGATATGAACGCAAACAGGAACTACACATGAATCACACCAACCAGGTTGCCGTGACTCCCATCAAAATACAAACTACTATTCCCGTACCCGAGAAAACAGAGGACGACTCTGACACCGACGACGAGGACGATGCCGAACTCTTGGCCCTAGTACAGTCCAAAACTCCCGAGGTCAGCTCCAAATCAGAACGTATCACTGCCGAGCGGAAGGCGGAGGAGGAAATTTCACGCAATACCAAAATTGACGACGGTTGGACTGAGGTTAAAACTAAAAAACCAAAAACACCTAAACCTATTATTAAGATGGGACAGGAATCCTACCGCCCCGAGTCACGCCGATTCATTCGTCCCAGCTCACCAGTTCCATCCCACGGGTCTAATAAACCTACTTCGGAGGAATTACAACAGCGTCTCGTCAAAACACGCTTCTGCATGTCCATTCAAAATGGTATCCCCTGCCCCCACGGCAAAAACTGTCGCTTTGCACACACTGTCGACGAACTACAACTTCCAACTTGCCTCTTCGGACACAAATGCAACTTTGTCAAAGATATGGGTGGCGGACTATTCACCAACTGCGGAAAGAAAATATGTAAATTCATCCACTCCGGAGAATCAAAAGACTCATACTATAAACGTGTCGGCATTAAACCACCACCACCCATCTCCACACAACCAAAACCTATCGAGGTAGAGCCCAAACCCCTCGGGGCAGAGCCCAAACCTCGACCACGTTTGATCAAGGTCGTTAGACCTCCAGCCCCAAAACCCCCCGCATGGACTAAACCCCTCACTATTCCCGCAGATGACGAGATTAGTGTCTCCTCATCCTCTACCACGTCTAGTAAACCCTTGTGCAAGTTCGTCGCTCAGGGAAAACCGTGCCCACACAAGAAATGCCGCTTCCCACACACACAAAACGATAACGGACCCCGTGTACCTACCAACATAACTATGGCACACCCGGTGGTTGTCCCCAAACCTACAGTGGTGGAGCCCAAACCTACAGTGGTTGTCCCCAAACCTACAGTGGTGGAGCCCAAGCCGCAGGGGGCAGAGCCCAAACCTCCTCCCGTTCAACCATTACCTCTCCCCCCCGCCCCCACACAAACTATCTATGTTCCCGAGAGCCAATATATGGTTGCACTCGAAATGGCAATGAAAAGCGGTAATAGTATCCGTATCGAAATTGCTAAATAAAATTATAATTAGGATTGGAAATGGAGATTGATTCAGTCAGTCACAGGTCTGGGCGAGGTCGGGGCCCACACCAAACACAACAGAAAATCACATCCACACCGGATGTGATTTTTTTTATTGAATTTTTTTTAAATACCTTTATAATAAATGGTATCAAAAGGAACTATTGCATTCTTTGTATTTTTATCAGTAATAATTATTCCACTTATCACTTGGGGAACACTAGCATACAGTGGTTGTACTCCAAAAAATGATGGTTACTTTGGGAGTTATTGCAACCCATTCCCCTTTGGCGCTGGCGGCTCGTGCGGTGGTGGCAGCAGTGGCAATGGCGGGAAGGGAACGTGCTCGGCCAAGACCGACGCCACAAGCTGTACATCCGATATCGGCTGCAATACTTTGACGACTCAAGGTGCATGTAATGGGTTACCGTCATGTTGTGACTGGCAAGAAGGTTACCGTCGTTTCAACCGTTCCCCCCGCCGCGAGGGGTACCGTCGTTTCGCACGTCGTTAAATTTTTAATACCTACCATTCGGTATTACCCACAGGTATTAAAATTCCCAGATTTTAAACTTTTCCGGATTTTAAACTTTTTCAGATTTTAAACTTTTCCGGATTTTCAAATTATTTTAGAATTTCAAATTATTTT
>Ga0181379_1001105_pt1 | contig 12747 bp, 9 predicted proteins | sample 2SPOviralmetaG_FD_130115 | JGI IMG/M metagenome (GOLD analysis project Ga0181379, IMG submission 130115) | Marine viral communities from the oligotrophic San Pedro Time Series (SPOT) site, San Pedro Channel, CA, USA - 2 SPOT_SRF_2009-07-10 | ecosystem: Environmental > Aquatic > Marine > Strait... | reverse complement strand
AAACGAAGAGCTTGGTGATGATATGGATTTAATTACTGTTGATTGCCTTGGAAAAGCCGAAAAAGCCGTTACAAACGATAAAAATACTGTAATAACTACTATAGACCTTGGCGAAGATTTATCAGAACGTATAAAAGGTGTTAAAAAAGCCATAAAAAACGAAAAAAACCCGTTTTTAAAGAAAAAATTAAAAGATAGGTTGGCTATGCTGTCTGGTAAAGTAGGTATGGTCAAAGTAGGTGCTGCATCTAAGGTGGAATTGAAAGAAAAGAAAGATAGAGTGGAAGATGCAATATACGCTACTAAAGCAGCTTTGAAAGAAGGTATAGTTCCAGGTGGTGGTATTGCACTATTAAATGCTTCACAAGAAATAAAAGCAAATGGTTGGGGTGAAGAAATACTACTCAATGCTATTAAAGCACCTTATCAGACTATATTAGATAACGCTGGTATAATTGAAGCAGCAGAACCTACTAATGGTAAAGGAATAGATGTAACAAATGGAAATACATGTGAAATGATTAAGCATGGTATTATAGATCCAGTACTTGTTACTAAGTCAGCACTTAAAAACGCGGTAAGTGTTGTAACTACTATTATATCCGCTGATTGTATAATTTCAAACATGAGAGGCGATGCAAGCAGTAAATAACTATATAATAGTACAAAAAATAAAACAAGGGCCAAAGACAGTTGGTGGACTTATATTAACCGAAGATATAGATGAGGACAATAGGTATATAAAGGCTAACGTAATATCTGTTGGTAACCTTGTAGAAGGTATAAACGACAAAGACGTTGTTTATTACGACAAACATGCTGGACATGGTGTTCAGTACAAAGAAACATTATACTACGTAATCCGATCAATGGATGTGGTACTAATTGATACCTAAACCAAAAACCATAAACTTTAAACTTAAAACATAAAACAAATTATTAATTAAAAATAAATAAAAATGACAAATTTATTATTTGCAGTAGGAGGCAGTGGCGGAAGAGCTGTATGTGTTCCTGCTAAAAACTTTCTTGGAGTTGATATGGGAAATGCAACAACAATGCAAGTATCTTTCAAGGAAGAAGATGGAACCAAAGATGCTGTTATAGTTGTATTAGAGATAGCAGCCGGAGGAGGTAAAGCAAAAGAAGCTTGTGAAGTTTTAGCAGGTGCTATGGCTTCAGGATCTAGAAGTTTAATCACAGTTGCAGATGGTGTTAATGGAAAATTCCTACACCCGTTTACAGCTATAACAGGAATATCATAATCATGGAAAAATACTTATATTTCGTAGACACAAGTGGTAATGCATCCCCAGCTGGTAATCAGCAAATGGCTATGTACCCAACTAGTAGCGTTCTTGCAATTTTTGCAGCTTCTGCTACAGAGACTAGAATTAATTTAATACCAAGAGATGGTGTTATACCAACTGACGGTAGTGCAGACGTAGAAGATCTAGTGAAGATAACTCACGCTGATGGTGATCATAAAGCAGTTATGAGTGCTTTAGTTGCAATGATTAACTCAGAAAAAAACAACAATCCATTTATTGTTGTAGGTGATAAAGAACATGGAATTTTTAACATAGCGGGAGTAACTGATGTTGACATCACTTCTAACGATAACTAATACATATATATACAATGAACACAAATTTTTTATACTTTAGAGAAAAAGGTAAAGAAGTTTTTACCGCTACAGCTGGTACCCAAACATTTACTATTAATGGTGATGCTAACTGGGATGCTGATATAACTTTAGACACTCAAGTAAAAGTAACTGTTACTGATATTTCTGCTGGTACAGATACTGTTATTCCAGCAAATGGAAAATCATTTAACGCAAACGTTATAACTATTGCTGCTGCAAACGCAAATGGTTTTGACTTAGCTACAGGTGATATAGTTACTATAGAAATAATACCAACAGAAACTACTGAATTTGCTTTAAGAGCAGATAGATTTGTTGCTTGCGATAAAGCAAGTGATACTTCTACTGTTTTATCATTTAAAGCTTCAAATAGTGTTGTTGATGATTGCGATACAGTAACACTTACTCATGCTGATGATGATGGAATTAATTTTGTTAAAATATCAAAAGCGATTACAACCTTGTTAAATGCTAACAAGCAAAAAGCTGGTGGTGTAATAACTGTAATTGACAGAGCTAATGACGTTTATGCTGAAGGTTTAGAATCAGTAGGAATAACTAAACTGCTAGCTAATATCGTTTAATGAGGCTAACCGCGCAAGATTTGCGTGATATGAATATCCTTAAGTATTACAGGCTCACTAGAAAGTGGGCTTGTAAGACTTACGGTATTTTAGACGCAGACTTAGAATTATTATTTTATTTAGATTGTGAAGGAAGATTCACACGAAAAGATTTCATGGACGGAGTATATACATTTTCTTGGGACAAAGCCAGGTGGGACAGGCTTAGACAAGATGGTTGGATAGATACTTGGAGACATAGAAATCGTACCACTATAAAATATAGTGTGTATAAGACGTCATATCGATGCAAACAATTAATTAATCGTATTTATAGAATATTGCTAGGTGAAGAAGATATGCCTACATCTGAGCGATCTAAGTTTTATAAAAACGTATCATATACAGACAAAGTTTATAACAAAGCTATAGATGATATGATTAAAGATAAAAACAGATAATAAAATGCCATACGGAAAAAAAGCTGGACTTACTAAAAAAGTAATGAAGAAAAAAGGTAAAAATAAAAAAAGTAAAAAAGGTAAAAAGAAAAAATAATGAGTGTTATAGGGAAAATATTATCTGCTGGTACAGGTGAGCTAATAAACAACGTTGGTGGTGTGTTAGATAATTTAACTACCTCTAAAGCTGAAAAATTAGAAGCAAGACAGAAGATAAAAGAATTAATGGCCAACTACGAAATAGAGATGGAAAAGAACGTTACATCTCGTTGGCAATCAGATATGAATAGTGATTCATGGCTGAGTAAAAACGTTCGACCGCTAGTTTTGATATTCTTAGTAACATGTACTGTGTTGCTAATATTTATAGATGCTGGACAATTAAATTTTAACGTGAAAGATTCATATGTTGATTTATTACAATTAACATTGATAACAGTGATTGGTGCGTACTTCGGTGGACGATCATTGGAGAAAAGGAAAAAATAAATGATATTCAACTGGAAGAAATATCCTAAACAGGAAAAGCTTAATAGTAGAGATAGTATTATTATTTCTAAACCTGATGGTTCTACTAAGAACCTACCTGTTAGTGCTATTAAGTTTAAATTCCAGCAAGCAAGTGCATCTGCAACATGGGTTGTAGGTCATAGATTAAATGGCAAGCCTTCAGTAACTTTAACCGATTTAAGTGGTAATAAGGTAGAGGCAAATATAGTTTATAATTCCGATAGTCAAATAACAATAACATTTAGTTCAGCAACTACAGGTTATGCATATCTAAACTAACAATAAAAAAATGCCTAAATTTTTAAACAACATAGATCTTGATAGTAATCAACTATTAAGCCCTGTAATTCACACAAGCTCACAATCAACACATACTAATGGCCCTGCTGGTAATACTACTGGTACCGAGGGTCAAATATTTTACAACCTTGATGCTAAGGCATTATTTTATAGAGATGACACTGCTTGGAGACCTGTTGGTGATATTACTGGCGTTGCTTTTACAACAGATGATGGAACTACAATATCTGATGTAGCTGGATCTGCAGCTTTTACAATAACTGGTGGTGCAGGTATAACAACTAGCTCTACAGGAAGTACTGTAACAATAGTTACTAGTAATGACCAAGATACAACTGGTAATGCTGCTACCGCAACTAAACTTGCAGCGGCGGTTAATATTGGTGGTGTTTCATTTGATGGATCAGCTTCAATTACTTTAGTTAGTGGTTCTATCCCTAACAATGCTGCAAATACCTCTGGTAATGCAGCAACTGTAACTACAAATGCTAATTTATCAGGGCATGTTACATCTGTTGGAAACGTAGCTTCTTTAGGCTCATTCACGCTAGCACAACTAAACACAGCAATATCTGACGGTACAGTGGGTACACAAACACTACCTTCAGACTTTGTGTCTGCAGCAAATGGTGGTACTTTCGGAGGAAACGTTACTGTTGGAACTAATTCATTAACAGCTGGTGGTTTTGTTATCGGTGGTCATACTGTTAGCGATATAGATATTACTAGTGAGTTTGAAGATGAAGACGACCATTTAATGTCATCAAAAGCTATTGGAGCTAGATTTGCATTAAAAAACGCAGATACAACTGGTAGTGCGCTCACTGTAACGCAAGCCGCACAAACAGCAATTACATCTGTTGGTACTTTAACTGGTTTAACGGTTTCTGGAAACATAACTGCTAATGGTAACATAAATGGTGACAACTCTACTAGTATAGGTGCTATAAATACAGTTACTGCTAAATCTATTGCAATCAACACAGATCAGAGTAATGCAGTGTTAAAAATTGTAGACACGGCTAGTCAAAGCATAACTTTAGGTAAAACACAAACTGGTGCTAATGCAACTGATGGTACAGATGTTAGTGTAGAAAACAACTTAAGTGTAAAAGGTACGTTAACGGTTCAAGGTGATGTTGTAACTGAATCAACATCTAATACTGTTATAAAAGATAATATAATACAACTTAATGACGGTGGTAGTAGTGCTAATACAAGTGATATTGGTATTGTAATGACTAGAGGAACCTCTGGTTCTGTAGCTCTACAATGGGATGAAAGCGACAACGTGTTTGCGCTTATTGCAACTGGTAGTGATGCAGATTCTGCATCTTTAACAATGTCGGCTGGGACTAACGATGAAAACGTTGCTGGTACTGCAGATCCTAGGGGTTATCAAAGTTTATATGCCGGCCAATTTAGAGCTGTTGGTGCTACGGGAACCGCTGGTTTTACAGGTGATGGTTCAGGCCTTACTGCCTTAAACGGTACTAGGATTACTACAGGTACTGTTGCTGTTGCAGTAGGTGGTACAGGTATTTCTAACTTCGCAAATTCAACACATAAAAATTCAAATACAACTAAATCAGATGTTGGTTTAACTAACGTTGAAGATACAGCTTTGTCAACGTACACAGGTAGTGGTGGTGCATTAGACAATCAATACATAACTAATGGTGCTGGTTATATAACATCATTCACAAACACAATGGGTACTGGTTTTACTGTTGCTGCAACAACAACTGGTACAGGTACAACAATAACGCAAGGTGATAGTTTAACTATAGCAGCTGGTACTGGTATATCAACAACAGGCACAAGTGATGGTGTTGTAACTATCGCAAGTACTTTAACTACAAACGCTACCCACACAGGAGACGTTACTGGTAGTGGAGCACTTACACTTGCTGCTGCACAAACTAATGTTACATCATTATACAATGCTGCACTTAAAGTTGGTAGAGATTCTGACAATCAAATAGATTTTGCAACAGACGATACAATAATATTTAAAGTTAAAGATGATAACGAACTACATCTTGATGACACTAACTTATACCCTACATCACCTCAAGGTCTTCATTTAGGTAAGTCTGGCAATGGTTTTAGATCTTTAAATTTAATGGCTGCTAATGCTGATGCCAACGGGTCTTTAATTAGATTTGAAAAACAAAGAACTAATGCAACTACAGCTCTTCAAAATAACGATGATTTAGCTAAATTCTCTTTCTTTGGTAACAATGCTGCTGCAGCAAGCCATGAGTATATGAGGTGGTTAGTAGAAGCATCAGATGTTACTACTGATAGTGAAGCTGTTACATATAAACAATTGTTTATTACTGATGGTACTTTAAGAACTGGTTTTAAAGTAACTGGTCAGACAGATGATACTTTAGATGTAAGTATAGGCTATGGAGCTACAGGTGTTACAACTTTAGCTGGTACACTTACAGTTGGTTCTACAGCTGTTATTGATAATAGTGGTGATTGGGTTGGTGGAGCTATAGGCCAATCGTATATAGATACAGAAGTTATTGATGAGTCTAGATTACAAGTTTCTAACGCACCTACAAATGATTATGTACTAGTTGCTGATTCATCTGTTACTGGTGGGTTAAAATGGGCTAGTGCATCTACAACAGCTGGTAATGTTGCAACAGCAACAAACTTAGCTGCCAATACAGATCAAGCTGTTCCAGTTGGTACTATAGAATTAGGCCATGCTACTGATACAACAATTGCTAGATCTGAAGCTGGTAAAGCTACAATCGAAGGTCAACTTATAGGTACTGTAAAGACATTTACACTAAATGATGATGAGAGCACAGCTAATCCTGTTAGCTCTAATAACAACGGTGCTGCAAGTACAGTGTTTACTATAACTCACGCTATGGGTGCTAGTTTTTATTACAAAGTTGAAGTTATAAAAAACAGTGGTGATTACGATACTGTGTTTGCGGATATTGCAAGACCAACAAATGCTACTATAACAGTAACTTTTGCTAATAATGTTGCTTTAGGTGCTTACGCAGCTATGGTTACAAGAATGGCATAGTGTGTATAGCAAAAATAATAAATTAAATTAATATAGATGCCTAAGTTTTTAGATGACATAATAATAGATGGTGGTGCTAAGCTAGGTGTAGGTGTAACATCACCTAACAGTGCTCTTCATATTAGCGGCAGTCTAGACATGCGTGGTAATACTGATCAAGAACAAGACACAAATCAACTATACTTAAATGCTAATAACGGTAATAGTGGGGGAACTAGTAATGACTTAGGCCCTGGAATAACTTGGAAACCGTATTATAATACTTACAGCAAAAGATCTGCTGGTATTTTACAAATAGGTGAAGGTAATTATTTTAGATCAGGACTAGCATTTTATACCAACAACACTGCTGATGCTACCACTGACTGGTCAGAGCGTATGAGAATTTCTATGGACGGAAACGTTGGTATAGGTACTAATAATCCTCAATACGCGTTACTACAAGTTAATGGCACGACTTTATTTCAAGGCGCTTCTCAAATACAAGGAGATTTATCGCTAAGAGGTAATGTAAAAGATTTAAACAAAGCTGCCTCGGCATTTTTAAATACAAAAACAAGAAATACAAGTGGTTCAGAATTAACGTTAGAGTATGATTATGTAAAAAGCTTTAACGCAACTAGTGGCGGGAATATTGGGATAGGAACTGCTAGCCCTGGTGGTAAATTAACAATTAAAAGCTCAAGTGCTTTTGGAACTGCTTATAATAACTATGATTCTATATATATAGATAGTGGAGGTGTAACAGCGGGTAATGGTAATTTTGGCGCTGGTATAGGTTTTTCAAGACTTGGAAGTGCTACATATAAAAAAGCTGCAATTGTACCAGTTCAAGGCACTTCAGATTCAGACAATTTAGGATTAGCATTTTTTACATCACCAAACTCTGGTTATGCTGATGTTGTTACTGAGGCTATGCGTATAAACTACAATGGAAACGTTGGTATAGGAACGAATTCTCCGAGTTTTAAGCTTGATGTAGAAGGTGACATAGGTATGAACGGTAAGTTATACCACAATGGAGATCACAACACTTATATAGGTTTTGAATCAGATAATATTAAATTAAGAACTGGTGGAGTTGATGCACTTGAACTCGATTCTTCCCAAAACGCAGCTTTTTCAGGTCTAGTAAAAACAACAGCTGCCAGTGGTTTTGTTTTAGGTGCTGCTGTTGGTATGTCGATGTCTTATTACACTGATGTGTCTTCAAGCGCTTGGGGTATATTTTCTTCAAACAATCATGGAGATACAATAATAAGTACAAATTTAAAAATAAACGGTTCTCATGACGTTGTAACAAATCAGGCACACGCTGCTATTAAAGGTTCTGGTGTAGTATTTACTGGTAACGGCCATCACGCTGGTGCAGGTGCAATAGCTATGTATGCTTTAGGAAATGGTACTGCTTCTGCAGGTACTTCTACAGCTGAAGAAAATTATAGCTTATTAATAACAGATACAGCCGCAACTTTTGCAGGTGATATTCTATTAGCAGACAACAAAAAACTTAAAATAGGTGATAACCCAGACCTTCAAATATACCACAACGGTTCCCATAGTTTTATACAAGACACAGGCGCGGGTGATTTAAGATTATTAGGTAGTTCAATAAAATTACAAAATACCTCTGAAACTAATATACTAACATTAGCAAGTGATTTATCTGCAACTTTTGCAGGTTCAGTAAGTGTTGCGGATTATATACATTGGGACTTAAATAGTGGTGAATATTCTGGAGATCCAAGAGCTGTTGTTATGGGTTATAGTGGTGGTAACTATGGAAGTATTGGTTATAACATTGGTTACACATCAACTTCTAACACACACAATAGAGTATTTAATGATATTCCTACAAGAATGGATCTTTATGATGGAATACTATTATATAGTAGTGCAGCTGGTTCAGCAGGAACATCTATTGCTTGGACAGAGCTATTACAATGCCAAACTAATAATTTTGAATATAAAAGCAACGATATATTCTACAGCGGATATGCTGGTACCGCAACTTTTGGAGGTAGTGTAAGTGCTAGTGAAGTTATACTAGGTCAAAATAAACTAGATGGATCTTCTGATAATTTTAAAATACACGCAGATTCTGGTAATGTCAGTGGTAACTCTACAATAGAATTTTATATTGATGGTACTGAAAAAGCTGTAATAAGTTCTTCAGCTCTAACCATCGCAGATAGCATGGTAGGTAAAGGTAGTATTGAAGAGTGGGTAGGCTCAAGAGGAGAAAACTTATTTTCTAATGGTAATGGGCTGTTAGGTAACATAGTAAATATGCCTGGTTTTACGTTTGACGGAAGTAATGCAAACAATTCTCCTGGTTCATTTAAATGGACTGGCACTGGAACACCTTTTACCTCAGAGTTTATTCCAGTTGATACAGGTAGAAAATACAAAATGCAATATGATGCCAAGACTGAAAACGGTGTTGGAAAATATTATGGTTTTACAGCTTGTTATGATGTAGATGGAAATCAAATCCAAGCTGCTCATCACATGTACAGGGCAAACACTTTAACCACGCTAGCGGTAGATTTAGTTAACGGTGCAACAACCATGACTTTAACTAACTCTGCTAATTGGAATAATGCAGGTACAGCTGGTCAAAGTAACCATCTTAGATCTCTTATTATATGGAACTATACTAATAGCTTTGGGTATACATACCCAGAAGAAACTTATTCTAGAAATTGGTATAATCAAGCTTGGGATCCAGGAGATATTAACTTTACTACCCACGTAGTAACACTTAGAGTTGCTTGGGCTGGAGGTACTGTTGCAGCTGGCACAAAAGTTAGTAACGGTAGTTCAGGCGGAACTTATAAGTATAACATAATGTCAAACAAAACCTTGACAACTGATTGGGTTAGACAATCTGGTTATATGGACGGTGTTGATTATTCTGGAACAAATGTTTACAATAAATTTCCTCCAGGTACAGCTAAAGTAAAGTTAGGCTGGTTAATGAATTACCAAAATGTACAGCCAGGTGAGGTGGCTTGGTTTACAAATATACAAGTTAATGTAGCCGCTTCTGAAGATAACGAAATAAGAGACGCTGTAGAAAGAGCTACAGACTCAAACACATTTACAGACGCTGATCACACTGCTTTAGCTTCAACTGTTACAACTGCTAACGCTGCGTTGCCAAAAGCTGGTGGCACAATGACTGGTAATTTAGTTATAAATACTTCTACAAACCACCCAATTGAGATCACCGGTACTAACTCTACCTACACAGCTATTGCTGTTCAAAACACAGGTACTGGTGATGCAGGTATATACTTTGACGCCATGAATGGCGATTTAGTTGGAAGTAACTATGGGTTTATAGGTCAAAAAAATGAAGGAGAGTTACAATATGATATAGGCACAAGTTCACCAAATGCTATTCATCGCTTTACAGGTGGTGGTGTAACAATAACACATAACGATGGGTTATTTGTTAAAAGCACAACAAACGGTGGTGGAGCCCAAATAAAATTTAGTGATCTCTCTGCAAGTAATTCTTACGCTCAAGCTGGTCATATAAAATATTACCATGCTGATGGCTCTTCTTATGGTAGTGGTAACGTGTTTGTTATAGGAGGTACTGAAGCAAGCATGACAATACTTGCTGATGGTAAATTAATGTACAGTGAGGGTATATATTCTAAGCCTGCAAGTGGAACTGGTGCTGGTACAAGAGTAGATACTAATTGGAACACAGCTTACACACACTCACAAGCTGCTCACGCTCCTAGTAATGCAGATGCAACTAGCTCAACAAACGTTGTAAGCGCGCTTAACGGTAACTTAGGAACTGTTACTTTTGGCGATGCTAACGATGAAATAAACATACAAGGTAATTTAACTGTTACCGGTGTAACTACCATGAGCGGTGGTACTGTTATAAACACCACTACAAACACAGCTATTAAAGATACAACAATATTTTTAAATGCTGGTATAACTGGTTCTGGTGCTGGTGGATCTACTCCGGCCAACGTTGCTGATATTGGGCTTATACTTGATAGAGGTAGTCATGGTAATGTGTATATGGGCTGGGACGAAAGTGAAGATGAGTTTATATTTGTTAAAACAACTTCAGAAGGTTCTGATGATGCAGGTGCCGCAACTGGTGGTGGTACTCCTGGTATTGTTATTGATAATGAAGAAACAGATTTTTTACACGTAAAGGTTGGAAGTTTAGAATCTGTAGGTGTTATTACTTCTGGAAATAGTAATGTTTTAACCGCAGGTACCGCGGCTAGTTCTTTTCCATCAGGTTTACAAAACTCAAACGTAACATCTGTATCTGGTAATGCAGGAAGTGTTACAAATGGAGTTTACACTACGGGTACTCAAACAATAGGTGGTGCCAAAACATTTAGTGGTGCTACAAGCATAGGTTCTACTTTAGCTAGTAATGAATACAGCTTAGTAACCATACAAGGTAGAAACTCACATATGTTTTCTTTTGGTGGTCAATCAGATCACACGTTAACACTTAATTGTGGCTCTTATTACCAAGCAGAAGTTACTATAACAGCACACCAAACAAACGGCGGTACATACAACAATATATATATAAGAGGTATATGGTCGAACAATCATACATCACATCATTGGGACGAACTAGAAAGAGTTGGTAGTATGACTGGTAACACTATAACTATAACTAATGGTCAAAACGGTTCAACAACAGCTTCTGGGCAATTAGCAATAGTTCATGACAATACGCAAGGTGATTCTTTTGGATTATTTACCGTTAATGTAATAGAGCATTTTGGCTCATCTACTCACGTAATAAGTTAATAAATAAATGGGAATAACAACTAACACGCACGAAGGATTAAAGAATACCACGGGAGACTTAAACATTATTAACAACGCTAGTGATGGTGATGTAATAATCAAAGGTAACGACGGTGGTTCTGCTATAACTGCTCTTACCTTAGATATGTCAGCAGGTGGTAACGCAACTTTTGCAGGTACTACAACAGCTACTAGTGGTATTTTTTCAGATGTAGCAACGCTTGAAACTAAGTTAAATGGTAATGATTCTGCTTTAAATTTTACAACAGCAGGTGGAGATGTTTTTAGAATTGGGCTAAAAGATTCTGATAACACTTTTAGGATTTCAAAAAGCAGCTCTTCTTTAGCTACAAACACTTATTTAACAATAGATAGTTCAGGTAACACAACTTTTGCAGGTGGCTCAAATATATCAGGTAGTTTGTTAGTAGCTACGGCTACTCATTATTATACCGGAACACAAATAGGCGTAGGTGATACAAGTGATAGCCAAAATGGTATTGTAATAACAACGTCAACTACTGGTAACGGTTACGTTTTGTTTGGAGATGGTACTGGGGCATCATCTTATATAGGTCAAATAAGATATGCTCACGATGGTGACTATATGAATTTTAATACTGGTGGTGGTGTACGTTTAACACTTAATTCTGGTGGCGCAACTGTAACTGGAGAGTTAGAAGCTGGTAGTTTAGACATAAACGGAGCAGCTGATATAAGCAACACTTTAAGATTGTCTCACGTGCAAAACGCGGGTAGTAAATTAGAACTTTATAACAATAGACAAGACGCAGGTAACGTTGAGGTTTACAGAATAGCAGCCTATAATAGCGCTGAGGTTGCTGGCGTGCATTTTTACAGAGGTAGTAATGGAAATTCTGGTTATACAAAAATATTTTCTAAAAAGAATAATGCTTCTAGCTTAGAAGAGGTTGTACAGTTTGGTACTAATGATGCCTTAACAACAACTTTTGCAGGTGATGTAACTATAAACGGTTCTCATTTAACTTTAGCAAATGGAACAACCTCTGCACAATCAACAGATTACTTGTATATTGGTGGAGGTAATTTAGCCTCTGCTGATGCAGCTATATATATCGGTAATCAGGGCGCTGGTGGTGGTTATGGGTACAGAATTTATTATGAAGGTACTGGAAGTGGTAATAATAATAAATTAATTTTTAAATCTGAAAATCTTGGCAGTAATGTAGACATGCTTAGCTTTACAGCTGACGGCCACGCAACTTTTGCAAGTAGAGTTGATGCACCTAACATGTCAATTGGTGATACGGATTCTTTAGATTCATCTGTAAAATTAAGAGTAGCTGGTAATTTACAAGTTGGAAGTGATAATTCAGGTGGTGCAATTACAAAAATATATGAATCAAGCGGTTT
>Ga0181379_1001101_pt1 | contig 12759 bp, 6 predicted proteins | sample 2SPOviralmetaG_FD_130115 | JGI IMG/M metagenome (GOLD analysis project Ga0181379, IMG submission 130115) | Marine viral communities from the oligotrophic San Pedro Time Series (SPOT) site, San Pedro Channel, CA, USA - 2 SPOT_SRF_2009-07-10 | ecosystem: Environmental > Aquatic > Marine > Strait... | reverse complement strand
GATGATCAGCGGCTGCAAGACCTGGGTGCCGAAAGGCGCGGTCCACCAGTAGCCGTTGACCAGGAGGGTGCCCGGCAACTGCGACACGTCTAGCTTGTCGGGGTCCAGATCATGGTACACCGTGAGGATACGCCGAATCGCCTCAGCGAGGGTGATCGGGCTACTGTCCGCCGCCACCTCGACTTCGACGTTAGGCAGCCGGTTGCCGAAGTCGGTCAGGTCGAGGTTCTCGATGATCAAAGACCCGAACGAGGTCAGGGCAGGCGCAGGCCCCTCCTCCCGCTCGATCACCGCGATGCTACCTCCACTCTCCCCAGTGTTGATCCTGAAGGAGCTAGCCAGCCCGCTGGAGAAGGGCTCGAATACCTGGGACACGATGACGTTGTTACCTTCAGCGCCCCCAGCGAACTCAAGGTAGCCCCGTCCCTGTAGGCCTCCATTCTGGGAGGATGGGACAGTGCCCAGGGGAGGAGACCACTCCCCGTTCTGGAAGGCTTCGAACGGCACTCGGGGGCTGGTAGCGGTCCCAAAGCCAGGAGTATCGGACACAATCCCAGTTCCGATGCCGTAGAAGGGTCCGTTAGATTTGGCTACACCATTATTCCGATCGTAGATACTAGCGTCCTTGTAGTACTCCCACTCTACCTGGAGGTACGGGCGTCCGTCGAACAGAGTACCTGCTGATACGATCTTGCAAGGACGAGCGGTGGGGTCGCCATCCCGAAGCGCGCGGTTGTCTGCGAGCAGCGAGGCGGTCGTGTTGTAGCCCGGGTTACCGACGTTGGCAACTTCGGCCACGCCCTCGAACTGAACACGCTTCCCTGGCTTGTAGCGGTTGTCGAAACCGTAGTTGGTTATGTTCTGCCCCGCCAACTCTGGCGCTCCGGGCACGTACTTCCCTTGGATGGTGTAGTTCAGGGAAACGTACCCGCCGTCGTTCTCCACGCTCTCGTAGATCTCGAAGAACTCCGACTCGGAACGGGCAGCTTCGTCGCTGAAGTACCGGAGCTTTCCGTCGAGCCAGATACGCGACAGTATCGGCGAGATGGGGTAGCGGCCGAACGGCTCGACGTTGGTGTCGATTCCAGTCCGTGTCAGTACGAACACCCCGTCACTGTAGTACTTGTCCGGGGTGCCACTCTTGGAGCTTCCTCCGCCCTTACCCCCCTCTCGGCCCTTTACAAAGCGAGGAACCTTGGGCTGATAGTACAGGAAGGCCCCCATCCTGTTGTAGCGGCCGACAGCGTAGGCGTGGGGATCCCCCTCGTCCAGCCCAGTGATCTGGAGGTTCTTGACCTGATCCTGATCCTTGTTGCGGAGCAGGCGCGGCAGTAGAAACGTATTGTCAATGTAAGAACCTACGACAGCGGCGGCAGCTACGGCAGTCTGAACGGCCGTAGAGGCCGTAGCCAGTCCGGCAGCGGTTGTGCCGGTAGCCGATAGAGTTGCGGCGGTAAATACGATGCTCGCCATCAGTTCTTCTCAGGGAGGCGGTAGACCGCGCTCACGTTATCTAACCACTCACTGGTCAAGTCGGTGACCACTCGGCGGTAGGGCGCGTGGCCGTGGATGATTCGTTCGGTGTTCTTGTCAACGACCGCAAAGTGGTAAGGGGACCGCTGCCGGTCGTTGAAGTGGATCAGGAGAATGTCGCCAGCCTCAAGAGGATCCCCGTCTGGCACCCGGTCCATCTGCTTGTCGACCATGTACAGGAGCTTCTTGTCGTCAGGGCGGCGTCGGTACTGGTCACAGTCCTCGACTTCGTAACCGCAGTCCCGTGCTGCCAGAACCACCAGTCCGAGGCAGTCGACCCCCTGGGTCCGGCTCCGCCCCTGGTGTACCCAGCGCAGCCCGACGTACTTGCGGACCGCGTCTGCGAATTCGATGTTCATGAGGAGGGGGTGTCCACGGCTCCCGAGGAGCCCCGCACGAACGGCGCTCCCTGGAAGTTCGCGTAGTTGTTGAAGGACTGACAGGCCGCCTGGGTCTTCTGGCATCCGGGAGTGGCGTAGAAGGTGTCGCCGACCTGGACCTCGAAGGGAGGAGCCTCTGCCAAGGTGAACTCGTCGCCCTGGTCGTTGTAGCGGACGATGGTGGAGAACCTCCCGAGGTTGTCCCCGGAGCGGTACTCGATCAGTCCGAACTCGAAGTACCTGGGGTCAGAGCCGCCGGGGCCTGCGTTGAACTGCGAGGCCGAGAACTTCCGAGGGTTAGTCGAATCCACTAAGGTCACCGTGGCAGGGCTGCCGGGCGGCTGCCTGAGAGCTTCCAGGTTCACCCCGCAGTACGGCCCTCCGAACTTAGCCACGCACTGCCTGGACCAGCTTTGCCCCTTGGAGTTCGTGAGGCTCCCGAAGATCCCCCCGCACGAGGCCTGGAAGGCCTCCCCGTTCCAGCTAATCTCCTGGATGATGTATTTCCAGGTGCGGAGGGCTCCGACCCAGGGGAACTTGTGATCGACCAGGTACTCAGTCACGTTGGCCCCGCGATACACGCCCCGAGTGAGATCCGCGTTGGTTAGCAGGTCCGAGTCGATAGCTCCGCTAAGTTCGGTGTCGACTTCCTGGCCCCCAGTCCCCTCGCTCTGAGCGCTGAGGTCTGCGCCTTTGGCGACGACGTAGAGGTTACCCTCGAACTCGATAGCCGAAGAGTGGGTCGTTAGGAAGATGGGGAGACCCACCTCGGGCTCGATCTTGATAAGGCGTGCTCGCCTCAGCGAGATGCCCGAGTAGAACTCGGCCCTGGAACCAAGATCGACCGTAGCCATCAGATGTACTTCGTGAGCAGTCCGGGCTGCGTGAAGAAGTCCAGCATATCGTTAGCGACGGTGAGCTTCTTGTTGTCGCCGTCTCCGCTTACAGACAGGACGTCATACTCAACACCGGCCGTTCCTCGATCAGCGGAGTACGTGTGGTATACGTGACGCTCCGTAGTGGCCGTAGCCTTGGCGAGAACTAGCATACGGATGTCGCCCGTAGGTCCCTGCGGGATCCCCATGCCACCAGCCGACGGTGACTTGGTGAACTGCTCCATGAACAGGCGTCCGTTCTGGCTGTGGTGGATCTGGATACCGAACACCCCGTTGCTGGCGAGGTACTGCCCAGTGTTCTTCCACTCGGGCAGTAGGTCGGCGGTCCCGGTCGGGGCAGCCACCACGCTCGGGTCGTGCTGCTGGGAGCAGTACCAGTACTGCCCGCCGTTGCTGACCAGATCACCAACTTCGTATGAGTTATCGCCGCCGCTGCCCGTTACACTCCAGGCGGTGTAGTCGGACTGGGCTACGCCGTTGGCAATCTGGTCGTAGCTCCAGGGGTCGTCGTAGCCCGCGTCGGTGTCGTAGATGAAGTACGTGGGGCAGTAGTATCCAGAGGTGTAGGCCGCCCAGTAGGGGTCCAGGGCCTTCTTCTGGTTCTGTGGGATGTCCGCCCAGTTCGACTGGGTGGTGAGGTTGTACTGTCCGAACAGCGAGTTCATGAAGGACAGGAACAGCGACTGTGCTGCGGTCCCTTTGTCGACCGAAGCGTAGTTGTTCTGCTGACACGCGGCGATGGTCATCACAAGGCCGTTGGGACGGCAGTCCGCCTCCGTACCAAACTGGTGGGATACCGTCGGGTGGACATCGTGCCCGAAGTTCAGAGGCGGGCCGTAGGCCGCAAGACCAGCAGCCTGCGCTCCTGCGGAGGAACCCTCCAGCAGCACTTTGTCAGTGTCGATGTCGTACGAGGCAGCGTTACGTCGGATGTGCGAGATAGCGCGCTGGACATCCATGGCGCTCTGCGCTAGGGATCCAGGCGTCATCTCCCCCCGGTTGGGGAAACGCCCCAGAAGGTTTGTCTCCGTGAAGCTTATGTTCCAGTACGTCGCCGCATTGGCTCCGACAGGGTCACCGTTGCTGTCTAGCGAGGGGTTCTTGTCGCTGCTTGAGTTGTGAGCTTGGATGCAGACCGCTGTTCCCGTGGCGGTGACGACCCTGTCGTTCACGGCGTAGGCGGTGGCGCCATCTGAATCCCAAACCGTGGGGGCAGGGTCCGGCGTCTGACCAGGGTAGTAGGTGCTGGAGAAGCGCCCCTGGTGGACGGAGATAGCCCCAGCGTTGTGGCTCTCGGATGCCACGTTCAGCACGAACACAGTGGCGTTGCCGTCCTCTGCGTTGTCCGTGTTGTCGAACGCGCCCCCGTACAACTGAGTCCGCACACTGTAGGGGGTGCCCCCCTCGTCCTTGGATAGGAAAGGCACCGCGTCCCGCAGCCCCCAGCCCCCTCCAGGGCAGTACACGTAGGCGTACTTGTCCGTAGCAACTTCAGTGGAGCGGCCCACCAACATGGTCTGCCAGGGGTACGGTCCGTAACGCTCGGTGGTGTAGTTGTAGGTCGTCATCAGAAGGGGCGGAAGTCGTTCACGCCGGGCCGGCCCCCGAAGAAGAAGGCTGTGGTGTGATGGATTCGCATCCGGTCACGCTTGTCGTCGGCCAAGCGCCGCCAGGCGCAGTTCCACTCGCCGTCAGCATCAGCGGCGATAGTAGAAACCGACCCAGGGTCCGTAGAGCCAGACCGCGTGGTGGAGGGGATGTTGCCCCCACCGTTCGGGTCACCCGCCGTAAAGGTCACGTTCTTCAGGACCAGATTGAAGTCGTTGGTCGTCGAGTGGACGAAACCAGTCCCGGCGATGGTGTCGTCCAGGAAGGTGAAGGTTAGCTCCTCGTCGACCTTGAACTTGCTGTCGGGAGCGCCAGTAGCCGTGTCGATCCAGTTGATCTCGGTGTTCTCGCCGATCGTGAGAAGCTTGGCCGTGTCGTCCCAGGCGTAGTCGTCGGCAGCGTTGTTCTCAGTAAGGGAGACGCTCAGGACGTTGGGCATATCGTAGAACCACGCATCCCAGTCCTGATTGCTCACAGCGTTGTTCGCGCTGACCGTACTGCTGTACTTGAAGTCTGCGTTCCAGGAGTGGTTGGTGCGGCACACGTAGTCGACGCCGTTGACTTTGCGGCCCGTAGCCAGGAAGCCCTCGACGTTCGGGACGGCACCAGCTTGGAAGTCGTAGCGCCGGTCCGAGATGCCGAACTTGTGCAGAGGGTTGGCGGCCGCTGTGTCCACCCGAAGGAACGGGGCCACGTAGGCGTAGACCTGTCCCTCTCCTGCCTCAAGGTCCGGGTACGTCTGGGAGGTGTCGCTCTGCATCGGACCACCCACCTTGAGGGACAGGGCCTGGTCGTCATCGAAGAGGTGGGGGACAACCTCTTCGAAGCTGAAGTTCACCACCGTCTTCCGGGGCCTCCACCACCTGAACTGGAACCTCCCCTCCCCAGGCTTAGTAGTTCCGTGCAGGGTGATTAGGTCGATGAGTCGGTCGACCTTCGCCGAAAGCTCGGCCACGTTGCTGTCGACCAGGGAGCGGACGCTGTTCAGTTCGTCGGCGGGAACGAGCCCCATAGCCTCATAGGAGACACCCCCATAGACACGCCTGGACCCCCTCGGGAATGCGGAAGCGTAGCGGTCGGGTCGAGTGCTCGGGGCGGCCTTGCCAGGACTACCAGCCACCGTCCCGTTGCCCCCGGTCAGCAGGTCATGCGCGACCAGGGAGCCTCCCGCCTGGTACATCTCGAACGGGTCCTGGATCGTAAGCGTGCCGTAAATGCGGACGTTCGCGTTGTCGTCCACCAGGGTGAAGTCCCCGCCCGTATCAACTCCGTTCTTGAAGTCCGCCGGGTCCCGGAAGGTCCAGGAGATGGGCGAGCCCCCGACAGGAGCAGGGTTGTCACCCAGCGAGGTCTTGAACGGCGAGATCGAGTTACGCCCGAGGAAGCAGACCTTGGCGTCCAGATCCCAGACCACCGGCTTGTTGTAGTCGCCCAGGCAGTTGGCGAAGCCCGTCTGGGCGCTGATCTCGATGCCCGCAGTCTCCACGTTGTTGACGGCCGGGCTCGTGGACTCGTTGATACCGAATCGGGGGCGGAGGACGGTCTTGTCGCCCTCAAGTTGCCCGATCTCGAACGCGAAGATCATGGCCGGGTCGGTGCTGCCAGGAAGGAAGTCCCCGGACGCGCTGATATAAGCGATGCCCGCTTCGGCGAGAGCCCCGTTGGGGAGCGGAGCGGTTGCCACGTAGTACTGGGGGTCAAGTGCACCCTCCCCGTTCGCGAAGGCTCCGTTGACCACCGGCACGTCGATGCACTTGCCGGTCCCGTAGGATCGGATGTTCCAAAGAGCGTGGAACTGGGATCCCTCGATCAGAGGAGTGTGAAGCTGCTGGCGGGATACGTGAGTCCCTTTCGAGTCCCCGATTCTGATGCGCTTCTCTTCGACGATGTATTGGGGCTCGGCCACCAGTGGGGTCAACGCAGCAGTTTGGAAAGCCGTAAGGCTGTCCCGGCGGATCTGTAGTCTGTTGAGTGCCATTAGATGATAATGCTGGGCGTAACGGAGATGACTGCCGAGCCGAAGTCCATCGTTACGCCGTGCTCCTGGTCGGGCGTGTTGGTAGCGGTTTGAAGGTCGGTCTCTAGGCCGTTGACGACCACGGCGCGGCCGTAGAAGAAGCCTGCGGGGTCAGCCTGCTCACCCACCTCACCGGAAGTTCCAGACCCCGCCAGATACCAGGTGCCAGATCCCAGGTTGCTGTAGCGATCGGTCAGGAAGACGTATCCCGTGGAACCAGCGGGGATAGTTCCTATACTAACATTGTCACTACGTTTTACGTCTACAGTGGCGGTGTCATTACCGTTCGAGATAACGAATACCGGGCCACCCTCGCTAATGTCAATCGCGTTGGGAAGGGTGTAGACGCGGTCGACGGGAAGCGACCCCGTAGCCCGCACAAAGCGTCCACCGCGAACCGGGAGCGAAATAGACAGCAGAGAGCCCGCTGCGACGGCTCCCCCGTAGTACTCTTCCTGCGTAATCACGACTCGACCAAGACCCAGGCGTTACTAGCCAGCCCAGCGTTGTAATATACGAAGGCGGCGTAGAGGCTGTTCGCCGCTGCCGCCGCTACAAGCTCGGTGTTCGAGAGGTTGTAGATCGGGTAGGCATACGTACCGACATTGTGGATATACAGGTACGGGCCTCCCTCAGGCAGCTGAGAGGCGTCCGGGACGAAAACCACCTCCGTGGTCGCACCCGTCATGTCAAGTCGATTGTAGCGCCCCTGAGAGGTGCTCAGGGAGACGCTAGCGGTGCCCGTGTACTCGAACGAACCTCCGTTCCAGGTGGTGTCGGGGGCCACGTCGTCATCCAGGATCTCGATGATCCCGATACGCGGGATGCTGCCGTACTTGAACTCCTGGAACGCCACCTCGATGGCCCGGTCAGCGTCGGCCTCGAATCGAACCGGAGTGTGGTACTCGAACCCTGCCCGCACCTCGGCAAGGTTGGCCGGGGCCGTGGAGAAGGTGACGATCCCGGTGCTGTAGTCTACCGTGAAGTCGACTCCCTCCGTCTGCTCCACTCCGTCGACCCGCACGAGCACCGTGCCGGTGCCCGAGATCGGCTTGGTAATCCTTCTGACGTACTCGTAGTTGCCGCCGTCGGTGTAGGTCTTCTGAAGCTGGAAGGTCTGCGTGGACCCGTCGCCGACTCCGATGAACTGGTCGTTCGACGAGATGACGGTGTTAGGATCGCACGGGTCATCCTCAGTCGACAGGTGGTCGAGCGGGTCCTTGAACCTGAATCCGTAGAGCGCTCCCCTGCGAGCCAGGTGGAAGGCCTTCAGGTCCAGAAGCTGCTCAGGGTCCTGGATGCCGGTCGACACGTCGCCCGTGTGCTGGGCGAGGTCCCGGCGAGATACCCGCTGCTCGGACCCGGTGTTGGACGCTAGGATAGTGGTATTGAATCCCCACCCGAAGCTGGAGTCCACTGCGATCTGGGAGGGGAAGACAGCGCTATCGTGAAAGCCCATGATTACCGGCCCTTCTTGGCCGCGAGTCGGGCCAACTGCCGCTGACTAAGCCCAGCGGTGTTCTTGTTCAGACTGGAGATGTTCACGTTGGTGACGTTGTTGTTCACCCGCGTGACGTTGTTCACACTCTGCGACATGCCCGCGCCGATGGTACGGACCCCGAGGCGGCCCTGTCCGTCCCGCCCGAGCGGCAAGATGGCCTCCGAGGACCCACCTTCGCGGATCGTGTTCAGGCTGCCGTCACGCCCCAGGAACGACGCAGGCGTGTTTCCGATACGATCAAGCTGATCGAGGAACGGGATGCCGCCCCGGTAGTACGAGTTGTTACTCACACCTCCGGTGTAGACACCCCCCTTGTACCTCCTGCTGAGGGTGTTCGGCGAGGTTCCCTGACCGCCCAGTAGAACGCCCAGAAGGTTGTCGCCGCTGAATGCACCGGACAGGTCCAGGAGCTTGAAGATCTGCGCCTGGGCGATAGCCCGCACAAGCTGCTGGATGAATCCGGCGAGGGCCTCCTCGGCGCTTCGGGCGCTAAGGACCACGTCGGCGAGAGCCCCAGCCAGGTCCTGCTGCACCGCAGCGGCGGCCTGCTGCTGCGCCTGCCGGAGGCGGTCTTCCTCGTTGAGATCCCTAAGACCATCATTCGCCTCACGCTGGCGCTTGATGTAATCCTCAAGGGCTTTGGTCTGTGCGTCGGTAAGGGTGACGTTGGCATCGGCGACAACGGCAGCGGCTTCCTGAGAGACGGTGAAGTCAACTACACCGCCCCGAGCCTCAGTGAGCTTGCGCTCAAGCTTCTCAACGTCCCGTCCGAAGTCGTCCAGGAAGTTCTGGCCCGTCTGCTTCTCGATCTCAGCCTTGAGGTCCTGGATCGCCGAGATGAATGCGGAGGTGGTCGCCACGCTGAACAGAGTCGTCCGGGCGCCCTTCTCCTGGAGGAGCCGGAGGGCGTTCAGGGGCTCCTGCGCCTCCACCGACGTACCCCGAAGCTTCGTGATCTTCGCACTAAGCTCGTCAACCTTGGTGGAGAGGTCGTCCTGCACCTGGAAAGTAAGGCCAAGCTCCCGCTGGTCTTCGAGAAGGCTGAAGAGACGAGTCAGTTCAATACGAGTGCCCTTGATGATGGAGCCCTCAGTGATCTTGATCTTGAGAAGCTCCCGCTCCACCGCGTTGCGGATCCGCGCCTCGCGCGTGTCTTCCTGGGCGAGACCAAGAGCCCTTGCCCGGTCGGCGTTCTCAGAACGCCGCTTATCCACCAGAAGCTCAATCCGCTCCAGAAGCTTGTCGGCGGTATCCTGCTCCTTCGTAAGGAGGGCCGAGCGCTCCTTATCGATAGCGGCGGTCTTCTTCTTCTCCAACTGGAGCTGCACCTCGTCAGTGATCCTGCCGCCGCCAACCTGCTGGATCTCAAACTCAAGCTCCGCCTGCTCCTTGGCGGCCTTGAGGGCCGCTCCTTCGAGACCCTGGGTCTTATTGAGGATGAAGTTCTCCTTCTCCAGGGTCTTCAGCTTCTCCTCGTTGATCTTGGCGACCTCACGCTCGATTCGCTCTCGCTCGGCGGCGATGAGTTGGGCGCGTCCCTGCTCCTTGTTAGCCCTGTCGACGATGCCCTGGGCGGTCTGAAGAATGCTTAGAAGATCTGCGAGGCTCTCACGGGCCTGATCCGTTCCCAGGGCCCGAGAGATGCCTCCTTCATCGCCAAGGCGAAGGATACGGTCCTTGATTATATCTAGCCCTGTAGAGGTGGAGTCCACAAGCTCACTACGCAGGAATGCGCCCTGGTCCGCAAGCCCACTAAGTTCCTGGGACACAACCGACCGAACTGCCTGAGCAGACTCCTTACTCAGATCGCCACGCTTCACAGCGTTTACCAGCGCGGTGTTGAACGGGGCGATGATGCCCTGGACGTTCTTCTCACTGAAGACGAATCCAGGAGCATCCAAGACCCCCTGCGTCAACTGGTCGAAGGCGTCCCTGATGGCGCCCTCCGCAGGCGTCAGACCATCGGCAATCTGCGACAGGTCTAGTGCGGTCCTGATGCCGATCGGATCGGATTTGCTCTCAAGCTCAAGGTCCCTTCTAAGGATAATGGCTTCCCGACGCAGGCCCTGCGCGGCCTCGGGATCGAGCCGCGTGACAAAGTTGATGACCTCCGAGGTCGGAACCGCCTTCAGTAGCTCCTGCGCGAAGGGGGCGCCCGCCCCCGACTCGATGTCAAACTGGATCGGCTTGATCTTAGAGATGACCGCCTCAAATTGCTGCAACTGAGACGTGAGCGAGCCCACCGTACGGGTAGTGGTTGACGGGTCGACCTCAAACAGCCTGCTCAGTACCTCACCAGCCTCGCCCAGGCTGAAAGTTGCGGCCTGGAGATCCTTGAGGCGCTTCAGGTCCTCGATGATCTGCTGGTAGGCCGAACTAGTCTGTTCCTGGAGCCTAAGGTTCTTCTCAGCCGGGTCCAGCAGTCCGAAGAGGTTCGTGGCGTAAGCTGCCGTAGCTGCGACAAGCCCGGCGATAAGCACAACCGGGTTAGAAAGCCCGAGTCCTATGAGGGACAGCTTGAGGACTTCGATCGCCTTGGACGATCCCAACGCAGCGGCCCCCAGCGTGGAAAGGCCCTTGGCAGTCGCAGCTAGACCTGCGCTGAGAACTCCCGCAGTGACCGCTGCTGCCAGGGCAGTCAGGGCGACCCCGATACCCTTGAGAATGCCAAGAGTCTTCAGGCCCGACTCGGTCAAGTTCTCGAAGCCTGATCGGCTGTCAGAGATGAACCGCAGAGCGCTCGCAAGACCCTCTACGACCCCACGGAGGGCTTCCTTCAGGCCACGGTCTCCAAGGCTAAGGGCGAACTCAGTGGCGGCAGACCTCGCGCGCTTGAAGCCTCCGCTCAGGGTGTCATCGACTTCCTCGGTGACTCGTGCGGATTCCCCCGACAGTTCCGTGATCCTTTCCAGAAGCTCCAGGAACTGCTGCGAGTTGTTCGTCAGCGCGAGCGCCCCCGAGATGTTCCTCCGCTGGAAGATCTTGGCGAACTCCCGCTCTGCGTTCGCAGACTCCTTGGAGGCGTCCCGGAGGTTCGTGATGACATCACGAATACCGACCTTCGTAACGTCGAAGGCGTCGCGGGTCTTGCCGATACGAGCCGCCAGCTTGTCGATTTCCTCACCGGCCACCTTGCTAGGCGCGACGAGGGAGATCAGGATGCCTCGAAGGTTAGTACCCGCAAGGGAGCCCTGGATGCCCGCGTTACCGAGGGCACCGATAGCGGCGGTGGCTTCGTTGACCGACAGTCCGAGAGAGGCCGCGAACGGGCCCGCGTAGGACAGCGCCTGGGCAAGCTGTCGGACGCTGGTGTTTGAGTTGTTAGCGGTAGCGACCAGACTATCGGTAACGTCGGCAAGCTGGAAGGTCTCCAGGTTGAACTGCTGGAGGACGTTCGAGGCGATGTCGGCCGCCTCCCCCAGGTCGATATAGCCAGCCGCCGCGAGGTTCAGTGTGGCGGGGGTAGCCTCGAAGATCTCCTGCACCTCGAAGCCCGCTCGCGCCAGGAAGAACTGGGCCTCAGCGGCCTCGACCGCCGTGAACCGGGTCGCCGCTCCAAGCTCACGAGACTGCTGAGACAGTAGCTGGAACTGCTCTGCCTGCTCCTTGGCCGTGCTCCCGAATCGGATCGCCACCACCGCAGCCTTCTTCGCCGCAAGCTCATAATCCGCGATGGCTGAGATGCTCTCCCGGATGGCTACGGCCGCCGCGAAGCCGCCCCCGACCAGTCCCAGGCCCGTGGCGAACTGCCTGAGGAAGTTGGAGGCCACTCGGCTCCGGTCGCCAACAGCGTTCAGCGAGGCAATGAAGCCCTTGGAGGACTTCGCCGCCTTATCCTGCTCCTTCCCGATCTTGTTGATCTGCTTGACGACCCCAGGAAGCTTCTTGTTGACGTTCTCGGTCGACTGCTTGAGTTCGTTGAACGAGGTCTGAAGCCTCTCGGCAGACCCGGCAGCCCTGTCGGTAAGGCTAGCGAACTCAGCAAGCTGGTTGTCGGACAGGTCGATGCTCGAATTGAAGGTCGCGACCGCATCCGCCGTCGCAGAGAGCTTCTTGGGCAGGCGACCCACAGCAGAGTCGATCGTCTTGATGAACTTAGCGAACGCCTTGATCGGGGGCACGGACTTGCGGGTGTTGTCCGCAAACGTGTTGATAAGCTCCGTGAGCCTCCTAAGGTTCTCGGAGCCAGCCGCCGTGAAGGTATCGCCAGTAACCTGCTTGATGCTGGCGAAAGCTTCCGCCACGGTCTTCACCGACTTAGCTGATCCTGAGACCTCGCCGTCGATCTTGGTGATCTGACCCGCAAGCTCCCGAAGCTTGCCCACGACGCCCTCCACCGGACCCGTGATCGACCCGAAGTCCGACTTGACGCCACTCAGGGACTTCTTGATGTCGTCCGTGATGCCTGCCCGTATCTTGATCTCGTTGATCCGCAGGATCGCCTGTTCAGCGTTACTTGCCGAAGTAGCGAGTGTGTTGAAGGCGACCGCTGCCGGTTGGACGTTAGCCTGCACCTTGCCTAGAGCGGTCCCTAGGGTGTTCAGCGTGCCCCCAGATCCGCTAGATGCAGTCTTCAACGCCCTCACCAGCTTGGCGAGGGCCTTAGTGCCGGGGACGGCTCTCTTGCTAGCCTCAGCTAGCTTGTTGATCTCAACGACAGCTTCCCCGATAGGAGCGGCGACCCCCTCAGCGTTGACGCTGTTGACAGCCTTAGCGATATCCTGGAAATCGCTGACGTTCCCACTACTAAGCTGGGAAAGCTCCTCGTTGATCCTGGTCGCGAGCCCCGAGATCCGGAACTCAAAGCGCGAGATCTCCGTGATG
>Ga0181379_1001099_pt1 | contig 12794 bp, 12 predicted proteins | sample 2SPOviralmetaG_FD_130115 | JGI IMG/M metagenome (GOLD analysis project Ga0181379, IMG submission 130115) | Marine viral communities from the oligotrophic San Pedro Time Series (SPOT) site, San Pedro Channel, CA, USA - 2 SPOT_SRF_2009-07-10 | ecosystem: Environmental > Aquatic > Marine > Strait... | reverse complement strand
TTTTCATAATCATCTGGCCGCCTGATAAATCTCCCATATGTCTTACATATACATGTGCATATAACTTCATTGCTTCATCTTGTATTGATTCAATATGTGCAATGTACTTTTTTGTACTTTCAGTTATTTTTGGAGGAGCACCAAATTGTGACCATAACGACCTATAATCGTATAGTATATGTTCCGTTCTCAATAAGTTAGGCGTATCTCTGAACAAAGAATTATGTAATCCATACTTTTCTAATACAGAATAACATTGTGCCTGATTGTACAGGTATGTTGCATAGAGTTTATGGTCAATTTGACCAGACATTAATATCTTTACAAAGCCTTGCCTTTCAGCGTCTTTGTGGTGTTCCATTGTTAATTCTTTTATATCAAGCATTATTATTCTCCCTCATTACTCATGTAAATTTTATCATGTTCACTAGAAAGCTCATTACTATGGTCATGTTTACCTCTTTCAACAAAATTATAATAACCTGTTATAATCATTCTATCTTTTAAAAAATCCGGTTGTCCTTTATGAGTATGAGTAAAATAAGCAGGAAAAATACAAACTCTACCTACCTTACTTATAATTGTTTTTTTAAGGTAATAAAATTCTGTTCCACAATCGTGTTCAGTTAAATATATTTGTATAGCCATAACTCTTTGTGAGTGTGTTATACTATGTTCAGAATGAAAATTATCAAAGCTATTTCCTTTTTTAAAAAGTTTAAATCTTAATGTAGTGAGAGCCCAATATGATGATGTCATATTAATCTCTGGATATTTTTCTGTATATAAATTAAGAAAATTATTTATTCCATGTGGATATGGGAATGAGTTAATATCTATATCATTATAATAATATCCTACTGAACCATTAGGATTGGTATGAACACCCTCATAAGAATTATTATTAGTGTATAAATTAATTAAATTTTTACATTCTTCTTTGGTAAAAATATTATCAACTGTTAGGACATGATATTCATTAATCATTTTTTAATCACACCTATATTAAAAGAAACTGCAACTCTACTATTTGACAAATTTGTATCTACTTTATGTAATAAATTTGATTGCCACATTAATAAATTGCCTTTTTTAGGAGGTATACTCCATGAGGTACTATTATAAGAATTGTATTCTGTAAACTCCACATTTGACAGCATATCGTTCAAGTAATCAGTTTTTAAAAATGTTATAGATGAACTTTTTTCTTCGCAATGTATATAAAAATTACCAGACAAATCGTTTTTATAATGTGCGTGAGTATCGTGTGAACCATACTTATACATTTCTGAAAACCATAAATCATTTAAATGTACATCATATTTTTTAGTATCTACTTTTAAAGTTTCTAAATATTTTATAGCATTTTTAAATATAAAATTATAAAGTGGAACTAATTTTTCTTGACTAAAATCTTTAAAATGATGTGTGTAATAAGTAGTTTTTCCATTTAAATATTTTTCATTCAATGGAGTTTTATCTAAAATATCTTTTGATATAGGGTAAAGATAATCAGCCAACTCTTCATTACTATCTTCAAGTAAATAGTTTGCAAATAATTCCTTCATTACTATAAATCCTCATCATAATTAAACCAACCTGTGGCTATATATTTTTCTTTTGTGTGGCTAATAATACCTCTATGTGTGTGTGTAAAATCTGAAGGCCAAATTATAGTTAGTCCTTTTTTTGCTGGTGTTTTTACACCTTGATAATAAAACTCTGTTCCACCATCCTCTACATCATTTAAGTATGTCATAAACACCAAAACTCTCGTTCCTGAGAGTCCACTAGGAGTTGTTCTTTCAAAATGCCATTTTTTAAATCCACCACCAATAGGATAATATTGTAGATTATAATTATTTAAAGAAAAATGAAAATTTTGGTTTACAAACTTATAATTATTAATATAATTATGTAAACATGCATTTACATATACAGTATAAGCTTTTAAATACCCCTCTTCTGCATTCCATAAAATATTTAAATCTAAACTATCCTTGTAGTCAGATTGTACACGACTTCCTCCTGGACTTTCATAATCACCAACCCTACCTTTAAAAGATAAATGTTTATTATTATAAAAATGTTGTAATACTCCATCACAGATATGTTCAGGAATAAACCAGCCGCTTATAAAACTTTCTTTTGGAAAAGAGTATTCTTTTAAATTTAATTCATTACCAATCATACTATAAAAACAAATAACAACTATTTAAATAGCAATTAATTGTCTCCCCGAGAGTGTACAAAATTTTCAAAATCTAAACTACTTCTAATGATATAACCATTTTCATATCTCCAGGCTTCTATATCTTCTAATATCTTATCCATATATTCACCTTCAAAAGTTTTTACAGCTGTAACAGACTTTCCGTGAGAGTTATCTTCATAAGTAACATCTATAGATTTTTTTACATATATTCCCATTGTTTTTCCTTCCTTAATTGTATATATTTATATGTCTTCGTATCTGATATCAAAAAAATGTGTTATACTAAAACGGCCATTCATATTGTTTAGATGTTCTTTATTCATAACAATTTCATTGACTTTGTGATTATAATGACCAGGAAACAATATCATTCTATTGTGTTTACAATCTACTGTAATATCGCTCTCATCTAAATACAAATCTCCACCAACAAATTTTTTAGGTAATTTATAAAACCATATTAACATTGTAAATCTAGCATAGTCATAATGACTTTTATAAAAATCGTTATTTTCGTAATAATTAATCATAGTATTACCCCAATTTGTATTTTTAAATGTTTTTCCAATGGGCATAGCCTGTTCTACAATTGAATGAAAATTTGAATTTTGAAACTTATACATCATTTTATTAATATAAGAATATCTTAAATCTTTAAAAATAACATCATAATTTAGCCTATTGTTTTTAGCTAATTTTTCACCATCAGATGTTTCAGCACAATTTTCTTGAGCAGAATGAAATACATCTAAACTATAGAAATAGTCCAATTCTTTCCAAACTATTTTTTCTTCTTCACTAGTATACCAATCATCTACTACCAAAAAAGGATAAGTTTTATTTTCATTAAAAATTTTTACATTCATAACTTTAACTCATATTCATCTTTACCAAAACTTCCCTTGAAAAAAACATTAAAGGCTAAACTATAACGAATATCTTTAGATTTATTTTTGGTAACCTCATGCATTAAAGTAGAGGGAAATATAATAACATTTCCTTTTTCTGGCGATAACTTAATATTATCTGAATTTGTATAATTGTATTCGCTGTAATCAGGAGTAATAGATGTGGGAAATATTCTTTGTTCATCATATTTTTTTATAAATTTTATATCTCCACTATTTTTTTCTGTTTTTAAATAATAAACACCACTTAATAAACTATTGCCATGAAAATGAGATTGAGCAAAATCATTTGGATGATGTTTTACTATCCAAGAATTTAAAAAATAAAATTTAGCATTTTTTACTTTAAGATATTTTTCTGCAAACAAATTTACATGTAAAATCAACTCTTCTTTTAAATCTGTAATACTATTTAAAATATATTTGTTACTAGTATAATCTCCGTTTTTTGAGAACATTCTTTCATATTCACAATTTTCAGCAAAATCTATCCAATCAGATTTTACAGGTATATTATTTTCATATATGGGTGTTGGCCACAACTCATGCACTTTAAAACTACTCATTTTTATGTATATACCTTTTTAAATAGTCAATTAACTTTAATTGATTTTTGGCCACATCATTCCAATCTCTCTTATTTGTTTCCATTTTATTAATAGAATCTAAATAATGATGGTCTATTGCTTCTTTTAATTTATCTTCACCTCTTATAGTTTCTGTATAATGCAATGTATCTAAATCTAAAGGCAAATTTCTCATACCAATTGATATGCAATCATGTCCACCTTTAGCGTGTTCATAATCTCTATATTTACCATAAACTAAAGAAACAAAACCTGGAATAAAAGAAGGTTTTAAATCTGTTACTTCTTTTGAGTAACTTCTTTTATTTACATCTCGCCAATATTCTGTATCATCTCTGTGAGATAAAGCATAATGAGCTGCAACAAATTCAGCAAATTGGTCAAACAAAGATTTACAAGCTGAATCGTAACTATCAATATCAAATTGATTAATAGTATCTTTATCACCTCTATTTAATGTTCTAACTAATCTAAATAAAAATTCGTGTGTTGAATACAAACCATTAGATTCTAATGGTTCTATAAATCCTGCTGATAACCCGATAGCAACCACATTTTTAACAAATAATCTTTCATGCCTACCTACACGCATTTTAATATTTTTAAATTCAGAATTACTATAGTCGTGGCCTTTTTTGTCTAAATGTTTTTTAAATTCTTTTAACGCTTGCTCATCTGAAACATATTTGTCAGAATAAACATAACCAGTACCTATTCGTTCCCAACTTGGTATATTCCACACCCAGCCATTTTCAATTGCTGTGCAATTTGTAAAAGGTTCTAATTGATTTCTTTTATCTTTGTAAGGCACTCTGGTTGCCCAAGCTTTATTATTAGGTAACATATCAGAATATGAAACAAAAGGTTCTTTCAAGGCACCACCTAATAATAGTGATTTGAAACCAGTACAATCTATGAATAAGTCAGCTGTATATTTTTTGTTTATAGAAGTTATACCACTTTCATTTTGTTCTATACTTTCTACATTATCTAATACATGTTTAACACCTTTAGGTATACAATAATTATTTTTTAACCATAAACCAAATTTTGTGGCGTCAAAATGATATGCTGTATCTTTATCAAAATTAAAATTAGGCAATTCTTCTTTTTCATTTTTAAATATAGTATTATGTCTAACAAGCGACATAGGCGTGTACATGCTTTCTGCATAGTCAGAATAAGGCGTGTCAGAATATAAAACCTTTTTCATTATCCATGTTTGTCTGCCTTTATAGTATTCTTTATCATATAAATCACCAAAAGGATAATGAAATCCACCATCTCCTTTTTTATAAAAATCTTCAAATCTTATGCTCATTTTATAACTAGCGTCTGTATAAGGCATAAAATCTTCATCTTTAATATCTAACATAGACAACCATTGATTAATTTGAGCTATGGTACTTTCACCTACACCTACGGTAGATATATTCGGACTTTCAATTAAAGTAATATTTTTTTCTGGAAATCTTTTAATGAGTGTGGCCGCTGTCATCCAACCAGCAGAACCGCCTCCGACTATGATTATATTGTTAGTTTTCATAATTTAATTACTTTTAAAACTAGACGGCAATCCTAAAACAGGACGACCATCAAATGTAATATTGTATTTTCCATCTTGCTCATTGTAATGTAAAAAAACCTGTGCGTGATTTTTTCCTATAAAAGGTTCTCTCCAATGTTCTAATTCACAACCTCTATAAATTATCATATCACCTGGTTTCATATGTATAGGTGTGCCATCGGTTCCTTCTTCGCCAGATTTAGGACCAACAAACATTGGCCAGTCCCAATCATTATATTTTTCGCTAATAAGATTGCTGTTATCATAACCTAAACATAAAGTGGTAGATATTTCACAACTAGGTCTATCTTTATGTCTTTTTAATTCTGTTCCTTGAGTGTATAATCTATGATACGAATAATTTGGTAACAATTTTTTACCTGTAAAATATTCCATCTCGTTTAATTTACGAGCTAATAAAGTATCAAAAACTAAATCTCCGTATTTACTGTAATCTCCTTCAGCCTGTTTATCGTAAAAACCGCCGTATATATCTTCATCAAAATTAAATATTGAATTTTCTAAATAAGCACATCTTTTAGTTGATAATTTAATATAATCATATAAAAAAGAAGCCTCTTCTGGTTTTATAAAATTTGTAATTTTTACATAATGATTTTGTTCAAAATATTTTGCTGAGTCTGATTTTTCCATAATATATCCTATCTAAAAGGTTGGCCTAATGACCATAACACTAATGAATATCTTGTTCCTTTTGTAACAGGAGTTACTTGATGTTGTACAAAAGAAGGAAATACAATAATTGAACCTTGTGGTCTTATTTCAGTACATTCATGGAATCTTTCACCCTCACTATGTGGACCAAAATCAAATTTTAAGTTTCCACCCTCGTATTCATCTGGTTCATTTAAATTAATTGTCATAGATAATTTTCTTATTTTACCTACTCTTTTTTTATCTATTGTATAATCAGGTGGGTATTTACCATCTTTATCTTCAGGAGTTATTCCTGGTATAATTCTTTTATATTTTGAAAAATGGCACATTCCGGAATCTTCATGCCAACCATAAAAACCGCCGGGCTTATAAACTGTAAATTGAAATGATTCGCTATAGTCCCAATCAAAATTCCAGCCTGCAGCTGAGTTAGCTCTGTGAACATATGGATGAATTAAGTCATATAACCATGTATCATTTAACCATGTAACTTCACTATCTCTAACATAAGTATTTTGTACACTTTCTGTACCTTTTTCTTTTATGTTTTCTTGATGTGTTTTATCATTTAAAGGTGTTGCACTTTTATTAAGCGCTTGTTTGTGCGTATTACCTTTTGTTTCTGCTGTAGTGTCAAGACCATTGTCTTTGTCTTTTTGAATTTGTGAAGTACCTAAATCTATAATGTTTTTACATTGTTCAGGTGTTAAAGCGCTAGTAAAAGAAAAGTAACTATTCTTTATCATTGTAAAAAAACCTCATGCTATAAAAAATAATTTAAAAAATTATTTTTGTTTTATATTATTTATACTCGTTATAATTCTCTTCATCATCTCATCTAAGTAATCTAAATCAGCACCAAAGGCTATGTGTGGTATTCTAATTTTTTTACCATCAATTTCAGCTGTTCTATAACCTTGAATTGACTGACCTATTTTTTCATCTTTTGTAAACTGATGCCATAAAGAATCCTCTACACTCATCATAGGCACTTCTTTAAGTTTGTAAGTTTCTTGTATTTTACTGATGGTGAATTTTAAAGGTATATTTTTTTGACTATCTTCATAGATAGAATTTAAAATATTTTCAGCTACCTTTTTATCTTCTTTTGTAATTTCAAAATGGTCTTTTAAAAAATCAAAATCTTCACTATCTACACTTGGTAGTTTTCTTTCTTCACTCATAACAACCTCTCTAATTTAATATGTAACTATAACTATTCCGCTACCACCACCTGGATTTTGAGAACCTGGCATATTACTACTACCACCTCCGCCGCCGCCTCTATTAGCGACACCCGGCTGTCCTGGTTGGGAACCACCTGGACCGTGGTTTCCACCACCACCTACGCCGCCTGAACCTGAACCATCATTTGCATGTCCGCCACCTGCACCTCCGCCGGAGTAATAAACATTTGAACCTGAAATTGCATATTGTCTACCTGCTCCTCCATTTCCACAAGTATTGGTACCTCCTGTATTACCAGCTGCGCCGGCACCACCGCCGCCTCCGCCTTGAGCACCTTGACCTGGATTTCCGTTATAATTTCCTCCGCCACCAGGATTTCCAAACCCGTAATTTCCTGAATCGCCTGGTTGAGATGGTTGAGTTGCTGAGCCTCCAGACCTACTCTCACTTGGATTGTGAGAGCCTCCAGAACCAGAACCTCCCGGCATATTACCATTATCAAAACCACCTGTTCTACCACCTCCACCACCTTTAGCAGTTAGTGTAGAAAATACTGAATCTGAACCTCTTTTAGGAGCTCCTCCTGGAATAGGAGCACCATCGCCTACTGTTACAGGAATTGAAGTAGCAGGTGAAACTGTAAAACCTGGTCTGTAAATTAAACCACCAGCACCACCGCCACCTGCGTGGTGATGTGCCGAACCTCCGCCGCCACCAACTACGAGTACATCAACAGTTGTTACTCCAGCTGGAACAGCAAATGTTCCTGATGATGTAAAAGTATCAGTTGCTGGTGCTTTTAGTGTAATTTTAAATTGTCTTGTTGATGAACTACCGCCACCTGTTTGTGCTACTTGAATTGTAAAAGTTGATGTTGTATCTGAACCAACGGCACTTGTTGAACCTGTAATTGCACCTGTACTTGTATTTAAAGTTAGTCCAGATGGTAACGAACCTATTGTAATTGAATAGGTTAATGTATCACTTTCAGCGTCTGTAGCACCACAAAGTTGAGCTGGTGTGATTGAAACACTACCTCTAGCACTATCATAAATGCTAAAAGTTGTATCAGCTGCATTTGTAAATGTAGGAACAGTATCAACTCTAATAGCTTCTTCAAGAGTAATATTTAATCCTGATGGATTAGTTACTTTAACACCGTAAGGTTCATTTGCGTTAACAAAATCTGTATATGGAACTGCAATTGTAATTTGTGATGAATTATTAATTGTTGTAGACGCTGGAGTAATATTAGCACCTGAATTTGCTACTAATTGAACTACAGCATTTGATGTATCAAATAAAGAACCTGCAATTACAATCGAAGTGTTACCACTTAAAGTATTATCTATAAAAGCTGAAGCAGCTGCTGAACCACCATCAACAGCAATAGTATTAATTGTAGGTGGAGAATCAATAGGTTTCCATTCATTACCAGTATAGTATTCTAAAAGATTTGTTGATGTATTGAATCTTAATCTTCCAGTGCTGTCAACTCTGTTTCCTGTAGTTGCACCAGAGGATACAGTTATACCCGTAGCACCTGTGTGTACTTTGTTCTTACCTGTAAAATCTCTTAAATCTGCCATGTTACTATTTATCCTCTTTTAATATTTATTATATATTTTGAGTTAATTTCCAACCATTTGTTGAACCTGTGTAAACTAATTGTACACCTGCATTTTCTGTTGAAATAACTAAATCCTCTAAAAGACCCATAATTTTTAAACTATTTCTACCAATTGTTAAATTATTTGTATCAAATGTTCCTGCTAAATCTATAAATGAAACTTGGTCACCAACTTGTGGTGAAGCAGGTAAATTTACCGTTTGAGCGCCTGCTGTTGTATCAATAAAATATCTATCGTTAGCAGCCACAGTTAAAGCAGTAGAACCATCAGCAGTATGACTTGCCCATGGATTACCACCACCTAGACCTGTCCATTGTGTTCCGTTATATCCTTCCCATGTTACTAGAGAAGAGTTATATCTAATACCACCAGTTTTCAATGCTCCACCTGTAGGTCTTTCAGCAGTTGTACCTGTTGGTGGAACAAGGTGTCCTGTTCCCATTTGGTCTCTTTGTGTATAACCTACAATAGCTCTTTCTGTAGGAACGGCCGTATTTGCGTCATTACCTAATGTTTCGTCTGTACTAAATTCGTTAATTGTTGCACCTAATTCGGCACCAATAGAACCAAGTTGTAATTCGTTTAGACCTGAAAGGTCAAATGCGTCTGCGTTTAGTGTTGCAACACCTGTTGCCTGTTCAATCTTAAACAAGTCACCAATTCTAAAGTCACCGTTTTGGTCAGTAGATGAGAAGTAAACACGACCACCTAATAACTCATTAACTTCGTCTGATTGGTCAGCAGCCTGTGATGGACCACCTGGATAATTTGTTGTTGTAAAGTCACCAGTACCAATATCTAGGAAGTCATGTCCTGTTAAACGAACATTTGAATATCCTGTTGTAATTGTTGTTGCTGTGTTATCTGCAATTGCATTACCTGAAGTAACAGCAGCTGTAAGTCTGATTGTTGCCTGTTTATTTGATGTATTTGTTTCTGATACAGCAGACACTCTGTAATAAGTTGAGTCACCTGCAAACTGAACATTAGCACCAGTTTTAATTACATTTGCACTACCTAGTGTGCTATCAGTTGAGTCAACTGCAATTAAGGCACCTGTTTGTCCTGTTTGAGCAGCTGAAGAAGCCGCTTTAACTTGGAATGTTGAAGAGTCTTCTTTTGTAATTGTTAATACTTCACCATTTACGAATGAACCTGTAATACTTTCAATATGAAAATGGTCAGTAGATATGTTTGTTCTAAATACGGTTGCACTTGCACCACCAGCACCTGATATTGTAGCAGTACCTTGGCCTTGTGTTGTTATCATGTCTTGTACATCTGATTCTGTACCAGCGCCAACAAATTGTGTTGAGTCATATTTTAACATTTGACCACGAGAAATTACTGAAACAGGAGTTTCACTTGCTAATGTACCTGTTGCCTCAGCACCTTTTTCACCGTAAGCAGATGAACAGTTTAGACCTCTAATAAATCCACCCGATTCTGCGTAAAATGATTTATCACAATAATAAGTAAAGACTGAAACCATTTCACCACGACCACCACCTAATGCATGAACACCACGACCATCAGAGTTAATTTGTGTGTAGTCATTACATAAAATAGATTTGTTTCCGCCTGCATGTAAAAGACCATCTATTTGAACACCTGTAGCGCCAGCATTAACAGACGAACAGTTTTGAACATAAGGCGAAGCAGTTGTAATTGAACCGCTAGGGTCTAAAGAAACTACGGCAGCCTTACCAGTTCCACCAGCAGCAGGTGTTCCTGTTAAACCTTTCATTGACATTTGTACTAAATTTGTCTGATTGTTACACAAGAACATATTAGAAGCGTTATTATTTTCTAACGCTGTAACCGTTACTACTAAATCTGAACCTACTTGTCCAGAATCTGCTGTAATATCTGCTCCTTGAAATGTAATGGTATCATTTACAACAAATCCTGTACCACCATGATAGATTGTTACAGTTGGTGTTGATGAACCGTCTGTTACAATATTTGCTAAAAATGAAGTTGCTATTCCCGAACCACTTGTTGATGTACCTTTAACACGGTTAAATGTTCCTGCAGCTCCGCCTGTACCACCAGATGTTACTGAAACTGTTTTAACTTGATGACCTGTTCCTGTAGCAGGTCTAATTTCTGTTCCTCTTAAACTTTCACCTTGAACCGTAACACCGGCAGGAACTCTAATAGGTAAAGTTTCTCTGTAAACGCCGTTTTTAATATAAACAACATCACCAATTGAAGCAGAAACTACTGTAAATGTTATTGTGCTTGCACCAGCTAATTGAGAACTTGCATTTGTAAATGTAATAACATCACCAGCTGCATGACCTGAACCACCACTTGTAAGTATGATTGTTGGTGTAGATGAACCATCTAGTGTAACTCTTGCTGTTACGCCTGTACCTGAACCGTCTGTGCTTGTTTGTGTAATATCGTAAGTGCCTGGAGTACCACCTGTACCACCTGTAATCGTATCAAAAGCGACAACATCACCTGAAGTAGCTTGTGATAATGCATAGTAAACTGTTTTGTAAGGTAAAAATTGTGTACCTGGATTACTATCTGAACCAGAGTTTGCAACATATTTAACATTCGCTCCTTCAGGATTTGACCAACTAGGGTCAGTACCATCTGTTGTTAAAACTGAACCAACTGGACCAATTGCTAATCTTTCAGAAGCAGCGGCACCTTGTTTAATTAAGTCACCTCTTGTGCTTAATACTGCGCCTGTATCACCTTGTGCTACGACTTGCCATTTAGCTGCGTCTGAATCTGGAGATACATTGTTAATTCTATCTTGTATTGCAATGTATGATGTTGAAGTTAATCTTACTACATCACCAATATTATAAGTTGCTGAGGCGTCATAAGCCGCTCTATAATTCATACCTTCGTTTAATAACTGCCAGTATGTTGTATTTGTTGTTCCGTTTGTGTTAGCAGGATATTGACTTGTATTATTTACCTTTGCTACATATGAATTACCACCATATGCAATTACATCACCTGTTTTATAGGCTGTTCCGTTTGCGTAAGTGCCTAATGCATTAAAACCAGGATTTAATAATTCCCAATATGTGTCTGCACCTGTAGTGTTTGGTGTTTGTGCTGAATGTTCAATCTTAGCAACATATGAATATCCACCATAAGTTACTACATCACCCTTTTGATAAACAGTTGATGTTGACCAACTATCTTCAAATTGTAAACCCTCTGTGTATAAACTAAATTTTGTTTCATCAAATGCACCAGCAGAACCAGATGATGTGTGAGCTGTAGTACAAATCCATAAATTAGCACCATACTTAACAATATCATTTACTTTGTAATAAGTTGTAACTGCATAATTACCTTTGTAATCATAACCATCTTGATATAATTCCCATTTTGTTACATCTAATACAGTTGATGATGATGTGTGACCTGTTGTACAACGATATTTTCTTTGACCGTATGATACTAAATCATTTAATTTATACCATGTAGAATTGGTATAAACACCTTTAAAGAAAAGAGCTTCTGATTGTAATGACCAGTAACTTGTATAAGTTCCTGGACTTGTGTAAAATAAGTTTTGGTTTGCTGGAGATGTATGATTTTGTATACAGACATAACTGTTACCGCCGTATTTAACGACATCATCAATCAAAAAGGCAGTATCTACAGCCCAATCGCCTCTCCATTTAAATTTAATTCTACCTAGTTTAAAATCTGCCATGTTTTACCTTTAATAATACTATTTATACAAGTTATACAGCTGATTGCCAAGATGTTGTCGCTACAGAATATGTTGAACCCTCTGCCGTGGCGAAATCATCTGTTGTCAAAGCTGTTGCCCCTCTACTTTTGTTCTCTCTTTTTACAAAGTAACCATTATTATCAATATAATATGTTGCGTCACCATCTTCAAATACATATTGATGATATTTGTCACTTGTATTGTTTTTATATTCTTTATTTACATAACCTACTGCGACTTGTGAACCGTTAAAAGGAGCTACTTTGAAAGTAACCACACTTGAAGCATAAGTCCAAACCTCGTCA
>Ga0181379_1001098_pt1 | contig 12795 bp, 20 predicted proteins | sample 2SPOviralmetaG_FD_130115 | JGI IMG/M metagenome (GOLD analysis project Ga0181379, IMG submission 130115) | Marine viral communities from the oligotrophic San Pedro Time Series (SPOT) site, San Pedro Channel, CA, USA - 2 SPOT_SRF_2009-07-10 | ecosystem: Environmental > Aquatic > Marine > Strait... | reverse complement strand
GGGGAGTCGGTCTCAACCTCCAGGAGGCTACCAGGGTCTACATAACGGGTCCATCGTGGAATCCCGCCACGGAGCTTCAGGCTATAGGCAGGTCACACAGGATGGGTCAGAACCACATCGTCCACGTCAAGAAGCTGATCTACAAAGAATCGTGTCGATTCGTGAGCGAGGAGGAGGAGATGATGAAATTACAAGGTCACAAGAGCATCATATGCTCCGAGGTGCTCAACGACATGAGGATCAAAAATCAAATTCCCACAGGCGACCGACAACCATCAGCCTCGATCTCGATTATGGACATCAAAAAAATTTTCCGCGCTTAAGATAACTAACAACAATGATCGGTTCTCGCGCCCAAGTTTGGCACGGTAACGCTGACAAGACGTCCGGGGGTCTCAAGAAGAAGGATCTGAAGATGAAGGATGGTCGAATCATCTCCAAGGCGGTTTCTAAGAAGTCCAAGGCGGCCATGAAGAAGGGTCACCCTTTCCAGGCTTTCATAAAGAAGGCCAAGGCGGTCTCCGGCGATGGCAAGTTCCACCGCGTTCCCTCTAAGGGCACCAAGGAGTACAAGAAGATGATCTGTGCGTGAAAATAATCTACGTGTATAAGAGATGACTCTTTCTAAGTGGCAGGACAGTGTAAAAGTCGCAAAAATTAAACTGGGTATGGACCCTAAGAAATTCGTCAAGATACAGGGACAACTTCTTAAGGAGGCTCAGAAAGTATATAGTATTCTTTTAATTAAACGTTCTTAAACTGAAACCCCTTCAAGTTTTGGGGTTCATAAACAATCAACTGGTGCAGCTTATACGTGCACCCGAACTTCTTGTTCAAGAAATACACGCTACCGAGTTCGACGATAGCATGGCCTGAGTTTCTTGAATATAGTCCGCTCGTGACTTCGTCGTGTAGGAGGTTCTTATCCGCGTCGAACACGCTGGCCTTGATTTTGTCGTCCACGGTGGTGTCAACCTTGACGCGAAACTTGGGTTCTCGACCCGGTGACTCTTTGATGTTGGAATTGAACATCGGTTTCAGTTCTTCCTTTGTCATCGCACTGCCGAATATGGATTCACTCTGTCGCGCGACGGCGTCGATAACTACGTCTTCCAACGCCCGCGTGGCGTCGTAAAACTTCTTCATGTAGCTATCTTCGTCGAACCCCTTGATCGCAAAGTCGATATTGTACTTGGTCGGTCCAATTTCAGGAACGAATCCTGACACACCGAATGGCATATACATCCGTGGAAACTGCACGCGCAACGGCGTCCCCGCCTTTGTCGCGATTACGATCCTTCTGTTATTGTAATCATTTATCTGAATGTTTTCCAGCGCCTTGTCCATACTTATTATTTATAGTAGTACTGATTTCTCTAAGCGGAACACGCAACACAGTCGGGCTCTAAGCTGAACTGAATGGGTCGAGCCTTGGCCTTTGATCGAAGGTAATACATCCCGGTTTTCAGACCAGATTTCCACGCGTACATGTGCATCGATGATAACTTCGAAAGGGTCGGGCTCTCCATGAACAGGTTCATAGATTGAGATTGACAAATATACTTTCCGCGGTCCACCGCCATGTCGATAATAGCCTTCTGAGATATCTCCCAAACAGTGAGGTATAACTTCTTAATATCATCGGGAATGTCTACAATGTTTTGTACACTTCCACCGGCTTTAACCATGAGGTCTTTCATTTCTTTTGACCAGAGACCACGGTGTTTCAGCGCTTCGACGAGGTGCTTGTTCACGATCACGAATTCGCCCGCGAGTGTGCGTCGGAGGTAGATGTTGGTCGTGTACGGTTCGAAACACTCGTTGTTACCCAGGATCTGCGCGGTAGACGCCGTGGGCATGGGTGCCATCAGAAGACTGTTCCTGAGCCCCTTCGTCTTGACGCGCTGGCGCATAGCGTCCCAATCGTACCTACCACTGAATTTGGCGGGGGATTCCCACATATCGGGTTGGAGTATACCCTGCGACGTCGGCGAACCGTCGAACGTCTCGTACGAGCCGTCAACTTCAGCAAGTTCCGAAGAAGCCTCCAGCGCGGCGTGGTACATCGTCTCGAAGATGTGGGCGTTCAGCGTACGCGAGTCTTCGCAGTCGAAAGGAAGGCCGCAGAGGATGAACACGTCGGCGAGGCCTTGGACTCCCAATCCGATCGGGCGGTGGCGCATGTTGGACCTACGCGCGGTCTCGACTGGGTAAAAGTTACGATCGATGACTTTGTTGAGGTTTTTTGTGACTATCTTAGTTACTTGGTGAAGCTTCGCGAAGTCGAACGTCTTCAGCTCGGTGTTCACGTACTTTGGGAGTGCAATCGACGCGAGATTACACACGGACGTTTCATCCTTGTCTGTGTACTCTATGATCTCGGTACAGAGATTCGATGACTTGATGACACCCAGATTCTTCTGGTTACTTTTGGAGTTACACGCATCCTTATAGACCATGTAGGGGGTGCCAGTCTCTGTTTGGGATTTGAGAATAGCCTTCCAAACGTCAGCCGCCGGGACGGTCGCGTTCGCCAGCCCCTGTTCCTCGTACTTGGTGTAGAGCGCTACGAACTCCTCGCCGTAGCAATCAGAAAGACCAGGCGCCTTGTCAGGGCAGAACAGCGACCAGTCACCGCCTTCTTCGACGCGCTTCATGAACAGGTCAGGAATCCACATGGCTGAGAAAAGATCGCGACACCGCGCCTCCTCGTCACCTTGGTTGAGACGAAGTTCGAGAAAATCCATTATATCGGCGTGCCAGGGTTCGAGGTACACGGCTATGGATCCTTTGCGTCGACCCGCTTGATTGACGTAGCGCGCGGTGGCGTTAAAGACTCGAAGCATCGGGATGATTCCGTCGGATTGACCGTTTGTTCCGCGGATGTACGACTTGTTACCTCGGATATCATGGACGTGCATCCCGATACCTCCAGCCCACTTCGAGATCTGTGCGCACTCGGTTAGAGTTTCATAAATGCCATCAATGGAGTCTCCCTTGTTTGCGATCAGAAAACAAGAAGACATCTGTGGCCGAGGGGTGCCGGAGTTGAACAGGGTTGGCGTGGCGTGAATAAACATTCCCTGGCTCATCATATCGTACGTCTCCAAAACGGAATCCACGTCGGATCCATGGATACCGATCGAAACACGCATGAAGAGATACTGGGGTGTTTCGATCAACTTACCTTCGACTCTCTGGAGATACCCCTTTTCCAGGGTTTTCAGGCCGAAGTATCCGAAATCGAAATCACGGTCCGATTTGATGCTTTCCTTGACCCGCTGTGCGACGTCGACAACTTCGTCGGTGATGACCCCCGCCTTTTGAAGCTTTCGCATGGCGAGGTGAAAGTTGTTGGGACACACCTTCTGGATGTTACTGGCGGTGATCCGGGTTGCCAGTATTTCATAATCAGGGTCAATGGTTATCATTCCTATGCAGGTCTCGGCGCTGAGCACGTCGATCTCTTGTGCCGTGATCTGATCGTACATACTTGAGAAGACCTGCTGAGCCACTTTGGATGAATCACAATTCACCGAGAGTCCATTGGAGAGATTCTTGATCCTACTGGTAACATTGTCAAACTTCATGTTTTCAGTACGACCTGAGCGTTTAATGACTCTCATTATATATATACTTTGGTCAATTTTTTTAAGTTACTTCATGCATTTTTCAACGTCGCCACTCCTCACGGTGGCGGGACCGAGGGTTTCAAACCGACGATCCGGTTGAGTCAGGTAGGTATTCACGTAATACGGTCCAATTTCACCGGGCTTACTGACGGGTGGGTAAGACGCGATGAAGCAGGTTGGTGATTTGCAGGCGATGTCGTCGACGCTGTTGGGTTTGGAGTCGAAGCTGGAAAAGTCGACTGGGTTCAGAGGCGTCATTTTATTTAATAGATGTCAACATTTTTTTTGTTCGGTTATATTAATAATATGCTGCACCTCAATTCCATGAAGCAGACGGAAACCCCTCTCAACAAACTGTTTTTCAGCACCTTCAACAAGGACCTGATCCAACGTGGTATCCGACAAACTTTCAGAATGCGGAGCGGTATAGCCATAGATTACCAAAACCCCGACGATCTCTACTCCATAATGCGGGCCACGTTCATCAGCAACTCCGGTGACCACTTCAACGACGTAGAGGCGCAGGTGAAGAATATGAACATTCACGTGATCGAAACGTCTCTATCACAGATCCAGACCGGCGTTTCCCAGTTTATGACTTACGCTAAAGAAATCGACACGATTTCTCAACCAATGGACCGACCGGTGAACACCAGTACGGCCGGGAAAAAACTTCCCAGGAATCAAATCGGAATCAATTAAAGAGTGCGGCCTAAAATTGTATAAGATATGAGCTTGAATTATTACAAATACGAAACGGAAAAAGTATGCAAGGACAAGGGGTGGGACAGGGCTCCGGTCGATACCGTTTGGCTTCTACTCACAGAGGAAGTTGGCGAACTCGCGTCCGCCATCCGTCAGTACAAGAGACACTTCAAGAAGACAAACCTGAAGAAGGACCGTGGAACAGATGTGATGGCTGAAATGGGAGACGTGTTCAGTTACCTATTTCAACTGGCGTGCATGTTGGGTGTGGATCTCGACCAGATGTGGGACTATCATCAGTCAAAGGTTCACACTAAAAAATATAATCTAGGATAATCATAAGAATGCTCGACGAGAAGGATTCAATTAATAAGATAAACCGGTTTGTCTCCGAGCCACCAGGAGCGTGGAGAATGACGGACAGGACCGAGATCGAAGAGTATTATGATAAGGATTCCATAACTCCGAAGCGACCGAGTGACCGCGAACAGGTCATCCTGGATAAAATCGCCGTGGCGGAAATACACAAGGTTGAGATGAGTCCGTTCTGTGAAACGAACCTGTGCACCAAGCAGAGTGATCAGGCGTTTATGAATAAAGTTGTTCACCCTCGACGCAACATAGATTATGGAATACCGTGCAAACCCAAGGTCAGCGTTGGAGTGTCGAAGAAGATGGCGTACACGGTTCCTGATTCAATGAAGATCGGTCTCGTGACTATCATTCTTCTGATGTCAGTGTACGCATTACGGAGGTAAAATACTCCAGGCGCTTCTTCGAAATGCAACCCTGCACGGCGGCGTGGATAGACTTTTTGCAAAACTGTGTAATGAAATCCACCTGCCAGTCGCAATCCATGTCGATTCGGGGTGGTTGAAAAGTAGGGTCTAAGATTTTCGTGGCGTTTATCAACCGGACGTAAAACCGAGGTTCCTGACTTCCCGTATACAGGGTGTGCTCCAGCTGTAGTTCAGCCATGCGCTGGCGCACTTCCAGCGTTTTCACCACCATAGCGTCCAGAAACTTGTAATAATCGGCTTTACACTTGATACGAGTCCAACCGAGAGGCTGAGTGTTGAGATAATCGGTGAAGGTGGTGTACTCACGCTTCTTCTTGCTCCATGTTTTATAGACAATTTCGACATAATCACCATCGGAATCGATGTCGTGCACATGGGTCGCGGATATCAAGGTGTTTAAAGAAGACATATATTTTAAAAGCAAATATTTTCTTTAACTATATTAATGGCCACAGCAGCACTGATCGCCGTAGGATTGTGTTGCTCACTCCTCTCAGCGGTCACGGTGAAAGGTGCGTCTTCTAACCCCGAAATCGTGGGAAGGTTGAAAAAGATCTTACCGGAGGGTGCGGCCGATTTTATAATGGACGCGAAAAAAGATGAGTACGATCCCCTCCAGGATGGAGAAGATGAGCTACAGGCGTATCGCAACGAACTCTCCGCGCTATACAAAGAGGAGGAATCCCGACAGGACATTTACGACATGCAAAATGATAATAAAGCCGAGGATATGGCGGCGCTCATCCAACAGAGGAGAGGAAGAAAGTTCAGGTATTTCACTAAGAACACTCAGTGCGCCGCGAACATTTACAAATTCCCAGATCCCGTCGATTGTGGCAAAGGTGGAGCCATCACTGGGTTCAAACTCCTTCCATGTGGTTCGGATTTGTACAAATACGAATACACGTGTCTCGGGGGTATCTCTACGAATACAGACGGGGAGGTTACCGAAACACCAGCCGTCACACGCACCGATCTGGGCGGCGACAAGGTAATGGACGTGAAGATAGATTTACGCAGTTTATATAGACACAATGTGCGCTGCGACGTGGGAGGGACGAACCGATTCGATAACACGGGCGTGGACGGCGATTCAGAGGAGGACATAAAGCGAAAACAGGAAAGGGCCAACTACACGTCCAAGGGTGATACCCCACTCAACAGTTTCAGATACGAATACAAGGAGGTTCCCGGTAATAAATATAAGAACTCGACCAAATACATATACAAGTGCCTGGACGAGTACACCAGTGGGAAATGCCTACCCCCAAGGACAAGTGTAAATATCGCCGCGCTCAAACCCGAGAATTTGGTGTCGGCCAGCGATGGACTCCAGTCTTTAGAAGTAAAGTGCCCCACTAATCACGTCATCACAAGATTTCAACTGAAGTCCGGTGGAAAAACACGTAAATACAAAGAGACCAAAGAGCAGCGCGAGAGATTAAACGCAGAGATAAAGAAAGAGACGGCGCAGTTACAAGTAGAGATCAAAGATCTCGAATACCAACTGGATAGGTTGTCTGACGAACCCGAGGTTGTACAAATGGAGGTGTACAATAAGCTTAATCTCGTGAAGACGAAGCTCGTCGCAGCAGAGCAGAGGGTTAGACAGGCACAAAACTCTGAAAAAAAAGCAGGCGAGGAAATCGAAATTCCACCGTTTCCTTTGCCCGGCGAGGAAGGTGTGTATAAATATGAATATACCTGCTGCGAAATGAAACCCTAGGGAAATCGATTGTACCCAAAAAAGTAAAATGACCAATTACGAAGCGATCGCCAATAACAGCTTTTCGTATCTCCTCACACTGGATGACATACGAAAAGACCTTTCCGATCTTTACGACAAACCCTCTTGGGTGAAGGTCACGACCATCACGATGGTCTCCAACTTCGCACAGAACATAGACATCAAGAAGCTCAAGTGGGCGTTTGAGAAGATGGGCTCGTACAAAATGCGCCGCACCGGAAGCACCGAAGGTGGTTTCGAGTGGACAGTCAAGCCGACCACATTCTACAATCAGATCACACTGACGTACCAAGACGCCTACAGCACGAAGAGCGTTAAGCTATTCCCGAACGGATCCCTTCAAGTCGCGGGCTGCTGTGACCTGTTCGACTGCAGACGCATCATCGCACAAGTGACCCATATCCTGAGAACATTCCTGGATTTGAAGGTCGACCTTCCGATCGATTCGTTTCGCGTGGTGATGATCAATTCGAATTTCAGCTTAAATTACGACATCAACCTGAAAAAGGTCTATGAATGGTTCGCGGCGTACGGTGACGTTTTCAGTGTCAGTTTCGAGCCGGATAAATACAGTGCTGTGAAAATTAAATTTAAGCCCAGTGAAGATATGAAGATGATTACCACCTCGATCTTCAGCACAGGCAAAATTATCATCACAGGAGCAACTACCTTGAAGGAGATTGCGTTCGCCTATAACATCATCAACTCACACATAAACGAGAATGACGAAATTCGAGTGTCTCCCACACAGGAAAAAGACCTATTCGGCGTCTATCTCGGATACAAGGTGGATGACATGATTAAACACCTTCGCGACAAAGGATTTGAATCCTGGATGTACACGGTCACTAATGATAGAATTAATTTCTGATGTTATAATAATAATAAAATGTCCCAGCGTCTCGGTATGGCCGATGGTCGGTGTTTTACCGTTCAATCTTCAGCGCAGCTTCTGAATAATCACATCATGAAATCCAACGGCATCAGCCTCGAGGATAATTACTCCTTCCGCCAGCTTCTTCAAAAGCAGGGACCAACCGTCATGGATCCGGTGCAGGCGCAGCAGGGCTCTGGAAAGTGCATCACATGCGACACGCCCCTCCTCAAGACACCATCCGCGTACTAACTTCAAAAAAGTAAAATTAACGTACAACAAGTACAATGCAGACATGCAGTATATGTCTCAACGAAGTCCGGCCGACAAGAAACAACACTGGACTTCGATGCGGCCATCTGTTCCACACACACTGTCTCGAGGAATGGAAAAAAAGGGGAAAAAATACGTGTCCGATGTGTCGGAAGGTATTCGACACATCGAAGTTCAGGGTCACTGTTCAGATACAGAATAACGTCACAGAGGTTGTAGACACTGTGACGTTGAATCAGGAATCCATGTTTGGCGTTTTAGATTTATTCGACATAAACTTTGATTTTGAAGATCTCGTGGATCTAGATTCGCTTCTTTCCGACCTTGGTGTGAGTCGGACCGACCTTGATTCCTCTATTTTTGACACAGAATGAGCTGCAGTACTTCTCATAACTCAGGCTGGGGTAATTCCTGGACGCCTTCCTCGGATCCCTGATCACCTTACCCGTCGCGTCCGTCAGGAGAGGACCCGTGGCCCAACCGCGCTTGTGACTCCAGATATTACTTTTGAATATTATACGTTTACCCACCTTAAACGGACCGGCACGCTTGATCCGGGATTCGGGTACTTTGAAGAATTTGGCGACAGATTTTTGGGTGTCACCTTTCTTCACCTTGTATTCGATAACGCCGTGTTGTTTGTAGAAGTGAAAATCACCTTGGCGGATGTAATTCGTAGGCCGACCAGGCGAGACAAACATCATCATTTTGTAGTAGTTTTTCTTGCATTTTGTGGAGGCGTTCGTCTTATAGACCTTTTTCGGGTTGTCCGAAATAACGCGACGAGGAAGATCTGTGCAGTGGGTGTAGTTGTGAGAGATGCTACTCAGGCCGGAGCGGTCTCCTGGTATGGATTTCTGCCACCGGTACGCCTCGAAATCGTTGATGGCGTACGCGTAACAGTTGTTGTTACCAACCCCCTGTTTGGACCCCCACCTCCTATTGGTGAACATTTTTTCGGACCCACTGAGGGGGAGAGCCTTGGTTTTCATCCTTATATTTACCCAGGAAAAAAATATTGTAACATAATAAAACCATGCTCCAGGAAATCTTCACCAAGACCCGAAACAAGTCCGAAGTTGTCAAGGAAATCCTCGTCTTCGTGCTCAATCTGCTGATTTCTACATTCATCCTCCGCCTCGTGTGGAACCGTAGTCTGTCCAAGCACATCGACATTCTCAAGCCCATCAAGTCGCTACTTGACGCGTTCATCCTCTCCCTCTCCATTCAGGTTGTCCGTGGTATCTAAAACTCTTTGAAACCGACGGTTTCCTCACCAGAGGCGTCTACAGTCGTAGGGAATGCGTCCATTCCAGGACAATCCTCCGAGTCACAGTCGACGAAGGTGAAAGACATACCCGCATCCTTGAAGTAGTCTAACTGCTTACGAGTCCATCCACAACCCATGGTCCCGTAAACGGTGTAGCCACCACCCCCTCCCCCTGACGAAGTCTTCCTGCTGCGCATTAGGATGAGTAAGATAATTATTATCGCTATCACTGCGATGACGATGAACATATTATAGTATCTACAAACAAAAATATTTTAAGATATTATATATGACATTCGGTATCAAAGTCAGAAAATATCACAACTATGTCTCTAAATCGAAGATAAACGACGTCTCAAAAAAAGTGAGGAATGGTAAGATGACTGAGAGTGACGGACTTAAACAGATTTACAACGCCGCTAACGTCAGGTACAGGACGAACTATAGGAGCTGGATGCTTTCGACTGTACCCAGGGCTTTCGGTAGCAACTACGTCACGCGACCCCAGTTCAGAAAGAAGATCAATTCTATCATCTCCCAGATGCCGATTCAACCTCCATGTATCGGTCAGGGTAGAACAAACAAATCAAAAAATAGAGAAGCCACGATACGAATGACCGGTCGAGTCGTGCGTTCTACAGCTGGGGCGGTCCTCGGTGCGGGTGGAACCGCCGCTCGAACCGTGGGGTACGCAGGCGCGACCGCCGTAAAAGCTGGTGGGAATGTGGTTCGCGCCCTCGGCACGCGTCGTCGCGTCACCACGACGAAAAAGGGAAGATCTTCGCGTCCTCCCAACAGGTACGGATATAACAATGGCATCAATAGAACTTAAAATATTTTTAGATTATATACGATACGATGGTCAAGGTAGAGGATTATAGAAAATTAATCCCGGAGGGGAATTATATCAGGATCATAAACCGACGAGAAAGCAAGAATTCTAAAATTGCGAGATTATATAAAGCGGCGCAGATACATTATATTCAAAAACAAGAAAGGCTTTACAAAGAAATAGCTAAGGCTTTTGGGATTGGTGTGACACAAGGTTTTAGGGCCAGGACAACAAAAGGGATGAAAAAATTAGTGGAGGAAAAGATTATCGAGAATCCATCCAGAGCCGCTCAAAAGATTGTTGATATATTACAAGTTTTTCCTACCGCTCCACCTTGTCCCGTTATAAACCAGACAAGACAGTGTCAAGTTTCTACGGCAAGAATCGCTAGAGGTTTATTACTGCCTAACAAGGGGGGTCCTCGGATGCTTCCAAAAACGCCTAATTCAGCAGTTTACTCTACACCAGTGACCCCCAGAACACGGCAAAGACGAAATCTATTAAATGCCGCTGTATCTCAGAGGACGAGGGCGAAGACAAAAAAATAGTGTTCCATTTTTGTCAGACACGATTGTATTTGAAAAAAAAAAGATTAATTACATACCTAATTTAAAAGTGAACCGACTCTCTTTTAAATTAATTTCTACATTTCCTCTTCCTCGATCTCATCAACGTCGTCGTCGACATCTTCGACCACCTCCTCGGGGAAGGTGACGCCCTTGAAGGCGAACGACGGAAGTTTGGCGGATTGCTCGAAGAGCGCTTGTTGAAGACGGATGGTGACTCCGAACTTGTTGTCGATGAACCAAATCTGGCTGAGGTCGACGATCGCACAGACCTTCTGACCCTTCTCGACTGAATCCAGTTCGACTGGCAACTTCTGCATGGAGTAGCACTCGGGAACGAAACCTCCATCGGGCTTCGCGAGAATCTTTAGCTTGATAGTCGGCGCGTACTGTTCCTTACCGGGCTTGACGATCGGCTTGTAGAGAGCCTCCTTGAGCACAGCCTTGTTAAACTCCTTACCGAGCCACTCCTTAGAGTTAGTGGCGACAGTGTCTACGATGATGTCGTCGAGTTCTTGAAGCTTCTTGTGAAGCTCCATGGCCTCGGTGTTTTCGGGGTCAAAGGAGAGATCGAGTGAGTAAGAAGTTCGGCCGGTACCTTCGTCGGTGAAGGCGCTCAGACCGTACGGTGAGCGCAAGAAAGGGAATTGAACGTAAATTTTTTTGTTGTCACCCGCGTTCAGGTACACTGATTTTCCTCCATTCTTGTTCCTACGGAACTTCGAAAATTGGACGGCGGTGGGGTTAAATTCGTTGAAATCTTGGATAGTGAGCGACATGGTTGTTTAGTGGTTATATATATTAGTGCTCCGATATCTTTAAGTACTTTAACCCTGTCCGTCATACCGACTAATACCTCCTTTATTCCCCGACCCGTTACACCAAGCTGAACGCGTCCCCTGCGTTCCACCGCACCATTTAGAGTTACTGCAACACTGTCTCCCCGGGCATCGCTTATCATTATTTCCATACCGACCACACCTCCCGTTCGTCGAGGGATTCGAGACCGGAGCCGGAGCCGGAGCCGGAGCCTGGGTGGTGGTAGTGAGAGAGTTGCACGGTCGCGTTCTCGTGGGCGGACACCCAAAGCCACCATTCTTGGGTGCAAGCGTTTGCGTGAATGTCATGCTCTGGGTCCCACCATCACACTCACCCCAATTGCTCCACATCCCTTCGCAGTTAACCGGTTTGGCAGCCTCGGCTTTTTTGGCAGCCTCGGCTTTTTTGGCAGCCTCGGCTTTTTTGGCAGCCTCGGCTTTTTTGGCGGCGGCGGCGGCGGCTTGCGCGGCGAAGCCCGATGGTGGTGAAGGTGTCGGTGGTGCCTGTCCGTCATAGCGACTCGTACCCCCTTTATTGCCCGACCCGTTACACCAAGCTGAACGCGTCCCCTGCGTTCCACCGCACCAATTAGAGTTACTGCAACACTGTCTCCCTGGACATCGCTTGTTATTATTTCCAGAGCTGCCACACCTCCCGTTCGTCGAGGGCTCCGAGGATGTGACAGGAGCCGGGGCGGGGGTCGGATTAACACATTCTTCCTTGCATGCATTTTTAGCTTGGGTCGTCGTACACAACTTTTTCCTGCAGTCCGAAGTCTTTGTATTTATCAAATCCTTACAGTAATTGACGTAGTTATCAGAATGTGTGCCCACGTAAGTTTTCTTAGTGTTAAATGGCTCGAACATACACCCGTCGGTCGGTGGAGGCGGAGGTGGAGGCGGGGGTGGAGGTGGAGGTGGCGGCGGTGGGGGTTTCAAAAGTTCTTCTATCGTCTTGCAATCGGTGTTACCAGCTTCACACTTGTAAAAATATTCACGGTTCGACGCTGTTTTTTCATTGGACTTATGTATGGATCTCTTAGCCCAGCACAAGTTGTGACGCGTGTCAAAAACAACTGCTTTACAGTCAGACTGATCCGCACATTTGTCGGTGCATATTTTTGTCCTTTCCGCTTTTGTACCCTGGAGTTTCGGACTTGAATTCTTGTGAAGATGAAACCCCCCACCACTAAGATCCTTTTTCTTAACTATACCCCATAACAAAACGTCCGGAGCCGGGGCAGGGGCAGGGGGGGAAGGAGCCGGAGCCGGGGTAGG
>Ga0181379_1001095_pt1 | contig 12810 bp, 15 predicted proteins | sample 2SPOviralmetaG_FD_130115 | JGI IMG/M metagenome (GOLD analysis project Ga0181379, IMG submission 130115) | Marine viral communities from the oligotrophic San Pedro Time Series (SPOT) site, San Pedro Channel, CA, USA - 2 SPOT_SRF_2009-07-10 | ecosystem: Environmental > Aquatic > Marine > Strait... | reverse complement strand
TATTTAGATTTGACGCTGGCGATTTAGATATAACATTAGCTTAATACCATGGCCTCAGTAGGCTATGGCTTATACACATACGGAAAGTCCAATTACGGAACTCCTGTATATCATTTTGGCGCAGCCACTATTGCTGCAACATCCAATGTAACAGCAGTCGGAACTGTTCAAGTTCCAGTATTAGGTTCTGCGACCATAGCAGCAACCTCAAGCTTTACAGCAACAGGTAGACAAATAGATCGCGGACAAGCGATTATTAGTGCAGTATCTAGCGTTACAGCATCTGGTACACAGATTGATAGGGGTGTTGCAACCATAGCAGGAACATCTGGATTTACAGCTGTTGGTATACAAATAGACTTAGGATTTGCAACTATAAATGCAACTTCTAATTTAATAGCCACAGGTACACAAATAGACCGTGGCGTAGTTATAGGTCCAGCCATATCAGGTATGACAGCTACAGGTAGATTTACTGTAGTTGGTGAAGGAACATTTACAGAAACTAGTGGATTTGATGCCTTGGGTGGCATTGTAATGAGAGGTGCATCTGTAATTGCACAAACAAGTGGATTTAATGCAGTTGGTGGTCTAAAATGGAATGATATAATTGTTCCTGGTGAGACTTGGACCGATCAGATAGTGGCAGATGAAACATGGACCGATCAAGCAAACCCAGATACATCATGGACAACATTAGGCGAACAAGACGCAGCTTAAAGGATAAAATTTTATGGCAGATACATTTACAACGAATTTAAACTTAACTAAACCAGAGGTAGGCGCATCTACTGATACTTGGGGTACGAAGATAAATACCGACCTCGATACTGTTGACGGATTATTTAGTGCTACAGGTACTTCAGTAGCTATGAACTTAGACGGAGCAGTAATTGATAGTTCTGTCATTGGTGGTACAACCCCAGCCGCAGGATCATTTACAACTTTATCGGCAAGTACATCTATAACAGGCACACTAGCTACAGCAGCTCAAACCAACATAACAAGCGTAGGAACATTATCTAGCCTTACAGTTTCAGGTGATTTAACAGTTGATACATCTACCTTAAAAGTTGATTCTACAAATAATAGAGTTGGAATTGCAACTGATAGTCCTGCTAGAGCATTAGAAGTTCATTCAAGTTCTTCACCAGTATTAGAATCAGTTGCATCAAGCACAAATAATTCATCTTTAAGATTAAGAGGTAGTTTAAGTGCAACTCATTATTGGGATGTTCAGCACGTTCATGGTGATAATGATTTAACCTTTGGTTGGTCAGGAAGTGAGAAGGTCAGAATTACTGATACAGGCAAGGTATCTATAGGCACTACATCAGCTACAGAATTATTAAATGTTGCTGCTGGTTCAGGTAGTGGTGCTGCTATGGAATTTGCAGGTAATGGAACAACAGTAGGTTCTACTTCAATGTTTGTTGGTCATGGTAGTAATAATGATGGTTATGTATATCAAAGAGCAAACTCACCATTAATTTTCGGCACAAATAATACTGACAGGATGCGTATTGATACTTCAGGCAATGTTGGAATTGGCACGAGCAGTCCTGCATATAAACTTGATGTAAATGGAAACATAGGAGTAGGTACCACATCAACAGGTCAATCAATATTACAAATGTTAACTTCTACTACTGGTACTGGCACAATTCATTTTGGTGATGGTGGTGGTAATAATCTTTACGCAGGTTACATTCAATATGCTCATGCAAGTAATTCTTTACAGTTTGGAACAAGCCACGCAGAGAAGATGAGACTGGATACTTCAGGAATATTAAATATTGGTGCTACAACTTTATTTAGTGGTAATACAAAACTTGAAGTTCAATATGGTTTAACAGTCAAACATTCCACTACCTTGGGTCAAGCTAGAAATATTTATATGGATGATAGTGCTGGAGCTTTAAAATTCTATAATGGATATAATCTAGCAAGTCTATCAAGTGCAGGAGCTTGGACTAATGCTTCTGATATTGCATATAAAGAAAATATTGTAGATACAGAACATGGATTAGATGTTGTCAAATTATTACAACCTAGAGACTACACACTAAAATCAGATAGTAGTTCACAAACAGGTTTTATAGCACAAGAATTAGAAACGCATTTACCACAATTTGTAGATGGGAATGATGGTGAAAAAGGAGTTAATTATGGTCAATTAACTGCTGTACTTACTAAAGCTATACAAGAACAACAAGAACAGATTGATGCCTTACAATCTGAAATTAACTTACTTAAAGGAGAATAAATAATGGCAAATACATATACATGGGATTGCAAAACAGTTGATGTTTACCCAACACACGACAGTCATTCTGATGTCGTTTATGTGGTTCATTGGCGATTAAACGCAGTTAGCGATCAACAAGACGCTGAAGGTAATAACTATGCAGCTTCTGTTTATGGTACTCACAGCGTTAATGCAGATGATATATCTAACTTTGTACCCTTTGCAGATCTTACCAATGACATGGTTACTGGTTGGGTTACAGCAGGCATGGGTGACGATGAAGTAGCTAGTCTAAAGTCTAGCTTAGATGATCAAATCGCATTACTGATTACACCAACATCTGTTACTAAAACTATAGGTTAAACATGGCACTATTGCCTGTAACTCCGCCAGCTGGCATAGTCAAAAACGGTACTGACTATGCTAATAAAGGTCGTTGGGTTGACGGCAATCTTGTGCGTTTTGAAAATGGCTATCTAAAACCTATTGGTGGTTGGTCTAAACTAAAAACCACAGCACTTGATGGTGAGCCTATAGGTATGTATGCCTATAAGGACAACCTAGGTGCATCTGTTTTAGCTGTTGGTACAAGACAAAAGGTTTATGTTTTATACGACAACACATGGACTGATATAACACCATCTGGTTTTGTAAACGATGCCGCTAATGATCCTCTTGGTTATGGCGCATACCACTATAATGTAGAAGATTATGGTGATGCTAGAAGTCAATCTGGACTACCTTTACAATCAGGTCATTTCTCCTTTGATAATTGGGGTGAGGATTTAGTCTTTTGTTTTTCTGGTGATGGCAAGATATACAAGTGGAGGCCAGTTTCAGGCGGTACAGCTGATACCATAGGTACAGTTGTAACAAACGCTCCTACAGGCTGTCAGGCTGTTCTAGTAACCAATGAAAGGCACTTAGTTGCCATTGGTTCTGGTGGAGATCCTAGAAAGGTAGCATGGAGTGATAGAGAAGATAGAAACACTTGGACATCTAAAGCAACCAATACAGCAGGTGATGTGCAAATACCAACAGGCGGTAGAGCTTTACTAGGTGTTAAATACCAAAACGATGTCATAGTCTTTAGTGATACTGGTATAGATAGAATGAGCTATGTAGGCTCACCTTTTGTTTATGGTATAACCGCAGCAGGTGCAAACTGTAAAGCAGTCAGTAGAAGATCAGTCGTACAAACAGGAAACTTTCTTGCGTGGATGGGTGAAAACTCATTTTTTGTTTATGATGGTGTTGTAAGAGAAATACCATGCGATGTGCATGATTATGTATACGACCAACTAAATGTACCAGGAAGGAAAGCGTGTTGGGGTGGACACAACTCTAACTTTAACGAAATATGGTGGGGTTTTCCAAGCGGAGATGGCGTTTACAAACCAAACAAATATGTAATCTGGAACTATTTAGAAAACACCTGGTCTATAGGTTCTTTAGATAGAGGATGTTGGATTGACCAAGGTGCGTTTGATTTCCCTATTGCTGGTGATTCAAATGGTTTTATTTATCAACACGAATCAACCACATTATCTAACTCACCAAACTTAAATAGTGATGTGCCATTTTGCACAAGTGGTCCAATAGAACTAGGTAATGGTGATAACTATGTGCAATGTAATCAGATTATTCCAGATGAAGAAGCAAACACATTACCAGGTGTAACAATAAGTTTTAAAGGTAAGTTTACCCCATTAGGTAGCGAGACAGACTTTGGTAGTTTTACCTTTGAGAATGATGGATATACCGATGCTAGGTTTACAGCAAGACAAGTACAAATGACTGTAACAGGTAGCACAACACAGGATTTCCAAGTTGGTAATATCAGACTTAATTTAAGAAACAGAGGTAGAAGATAATGGATCTATCCTCACAAAGACAATATATACAGCGTGCAATTAATGTTAAATATTCTTTTGCAGATACAACACAACAAACCATCTATACTGCACCAACTGGTGATGATTTTACTTTTGCTATTATAAAAGGTTTTTTAGCTTGCGATCATGGTAATCAGCAAACTAATTTAGATGTATCTATAACTGATACAGGCTCTAATGAGTTTTTTATTTATAAACAACACAATATAACAGCACACGCTACTGACGAGTTGCAAACCAATGCAGGAATCGTATTACAACAAGGCGAAATATTAAAAGCACAAGTAAACCATGCAAACATACATTTAGTTTTAAGCATTATAGAATATGGAAAAGGCGACTAATACAGTAGTTGAATTACACCCAGAGGAACAAAGAGAACCTTGGGAGATTGAATGGGAAAGATGTAAGCCTTATATAGCAAAGGCTGTAAAACATCAAGATTCCTATACAATCGATGATATAGAGGATAAAATAAGGAATGGAATATTCCATTTATGGCCAGGCAAAAAGTCTGCATACATAACAGAATTTGTAGAGTTTCCACAAATTAAAGTAATGAATATCTTATTTTGTGGTGGTGATTACAAAGAGTTAGAAGAAATACTCCCTTATATAGAGGAGTTTGCTAAACAAGTCGGTGTAAAAAGACTTTATGGCGGTGGTCGGAAAGGATGGATTAGAAAAATAAAACATCTAGGATTTGAACACGATTATATAGTTAAAAAAGATTTATAAGAGGAATTAAGATGGCAGCAGGATTGGCAGCGTTAGGAACAGCAGGAAAAGTATTAGGAACTGTAGGACAAGTAGCAGGAGCTGTGGGCGCAGTTAAAAGCTTAACTGGTGGCGGAGGTTCGGCTGCTGGACAAACAACAACTACACAACAAGTAGATCCACAAACACAAGCTATGCAACAAGACCTATATAAAAGGTCACAACAAATTGCAAAACAACCTTTTGTACCTTATACAGGACCAATGGTTGCTGGTTTTTCACCAGATCAACTACGACAGTTTCAAGCAACTAGAGGATTGTTTGAATCTGGTATGGGTTATGACCCAACCAAAGCTTTACAAGGATTAGCACAACAAAGAAGGCCTGAAGTTGGTCAAGCCGTATCTTTACTTGGTCAAGACATAGGCGCTTATCAATCTCCATATCAACAACAGGTTATAGACCTAGCAATGGGTGACATACAACGACAGGCTGACATAGCGCGTGGTAGTGCGCAGGATAGAGCAATCAGAGCAGGTGCTTTCGGTGGTTCAAGATCAGCAATAATAGAGTCTGAATCACAAAGACCTTACGCAGAAGCAATGCAAAGAACTGCTGTAGAGGGAAGGCAAAGAGGCTTTGAGCAGGCGCAACAAGCAGCAGAGCGTGATGTGGCTAGACAGCAACAAATGCAAATGTTTGCACCACAATTTGAACTGCAAGCAAGGCAACAACAAGCTGGTTTACTTGGTGGTTTAGCAGGACAACAATTGCAAGGTCTTGGTTTATTAGGTGGTATAGGACAACAACAGCAAGCATTACAACAACAAGCTATCGGAGCGCAAAGAGGCGAGTTTGGAAGAGCATTGGATTACCCAAGACAACAACTTGGTTTACTAGCAACTGGTGTAAGCGGTGTGCAACCAACAATAACAAAAACTGGTGGATATGACCCTAGTGGATTAGAAAAGTTTCAAGCTGGTATGGGTCTTTTAAGCTCAGCACAGCCAATATTTAGTAACCTCTTTTCTGCATCGCAAACACCAGCACCACCTCCAACTGGTATAAATCTACCCACAACTTTACCAGGTTCAGGCGGATACCCAATAGGATAAAAATATGGCAATAGGAGATTTTTTTTCAGGTTTAGGTCAAAGAGTAGGCAGAGGCCTAACAGAGATTGGCGGTTATGACCCAATGGAGCAAGTGTCTCCAGAGCAGGCGCGCATGCGCAGGCAGGAAGGTTTAGCTGCTTTACAAAGAAGCCTAGGTAAATCTTCTGCTATATTATCTGGTGATCCTAGAAGGATGCAGTTGGCTGAACAGCAAGTGCAACAAGCAAAACAAGATAAGTTATTACAAGAACTTGGTAAAGACCCAAGATATGCTGAACAAATTAAATTATTAAAAGCTGGTTTAGATCCGAGGCTTGCTGCTGGTACTACCAAGGCTGGTTCTCAAGAAAGATTTGGCGTGTATGGATTAGATAACAAACTTATTGGAACTGTTTTAAAAAGCGATCAAGCAACAATAGCTAAGATTGAACAAAATCCTAAACAGCGTGTTGGGCAACTTAGATCGCCAACAGTAGGTGGAAAAAGCGCTGTATCAGACCCTTTAAGAACAATAACCATGGGTGGCAAAGTTATAAAAAATGTTAGAGACAGCGACTTAACTCCAGAAGAGATACAAAAAATTAACAAAGCTGGACAGGTTATACAACCGCTAGGATTTACCGAAAAATTTGAAAGTAGCAAAGATGTAGATTTTGCGCCAATTAAATCTAAATATTTGGCTACACAAAATATTATTGTAAAAACATCTGAATTATCACAAAAATTTGTTGACGACCCATCTTCTGCTTTGGCTGTAGGTGGTGCTGCGCAATTTATAGATGGTGTCATACAAAATTTAGATGCAGGTGCAGATTTATTATCTTCTGCAAAAGATAAAAAAGCTTATCAATATATGCAAAAAACAAGCACCTCTTTACAAGGTAAGGACTTTGGAGATGCAATTAAACAAGCATCACAGGCTTCAGGAGTAGCTGAATCAAGAATTAGAGATTTAGCTTATTTGTTTGCAGCGGCAAGAGGTCAAGAAGGCAGAGGATTGTCAGATAAAGACTTTGAAAATGCTTTAAAAATTGTAAGCGGAGGTGTGGGTGCCGAGGGAAGGGGAGCTGTGTTAAAAGATGTTTCTAACAGCTTGAGAGAAGAATTTTACAGAGATATAAATTTTGATATTGCTACAAGCGAAAATGAAGCTTATGTTAATAAACTAAAAGGTTTGCCAGAATTACCATATTATGTAGATCCATTTGCACAACAAACACCAACAACCCAAACAACAAACAACATACCAAGAGTTAGAATAAAGTTATAAAATGGCACAAGTAATATATGAATTTGAATTGCCTGACGGTTCAATTTTGGAAATTGAAGGCGATGAAGGTAAACAAGCTGAAGCTACTGCAAAAGCTAAAGAATATATTGCTGCACAACAACCAACACCTTTAACTGGAAAAGATCGAGCAGAAGATTATTTAAGGTCAGCAGCTGGTGGTGGATATATGGGCTTGTCGTACATACCTGGAGCAGTTGGTGATATAGAACAATTAGGAAAAGCAATACCAGGCAGGTTTGGTAAAATTTTAACAACCCCAATTAAACAATTAATAACTGGCAAAAAAACAGAACCAGCAAAAATATTTCCAACATCTGCTGAAATAAGAAAAAAAGTAGAAGAGTTTGTACCAGGCTTAAGAGAGGTTGGTGAATACGAACCGCAAACTACAGCAGGTGGTTATTTAAAAACTATACCAGAATTTGCAGCTCCTGGGTTGTTAGGTAAAACAAAAGCAGCAAGAAAGTTTGGTCTTGGTTTGGGTGCTGCTTCTGGCGGTGTTTATGAAACTGTAGAAAGCGCAACAGGCAGTCCTCTTACAGCGACTGGCATAACACTACCTTTTGCAATAGCTACTGGTAAGTTGTTTGGTCCATCTACGGCTGCTGGATTATCAGAAAAATCTTTAAAGGGAATAAATAAAGCTGAACTAAATGAAGCAATAAAGTTAGAAAATTTAGCAAAAACAGAAGGCATAAAGCTTTTACCTGGTGAAACTTTAGATAATAAATTGGTAAACCAATTAACTCAAGATGTATTAAGAAGTGAAAAAGGCGGCCCATACATATATGAATCTATAAAAGGCAGACCTGTTGATGCTTTAAATTTAGCTACAAGCAAGGCTGCAAAAATTGCAAATATACCAGAAAGTCAAAGAAGGGTTTTAGAATCAATACAAAAAACAGCAAAATCAGCTATTACTAGTTCTGAAAAAAGAAGATCGCAAGAAGCATTTAATCAAGGTTATAGACTTTCAAATGTTGAAACAATAGCACCAGGACAGGTTTTAAATATTATAAAAAACATTGATAATTTAATTGCAGATTCTTCACCTAATAGTTTGAATCAAAGAAAATTAAAACAAATAAGAAAAGAACTAATTGTTAAAGAAGGCATAGATGATGGTGTCAAATATACGGTTCCTGTAACTAATATAAATAAGTTAGACTCAACCTTTAAAACTTACAGAGATGCTGTACAGGACTCTAGAAAAAATGTTGCGGACCCAAGAAGATTTGTGCAAAAAGATTTAGGTGCAAAATTATTTAACTCAGACGGATCTGGTGCTTTAGATGTATTAAAAAGCCAACTAAATACAAATACAAATTATAGAAAAGCCAATCAAGTTTACGAAGATTTAACAAAAAATGTAGTTAATATTATAAAAGATAATACTGGTACATTAGCAAAAGAAGGTATAGATTTAAATACAATAGAAAAATTTATTTTTAATTCTGCAAAAGCAGACAGTGTAGATATAAACAATACATTAAAAACATTAAATGCTGTTAATCCAGAGGCAACAAAACAAATTGCAAATTTATATTTTAGAAATGCAATTAATAACGCTTTTCCAATTGTTAAACAAGGCGAGGATTTAAGTCAAGGCTTTAAATTAATAGAATCAATTGCAAAAACTGGCAAACAAAGAAATAATTTTTTAACTGTTATAGATAATGTTGCAGATGCGCACGGAGTAAATAGAAAAGATTTTAAAGTTGGTTTTGAAAACATGATTAATATTTTAGATAGGACTGGTAGAATTTCTAATATTAATAAACCTGGATTTGATGTCCAGGGTATTGCGGCAAGAACACTCGCTAAAGATTTGGCCATGATGAAAACTTTTAATCCATTGGTTAGGTTGGCAACAAAGTATGGAGAATTTAAATCTGCGCGCGCAATGGGTGAGTTAGGAAAAATCATGGCAAACGATGACGCTGTGGCTACTTTAGTTATGCTGGGTAAAACAAATCCACAATCAAAACAAGCAATACAATATACCTTAAATATTATAAATAGCGTTTCCCCAACAACTGAAAGATTGCAAAGACAGGAATATTTACAATCTCTTTCTCAACCACAGCCAACGCCACAATAACCTTATGCCACGCCAATCTGAAAGAGTTGGCCGATCTGGAGAATATTTAGTAGCCTCGCTACTTTCTTTACACGCAGACACTGTAATGATAGTTCCACACAGCGCGGAGGCAGACATCATCTTTGATGTTGACCATGCGCTATATAAGTGCCAGGTTAAAACACAATCTAAAATACAAAACTGTAGAGTGTCATGGATATATGACTTTAGGCGTGGCGCTTATACCAAAGAAAGATTCTATTCAGAAGATGCTATAGATGTTTATGCTTTGGTTGCTTTAAAGCATCAAACAGTTAAGTTTATGTTTCCAGAGGGTCTAAAGCAGATAAGTTTTAAAGACGAGGATGTTCAAGCGTGGGACACGCTAAAGAATACAAAAGACCTATTTAAAGAGCTTCGATGTCAACAGACACCTTAGGTTTTTCGTAATGCTTTACAGAGTTCATACCTAAAGATATTAGATACTCAACCACCTTATGTGGTTCTTTCTGTTCAGTCTCACAAAAATCCTTAAACTTTTTAGCAAGATGTTTGTTTATATATACAGGCTTTCTTCCGTTCCTTTCGTTTAAGATACGATCATCAAACTCATATAAATTCATAGCTACCTCATGGTTATAGAGAAACTTCTACTGAATAGTCTCCTATATTATTACCCTTAGCATCTGTTCCGTAAACCATCTGTAATTCAAGATCTATAAAGTGTTTGGCTTTTAACAAGTCAGTCACCCTATCCTGTTTCTCTCCTTTACTTCTGGTTATATATTTTAAACAACTACCCAGGTTATAAGACAGGTTGTTAGCGTATATATAATCAATAGGCTGTATCTTAGATTGCTTGTAATGCGTTCCAGCTACTTGGTTATTGGTTGCAAGTTTATCTATCTCTTGGTCCCAATCCTTTTCGTTTCCTATATTAGTATGTGCGTATACTGTTTTATTCATCATAAATTTCTCCCAAATTTTATTTATTTATATTACCATAATTAGTAATATCGTGTTAGTATAAACAAAAATATTAATAAAAGGGAAATTTATGGATATATTAGAAAAGAATTTTGACATATCAAACACCATAGAAGTTGACGAATTAGCGAAGCGCTGGGGAGTTAGCAAGAAAACAATAGATAACAGACGATATAGAGGGCAAGGTCCTAGCTATTTCAAGATTGGTGGAAAGATACTTTATGATCTTAAAGATGTGCAAAAGATGGAAAACGACTCTTATATATCTGTAGATGGCACACGCTAAACTTTCACCTTCAGCAGCAAAGATATGGATGGCTTGCCCTGGCATGCCACAGCTATTGTCTAGCATGCAAGTAGAATACAAAGTAGGCATACCAGCAGCGACAGGTACATTGATTCACGAAATGGTAGAGACACTACTTAAAGGTAGATTAAATAATCTTACAATAGAAGAATACTATTTAGACACAACACATCATGTAGAAGATTTTGATATTACAGTTGACCAAGAGATGATTGATTGTGCTAATACCTATGTAGATTACATAGACAAGAGAATGATGGAGCTTGATGTTGCAAGACCATTAATAGAAGAAAAAGTTAATATGCCAGAAATACACATGGACCTGTGGGGTACAGCAGATGCAATACTCATTGGTAAGGACATGATAGAGATAATAGATCTTAAATCTGGTAAGTGGGCGGTAGAAGCAGACAACCCACAAATGCGTATCTATGCACTAGGTGCATTATCAAGATACGGAGATGACTGCACAGTTCAAATGACCATAGTACAACCTAGAGGTTGGCACAAAGATGGTCCAATTAGATCATATTCCATATCAGCTATTAACTTAGTTGAATGGGCCTATGAAACTTTGAAGCCAGCTGCCGAAGCTTGCTTTGAGGAAATACCCACATACAACTATAGCAAAGACGGATGCCGTTGGTGTAATGCTAAAGATGCTTGTGATACCTATAAACAAAACCAACAGGGAGACTGAAATGGTAAAAGAAAATACAACTGAAAATGTTGATGAACCAACAATAAAGTTTGCGGATGATGGCAAAGAACATAAGATAAATGAAATGCCAGACAATGCAAAAGAGTTGATGGCTAGATGGCAAGAGAAGAAACAAGTGAGAGACGAGTTTATTATTAAAGCCAACAATGACATTGATGACTTAAATACTTTACTTAATTCTTATGAGGCTCGTATGAAGAACATATTAGAGCCTACAGAAGAAAAAAAGATTGAGGTGCAATAATGTCTTTAGCTAATATTAGACAAAAGGCAAAACTAAAACCACCAATCTTAGTATTGTATGGTCCTGGTGGAATCGGTAAAACATCTTTTGGTGCAACTATGAATAAACCAATCATAGTACAAGCAGAAGATGGTATAGGTAAAATTGAGTGTCCTCATTTTCCTGTAGCTAAAACTTATGTTGAATTACAAGATAATTTAAAGTCATTAATTGAGGAAGATAGCGAATACAAAACTGTCATAGTAGATAGTTTAGATTGGTTAGAAACTTTAATGCACGACTATGTTTGTGAAAAGAATGGTTGGCCAGATATTTCTTCTCCAGCCTACGGAAAAGGGTATAGCGCTACGCTAGAGGTATGGAAAGAGTATCTTGCTTTACTAAATCAGTTGCGAGATAAAGGCTTTACTGTCTTACAGATTGCACATAATGAAGTAAGAAGATATGAAGATCCATCAAGCGAACCACATGATAGACACCAAATTAAGTTGCATAGAAAAGCAGCTGACTTGGTTATAGAACATAGTGATGCGGTATTCTTTGCCAATTACAAGATAGGTACTATCCAAGTAAAAGGTAAAGGCGGTGGTATGACAACTAAACTAAAACAAGGTGATAGAACTATCTTTACGCAAGAGACACCTGGCTTCCAAGCAAAAAATAGATTTGGTCTTGATAATGAAATGCCGTTTGAGTGGCAGGCTATTAGGGAGCAGATGTTAAAGTGATTGATACTAAAGAACTTAACGAACACTTTTGCGATGATGAGCCGCAATACGATGAGGACGGATATTGTCGTCATTGTGGAGAGTCAAAGGAAGATTGTTCAGAATATAAATGTTGGATTTAAAAAGGAGTAAAAAATGGATTTAACAAATTTTAATGTAGATGCCTCTAACGAAGGCAAGTCGGCAGTTGAGCCAGGTAGACATGTTCTGCATTGGCAGGGCGAAGAAGAAGCGTTGGTAGAAGGTAGAAACGGATGGCGTGGGTGCAAGATGTATTTTGAGATTGATGGTAGTAGCATTAGATTAAATCATACATTTACTGTTGGCCACGACAATCCTAAGTATGTAGATAGTGGTGTTAAGTCAATGCTACTCATGGCGCAAGCGATGGGATTAAAAGAACCACCAAAAGATACATCTACTGCCTTCATGGGTAAAAGTGTATCAGCTGAGTTAGTCAAAGATGACAATGGCTAT
>Ga0181379_1001082_pt1 | contig 12899 bp, 19 predicted proteins | sample 2SPOviralmetaG_FD_130115 | JGI IMG/M metagenome (GOLD analysis project Ga0181379, IMG submission 130115) | Marine viral communities from the oligotrophic San Pedro Time Series (SPOT) site, San Pedro Channel, CA, USA - 2 SPOT_SRF_2009-07-10 | ecosystem: Environmental > Aquatic > Marine > Strait... | reverse complement strand
TTTTAAAACAATTCGTCAAATTATAGCTGATGCTAATGTAGATGATTTTGATGAATTATTCAGAGCACTATATGAAAGGTCATCTGAATATTTACAAGATAAAGAAGGTACAGCATCTATTTTAATAAATGAACACCAATATAAAGCAAATTTCCGAATCGACAAGGAAATAAACACAATGTCGTTAATCCAAAATTTAATAAATAATAAATAATTATGCAACAGCAAGTACAACAACCCCCAATTGATTTAAAAAATACAACAGCAATTAAAAATTTTGATGGTGGAGTAGTTTTCCAACAAGGAGTAGTATTAAGAACTGTATCTAAATTTGTAATGGGTACAGATGAAGATGCCCTACTACCAATCCCAGTTTTTTATGATCCATCAACTAAAAAAATTCTTAAATCATCAGTTCCAAAAGAACTTAGAGAAGAATTGGCTGACGAATTAATGGACTAAGTTTGAAAAATATTTTTGATTGGTTAAAGGCAATTAATACTACTAAACCTCCCGTTGAGTCATTTACTGATAAGGATTGGGAGGTTTGGAACAGTTATATGATTCATAGGTTCATATCAATGAACCCAGATTATATTGAAGTTGCTAACTATATACAAGATTTTCCCCCACAAGAAAAAAAAATGATATATTCTATTTACAAAGAATTTATCCCTAAAAATAATAAATGGAATAAGTATATTAAATCTAAGGTAAAACAACCTAATAAAGATTTAATAGACCATATTAAAAATTATTTTGAATGTTCTAGTAAAGAAGCAAAGGAATATATAAATATATTGGCTACCCAAGAAATTAGTCGTATATTAACTAATAAAGGATTAGATAAAAAAGAAATAAAACCATTATTAAAATGACAAAAGAATTATACACTATGTTAAAAACATCTGCAGAAGCAGATAAAGCTAAAGCATTATTATCACTTGAATTACTAGGTAATAAAGCAGTTGGTATTGGAGACCATTCAACAGAAGATTTTTATAAAAATGCTGAAGAAGCACTTATAAATTTAGTTGATGCTGATGATAGACTTACAACACTAGATACATATTTTAATATTAATAGACCAGTACAAGTAAATGGGTGATACAATAACTAAATACCACGAAATAATGAGCGATAGAGAAATTATGGATGCTAAAAGAGGCGTTTCATCAAAATTAGGTGTACAAGTATTCGAAAAAGAATACCCTGAATTATCTAAGGAATTTAAAAAAATTCAAAAAGAAATGTATGAAATGTTTGCTCGTAAACATATGGATTATGGTTTAAATAACATTGCTTTAGGCGGAGATATCGTTAATAATAGCGATGATAAACAATTCTCACTAACTGGGTTGTGTATTAGGTTAACGGATAAAATATCACGTTTAAAAAACCTACTAATAAATGGTAGATCATTTGTTGAAGGTGAAGGTATGCAAGATACATTTATAGATATTGCCAATTATGGGATAATCGGTCTTTTAGTAGGCCGAGATAAATGGAAAAAATAGTTTGGCTAAAAAAATTCCTAGTATTGTAAAGGAGATTAGAAATAATCCACCTAAGCAAATTAACTTTGCTTACCAAAAGAATATATCATATTCACAAATGTCTATCTTTAGAAGTTGTGCCTATAGGTGGAAACTACAATACAAGGATAAGATAAAAAGATTCAATTCATCTATTCATACTGTATTTGGAACGGCTATACATGAAGTAATGCAACATTATTTAGATATAATGTACGAAAAATCAGCGGCAGCTGCTGATAGAGAAATAGATATAGAAGAGTATTTCCAAGATAAATTTATATCTGAGTACCAATCACAGTACAAGTCTAACAATAATGAACATTTTTCCTCAGCTGAAGAGATGAGAGAATTTTTTGAAGATGGTGTAGCTATTTTAAATTGGTTTAAGAAAAAACGTAGTAGATATTTTAGTAAAAAAGGTACATATTTAGTTGGTTGTGAAATACCAATTGTAATTGCGCCAAATAAAATGTTAAATAACGTATTATATATGGGATATTTGGATGTTGTAACATATTGTGAAACAACAGATACATTTAAAATAATCGATATTAAAACAAGTACTAAAGGTTGGAATTCGTATGATAAAAAGAATGAAGATAAACATTTTCAACTAATATTATATAAGAAATTTTTCTCTGAACAATATGGAATACCTTTAGATAAGATTGAAATTGAATTTTTAATTGTAAAAAGAAAAGTGCTAGATTGGGATGATGAAAAAATAATGTCACCTCATCAAGCGTATAGAGTACAACAATTTGTGCCACCTAGTGGTAAAATAAAAATAAATAGAGCCAATAATGCTGTAAAAGATTTCATAGCAGAATGCTTTAGTTCAAATGGAAAAATTAAAGAAATAGATTATCCAAAATCCCCCTCTAAATGGAATTGTACATTTTGCCCTTATGGAGAAGATAAAGAATTATGTGGGGCAAAAGTGCATTTTGAATAATACTTATATATGTATAATAAATGTTTTAAATAATAAAGACTATGACAAATAAAAAACCAATGACACTAACGAGTGTCAAAGTCAAAAGCGATTTATTCGAGAATTTTAAGATTGAATGTGTAAAACGTAAATTTTCTTTTCAAAAACTTGCCGATCGGGCTCTATTTTTGTATCTTACAGATGAAGATTTTCGTAAACAAATTACTAATCAAATTAATCTCGACTTATAAATCTTATGAATAAAGACTTTAAATACATCCCTAAGGATAAAAGAAAAAAAATACTTCTAATATGCGATGATATTAGAGTACATTCTGGAGTGGCTACAGTAGCAAAAGAAATAGTTGTTCATACGGCACATCATTTTAATTGGGTACAAATGGCTGGTTCAATCAATCATCCCGAAAAAGGCAAAAGGTTAGATTTATCGGTAAGTACTAATGATATAGCTGGTATAAAAGATTCTTATGTAATGTTATACCCAACAGATGGGTACGGGGATACTCAATCTATAAGACAATTAATAGAATTAGAAAAACCAGATGCCTTATTTTTAATTACGGATCCAAGATATTTTATGCATATATGGAATATGGAACAAGAAATTAGGAAAAAAATCCCAATTACTTATTTAAATATATGGGATGATTATCCTGCCCCAATGTATAATAAACCTTATTATGAAGCATGTGATTTATTAATGGGTATTTCAAAACAAACCGTTAACATTAATAAATTAGTTCTTAAAGGTAGTGAGGGTAACAGAATTTTTAGATATATCCCTCATGGTAAAGATACAAATAATTTTTTCCCTATTAAAAGTAATGATTTAGATTATAATAATTTTAAAAATTCTCTTTTTAAAGGTAAAAGTTCTAAATTTACACTTTTCTTTAACTCAAGAAATATTAGAAGAAAACAAATCCCAGATGCTATGTTAGCATTTAGGACTTTTTTAGATTCTCTACCAAAAGAAGAAGCTAAAGATTGTTATATGGTATTGAAGACAGAAAAAGTAACAAATGCAGGAACTGATTTACCTAAAGTTAAAGAATATTTATTTGATGAAAAATATAAAAATAATGTAATTTTTATTGATCAAAAATTATCTGAACAACAATTAAATTGGTTATATAATATAGCTGATGTTCACATTTTACTTACTTCTAATGAAGGTTGGGGATTAGCAAATACTGAAACAATGTTAGCGGGGACGCCTATTATAGCAAATGTTACAGGTGGTATGCAAGACCAAATGCGATTTGTAGACGAAAATGAAGAATGGTTTACACCAAGTGCGGATATACCTTCTAATCATAGAGGAACTTATAAAAATCATGGTGAATGGGCATTCCCCGTTTACCCAACTAGTAGATCAATTCAAGGCTCACCCCAAACCCCTTATATTTTTGATGATAGATGTAGATGGGAAGATGCAATGGATAGAATAAAAGAATGTTATAAATTAGGTAGAAAAGAATTAAAACGTAGAGGATTAAAAGGAAGAGAATGGGCTTTATCTAATGAAGCCGGTTTTACTTCTAAACATCAAGCTAATAGAGTAATAGAAGCTCTAGATACGTTATTTAATACTTGGGAGCCAAGAGAAAAATACGAATTAGTGAATACTAGTGAATATAAAGGTAAATTTTTAAATCATAAAATTATATATTAATGAATAAACCACGTTTTGTAATAAGCTGCCCTTATGATACTTACTCAGGTTATGGGGCAAGATCAAGAGATATAGTAAAATCTATAATTGAATCAAATAAATATAAGGTAGAATTATTATCCCAAAAATGGGGAGAAACATCTTGGGGATTTTGTAAAGATCATCCTGAATGGCAATTTTTATATAAATATGCAGCTAAACAAGATTTTCAGAAACAACAACCTGAATTATGGATGCAAATAACTATCCCTAATGAATTTCAACCTGTTGGAAAATATAATATAGGGTTAACTGCTGGAATTGAATCAACTGCTTGTAAAGCAGAATGGATTGAAGGTTTAAATAGAATGGATATGAATTGGGTTTCTTCTAATTTTGCTAGAGATACTTTTAGGCAAATGGTTTATGATAAACAAGATCCTAGGACAAAACAAATTGTATCTCAAATCAAATTAGAAAAACCTGTAGAAGTTATTTTTGAAGGGGTTAATTTAGATACTTATAAATCACTTAAACCTTCCGAAGTTAAATCTATTAGTTTAAAGGATATAAAAGAAGATTTTTGTTATTTGTTTGTGGGTCATTGGATGCAAGGTGATTATGGGCATGATAGAAAAAATGTAGGAGTTTTAGTTAAATCTTTTTACGAAACTTTTAAAACGGGTATGGGTAAAAAACCAGCGTTGCTTTTAAAAGCATCTTTAGGTGTTGCTTCCTATATTAGTAGGGATGGAATTTTAGATAAAATTAAAGAAATTCGAGATACTTATGGGGATATTAAATTACCTAATATATATTTACTTAATGGTGAATTTGACGACTCAGAAATAAATGAATTATATAATCATTCTAAAGTAAAAGCTATGGTTAGTTTTACTAAAGGTGAAGGATTTGGTAGACCCCTCTTAGAGTTCGCTACCACAGGAAAACCTATAATAGCGTCTGGTTGGAGTGGACATACTGATTTTCTAAAATCGGATTATAATGTTTTATTACCTGGAGTATTAGAGAATGTTCACCCAAGTGCTGCTAATAATTGGTTAATCAAAGAAGCTAAATGGTTTCAAGTAGATAATAAAACTGCGATAAGTGCTTTAAGGCAAGTATATAAACATTATAAAGATTATATAAAAAGATCCAGAAAACAAAAACAATATATAAAAGAAAATTTTAGTTGGGAAAAGATGAATCAATTAGTTCACTCTAAATTGAATGATATACCGGATATCCCAGTACAAGTGAATTTAAATATGTCAAAGGCAATTTCTGGTTTACCTAAATTGAATAAAATATAGAATATGGAACATGATAAAATAATAGATTGTCCAAAATCTGGTGGAGATTTATGTTATAAAATTGAGGTAACTAAAGATATTACTAATTATTATAGTATATCTTGTGGGTTTTGGAGCAATAGTTTAATGAAAGTTGATACTGAATTTTATAATCAACAAATGGAAATGCTCCCTGAATTATATAAAGATTTAGCTTGGGTAGACCCTAAAACGGAATTAACTTGGTTACCTCATACTATTAATGAACCAAAATTAGGAATGGTATATGCATCCGGAGCTAGTGTTGATGATTGGTCGTGGGCAGCAGTTAAATCAATTAAAATTAAAAAAAAAGATAGAAAAAAATATAAAGGAGAAACTCATAAAGCTGATATGTCAACTATGAAGTTATTTAAAGAACGTGATTATATGGATGCTTTATCTTATATTGGGGTATTACCAGAATAGTATGAAAATAAGTTATGCAATAACCGTTTGTAACGAATATGAAGAAATTCAAAGGCTAATATCTACTCTTATGTTAAATACAAATGGAGAAGATGAAGTAATAGTTTTATTTGATAAAAAAACAGGAACAGCAGAAGTATGGGATTACTTAGTTGGACTTCAGAGTCAGGACTTGATCAAGGCATACCCTAAAACTTTCAAAGGTCACTTTGCTGATTGGAAAAATTACCTTTCAAGCTTATGTACAGGAGATTTCATATTCCAAATTGATGCTGATGAATATCCTAATAAGGAGTTACTAGATACTCTTCCATTTTTACTTGAAATGAACAAAGATGTAGATGTTATATTAGTACCTAGAGTAAACACAGTAGAAGGTTTAACTCAAGATCATATTGCTAAATGGAAATGGAGTGTTAACGAAAAAGACTGGGTTAATTGGCCTGACTATCAGTGGAGGATATATAGAAACTCAGATAAAATTAAATGGATTAATAAAGTCCATGAACGTTTAGATGGATTTGATCAATATGCTACACTACCTATGGAAGAAGGCTTCGCGCTTTATCATCCTAAAGATATTAAGAGACAAGAAAAACAAAATGAATATTATAGCACATTATGAGGCAATGGTATATAATAAATGATCAAATACATGATGCAGGTATTGATGTACAATATTTAGGTATATCTAAAGATAACTTAAAAAACATAAAAGATGTTATGTTGCCTGATGATTATGATGGTTGGTTCCCATTTATGGGAATGTGCTACAGTTTAGGAGATTTAGGTATTAGAAGTGGAATTTTTGGGGCATTAAAGAAAAAATATCCAAAAATTAAGATAGCTTTACCCACAAAAGAATATGTAAAAAAAATGGTACCTGGTATTGACCGTTGGAGTTATCAAGGGAAAAATAAAGCACTAGATAATAAAGATGTAATTCATAAAAATAATCCTTATATTGATAAATTTTTTGTAAAAGGTGAGTTTGATAGAGTTTTTACAGATCATGATCGTTGTTTTAGTTCATTAATTCATGATGGAGAAATAATAAGATCATGTGATGAACCTTTAGCAGAACAAATTTTAAGAAGATTTGGTTTCACAGATGAGGATTTAAAAAATATAGATTCAAGACCTAAATTATATTTTGATCAAAAAGAAATAGATAAATGTGAAAGGATTATAGAAAAAAATTTTGGCAAAGAACCATATGGGTGTTTACTATTTGCATCTAGGATAGAGCATTTACAAGGTAGATGGGATTATGATCACTATTTAATAAAAGAAACAAAGAAATATCATAATAAACCTGTATTTTATTTTAGTGAATTTGATATCAATAAAACAGAATGGGGAGAATGTTTTTCCCATAATATAGATTTTTCTAAACTAGGGTTATCATTAAGAGAACAAATTTATATTAAAAGCAGAGCTTTATTTAATATAGGATATCAAGCTGGGATAACGGATGTTTCAAGTGGAAATGGTACTAAAACAATAACATTATGTCCTTACAATACTATAAGAGAAAATTGTATTAGAGGAACAAAATATGTTTATAAAGATGGATCAGTAAAACAATTTTAAAATGAAGATTGCATTTTTTACAGAAATGAATTTTGAAGGTAAAATTCTTCGTGATCATGAAAATATGAGGACGGAATTTGCTTGGATGTGTGCTCTAAAAGCTGATCATTATCATTACAAATCAACTCCCAAACAAAATTATAATTTAGGCATAGCAATAATCCCCAAAAATAACCCAGAATTTAATATTAAAATTTTAAAACAATATTGTGATAAAGTAGCTGTTATGCAGGAGGGACCCCATTGGTATTTTCAGGATTATACTTTAGATAAACAAATTTGGTACTATAATACTTTAACATCTGCTGATATAATATTTACTCATAATAAGGCAGATAGAACTTATTATAAAGGATTGACTAATCATAAAGATGTAAGGGTATTACGTTCTCTAATGATAGAAGATGCTATTGGGGAGTTAAAAACAGTAGATAGAGAAGGTGTTATTATAGGAGGTAATTTTGTAAACTGGTATGGTGGTTTTGATTCATATATAGTAGCGTCAGAACACTTTGATAAAATTACAGCTCCGTCTATGGGTAGAAAACAACCAGGTGAAGAACAATTATTAACCCATTTACCCTATTTAAATTGGAAAGATTGGATACATGAGTTAAATAATTTTAAAATAGGAATACATTTAATGAGAACACATGCAGCTGGTACTTTTGCTTTAAATTGTGCTTATTTAGGCATTCCTTGTATAGGTTATAAAGGATTAGACACTCAAGAGTTATGCCACCCAGATTTAACTGTAGAGGTAGGCAGATTAGAACATGCTAAAGAATTATTAGGAGAATTAAAAAATAATTCGTATTTTTATAATAAAATGTCTACCATATCAAAACAAAATTACAAAAACTATTATAATGAAAATATCTTTAATTCAACCTTCAAGAAATAATTTAAAATATCTTAAGTGGTCTTATAATTCTATTAGAAAAAATCAAGGTAACCATGAAGTAGAAATTTGTGTATCAGATGATGCTTCAACAGATGGTACTTGGGATTGGTGTAAAGAAATGATGGATAAAGACCCATTATTTAAAGCACATCGTAATAAAGGTCCCAAAAGATTAGGCCATACTATTTTATATGACACATTAGTAAATGAAGTTGCTACAAATGATATAGCTATGATTTACCATGCGGATATGTATCTTTGTCCTGGGGCATTAGATGCTATAGAAGAACAAATAAAACCTGGTACAATAGTATCTTTAACTAGAATAGAACCACCATTACACCCAGATGGACCAGAAAAGATATTAAAACATTTTGGAGTAGAACCTGAAGAATTTAAAGAAAAAGAATTACTAGATTTTATTAAGAGCAGAGTATCTAATAATAATACTACTGAAGGTATTTTTGCACCCTGGGCTTTTTATAAAAATGAATTTCAAGAAATAGGTGGACACGATCCTTTATACGCTCCTCAATCAAAAGAAGATTCTGATATATTTAATAGATTTCAATTAAATGGTATAAAATTTGTTCAAACGTGGGATGGATGTGTATATCATATGACTTGTAGAGGAAGTAGAAGAAACACAGTGGATAAAGCTAAAAATATATACGAGGATAGCCCAGAATGGTTAGAACAAAATGCTAGATCAACCCGTAATTTTATTCGTAAATGGGGGCATTTTGTTGCTCATGATGAATACATGAAACCCTTTATTCCACCTAAATATAATATAGGTTTAATAGTAAATAACTGTAATGAATCTTTACTACAGGCATTAGAACCTTGGTGCGATGCAATTTATGTTGATCAGGGGAATACACCGATGTTAATTAAAAATTATATTAAAAAAGAACAACCTAATACTATTATTGATTTAAATCAAAGGGTTTTACCGTTTGATAATGAAAAAAATTGTGAAATATTAGTTAATATAAATGGTACTACTTTTGCTCAAGAAGATTATAAAATAATAATGAAATTACCTGAAATTATTAAAGATAGTGGTAGTATTGGTAGATTTGAATTAAATAATCTTATAGTTGAAATTATTCATATGAATGAATATCAAAATGAATTAATATTTTGCCCAAAATTATGAAAAAATACAAATTAGGATTTACAGCAGGTAACTTTGATTTATTACACCCAGGTTATATAATTACATTTGAAGAAGCTAAACGTCATTGTGATAAATTTATAGTTTTTTTACAAAATGATCCATCTTTACATAGAAAATCAAAATATAAACCAGTTATCCCAGCTTTTGATAGGTATAAAGCATTAATGTCAATTCAATATATTGATGAAGTTTATATGTATCAAACAGAAGAAGAATTACTCGGTTTAATTAAAGTATTCAAACCGGATTTAAGAATATTAGGTGAAGATTATTTAGGTAAACCATTTACTGGAGATGATTTACCAATTAAAGTATTATATACTTCTAGATCACATGGTTGGTCAACTACAAGACTAAAAGATTTAATTACAAAACAAACAATTAAACAAAACCCAGATATAATAAATGGAAAATAATATAAATATTTTCCCTGATAGTAGAGGTACATTTATTCCTTATGCTATAAGAGGATGGGATCAGATGAATATTAGTATTAATCCTACTATTTATACATTTAGAGGTTTACATTATCAAACTAAACCTTTTCAAACTAAATTAGTAAAAGTTATTCAGGGAAGAGTATTAGATATTATTTATAATTTAAAAACTAAAGAAATAAAAACTTTTGAATTAGATATAAATAATGATTTATTAGTAGAAGACAATTATGCTCATGGGTTTTTAACTCTAGAAGATAATACTATATTTACTTATTTAGTTAAAGGAAATTATAACCCAGTTAGTGAACATAGTATAGTTTGGAATACTATCCCTGAGATTAAAAATATAATAGAAACTGTTATTGGAAAAAATAAACTAATAATATCAGATAAAGATAAAATAGGAAAATGAGGATAGTAATTACAGGAGCATTAGGGTTTATTGGATCACATTTTGCAAAATATGTATTTAATAAAGATAATGATATTAAAATATTAGTAATTGATAATTGTACTTATGCGGCTAATAGGGATAATTTAAAGGGTATTACTTATGAATGGTTAAATAAAGACATTTGTGATGTAACAGCTGATGATTTAGGTGAATATGATTATTTAGTTAATTTTGCAGCTGAATCTCATGTTGATAATTCAATTAAAGATGGAAGACCATTTGTTAGAACAAATGTAGAAGGTACATTTAATTTATTAGAAGTAGCAAGACAAAATCCAAATTTAAAGAAATTTGTTCAAATATCAACTGATGAGGTTTATGGAGATATGGATGATTTAGGTCCTGGTGTTCTAGCAGACGAAGAATTTAGTATAATTGGATCATCATATTACTCAGCAACTAAGGCGTCAGCTGATTTATTAGTTCAAGCAGCAGGTAGAACATATGGATTACCATATTTAATAACTCGTACGTGTAATAATTATGGAGAAAACCAACATAATGAAAAATTATTACCTACAATAGTAAATTGTATTAAAAATAATCTTAAAATTCCTATTTATGGGGATGGTCAAAATGTAAGAGAATGGATACATGCTGATGATAATTCAATGATAATATTTAATTTACTAAATTCAAATAGTATAGGAATACACAATATAGGTTCAGGTGAAAGATATACTAATTTGCAAATAATTGAAATTATAGAAAGAATACTAGGTTATCAATTAGATTTAAAATTTGTAGAAGATAGAAAGGGTCATGATAGAGCTTATGGTTTATTAACTAAATATAAACCTGTATTACAAAATAATTTAACAAAATATTTGCAAACAAGTTTGGATACCATATAAATAGTTCGTATATTCCGGCCTAATTTTTAAAAGGTTATATATTTATGCAACAGACTATTAAAACCCCCCGTACTGTGAAAATGATTCCATGTATTAGATGTAAAGAAGATATGCCCGAATTAAGGTTAACTAAATTTGGATATGATTTTTGTGTTAACTGTTCAACAGTTGGTGCTAAAAGAGGCATCCCTGTAACAAGAGGATCCGGTGATCACACTTACACTGAAACTATTGTTATGGAAGAAGATCAATACCAAAACTTTGTACTAGCAACAGCTATTGAACGTGGTGATACTAAAACAGCCAAAGCTGAAATGTTAAATATGGATAAAGAAGAACGTAATTTGCAAGGTCCATTCCAAATTATTAATAATACAGATAAAGATAGAACCTAATGCCCAAGGCAAAACCACTATCTAAAGAACAAATTTTAGCAGCTCAAGCCAAAACAAAATCAAATATGGCTGCTGCTAGGTATCTTCATGTATCATATCAACATTATAAGAAGTGGGCTAAATTATATAAATTATTTGCAGGTCATAAAAATCAAAGTGGTAAGGGTATTCCTAAATTTTTAAAAGGACCTAAAAAAATGCCCCACATGCTTGAAATAATTGAAGGTAGGATAGCAGCATCTTCATTTGATCCTAATAAACTTAAATATGCTTTAATAGAACAGGGATATTTATCGGAGGAATGTGCTGTATGTTCTTTTAAAGAAAGGCGAGTATTAGATTATAAAATGCCTTTGTTACTTCATTTCCAAGATAATAATAGTAATAATTACAGCTTAGATAATGTCCAGTTATTATGTTATAACCATTATTTTTTGACTGTAGGAGACATTTTTAATGATAAAGATGTTAAGCAAATTGAAACTAAACAGGAACATTTTGGAACTACAGAAAAAGTAGAATGGGAAGTTGATGATTATCATTTACAACGTCTAAAGGAACTAGGCTTAGATGATGATGGGGATAATGTTAACCAATATATTTCAAGAATATGAAAAAAGCAAGACGAGCTAGATCATTAGATAAAAAATATCATAAAATAACTAAAGATTATGATAAACAAAAATCTAGACATTTAGAAAAATTAACTGATAAAATACTTAAAAATGATGAAAAAGCCCAACAATTAAAATCTAAAACAATGAAGGGTGATTTTTTAAAAAACTTTTAATTATGAGAACATTTTTATTATTATTTATACTATTTATTGTACCTTCAAATAAGCCAATACCTCAAGCATTACCCATATTAGAGATTAAAGACATTAAAGAAGAAGTTGTTGAAATTAAAGGTATGGACGAATTTTTATTTGATATAGGTAACCAAGAATCAGGTAACAGGTATTTTGTTGTAAACAGGTATGGTTATATGGGTAAATATCAATTTGGTAAGTCAACATTAAAAACTTTAAAAATTAAAGTAACTAAAGAAGCATTTTTAAATAGCCCTGATTTGCAAGAGTATGCAATGCAACAGCTTTTAAAATATAATAAAAAGAAATTACAAAATTATATAGATAAGTTTGATGGTCAAACTATAAATGGTAT
>Ga0181379_1001080_pt1 | contig 12910 bp, 18 predicted proteins | sample 2SPOviralmetaG_FD_130115 | JGI IMG/M metagenome (GOLD analysis project Ga0181379, IMG submission 130115) | Marine viral communities from the oligotrophic San Pedro Time Series (SPOT) site, San Pedro Channel, CA, USA - 2 SPOT_SRF_2009-07-10 | ecosystem: Environmental > Aquatic > Marine > Strait... | reverse complement strand
AGGGACTGTCGCATATTGGTTAATGCTCTCTGCTTATAACGGGGTAAACTGGGTTCAATTCCCAGCAGTCCTATTTGCTTCCTTAGCAATCTGGTGAATGCAGCAAACTCATAATTTGCCTAAGGTGAGTTCGATCCTCACAGGAAGCACTTGACAGAAACCCTGTCAAACCCTTATAATACTAAGGTCAACAAACGGAACAATGACACTGACTACTAAGTTCAAGAAAGATATCCAAACTCTTAGGGGTGCGGTAAATGGAGAGTTCTTCCTGGATGTGAAGAATCCGAAACTTCTCAAAAAGGTCCGTCGTTATTATGAAAACACTGGTGTTGTCTTTTCAGGCGATGCTCTTGATGATTATGATATTTTGATGGAACAAATCTCTGTCGATCTAGAAACTGTTGAGGTTGCACAATGAAAGTTATTGTAAAACCGAATGTCCTTCTAGAACGTTTCCCTTATCGTTATGTTGAAATTGGTACTTTGGATATTAACGGTAAACCCGATTGTCGTATTCAAAAAGTAGATTCGTATACTGGTCGGTATAAAGATATGTATCTCTGTGACAATCAAATGCAGCTAATGACTGCTATGGAAGATCATGAGTATACCTGCTGGTTAGATCCTGATGGCGTTCCTTGCTATGTAAGAGATGTTGTAAAGGCAAATGTTGATTGAAAAGAACCTATACAGTAAAATTAGAGAAGTAATTCCTACTTTTTGTGTTGATTTAGTTGTCACAAATCAACATAATAAATTTCTCTTAATTAAGAGAACTGAATCTCCTGCAAAAGGACAATGGTGGTTGCCTGGGGGTCGAGTTTATAAAAACGAAACTCTTAGGGAAGCAGCTATTCGTAAAGGTAAAGAAGAACTAGGTATTGAAATTGATCTAAAAGATTTTGTTTCTGTTGAAGAAACAATTTTTGAAGATGATAATGTACATACCATTAATGCAGTTTTTCATGCAACATATTATGGTGAGATACTTCAATTAGATAAAACTCATTCTAAATATTCTTGGGAAACTGAAATTGATGAGTCTTTACATTTTGCTGTAAAAGATCCTTTAAAAACTGTCATGGAGAGACTTTAAAAACCCTGGTCGGGTAAGTCCCCCTCAAAGTCACGGATTGACTATAACAGAACTGGTGGAGTCATTAGACCCTTCTAAAAACTAAATAATCCAAGAGTTAATTTTTTTATAACTATGTCAACTCAAGGAAAAGCAGCAAAGTCTTCAAGTGGTGCATCTATGTCAAAATATGATGTAGAAGTTGAATCTAGACTGCAAAAACTAGAAGCAGAAGCACATAACAAACCAACTGGCGCTACTGAAGCAAAAGTTGAAGCAAGACTATCTGCTCTTGAAGCAAAGAAAAATACTTCATCTAAAGGTGAATGTTGCGCTGCATTGGAAGCAAAGGTTGAGAACTTGATTGCGATTTTAAATAAATCTTCTTCAGTTACAGAGCATTGCCCTAAAAATGCAGAAGGTGTCAGACAAATTAATCTTTGATAGGTTTCTTGCTTTGCCTAAGAGTAAGTGGTGCGGGTGGGTTACTACCGTCCAGTTTCTTGCTTCTGGTCAAAGAGCAAGTGGCGTGCATGGCAAGACCTTGAAAGGAGAGTTGCATAAACTCTCCTTTTTTAGTATAATAAAATAGTTAGAATGGAATACATGAAAGTTGCTTTAATTACTGGTATTACTGGGCAAGATGGATCATACCTATCAGAACTTTTACTTGAAAAAGGATATGAGGTTCATGGTACAGTGAGACGTTCTTCGTTAATTAATACTCATAGAATTGATCATATAATTGATAAAATTAAACTTCATTATGGAGATCTTACTGATTCCACTAATCTTATACAGATTATTCAGAAAGTTAAACCCGATGAAATTTATAATCTTGGTGCTCAAAGTCATGTAAAAGTCTCTTTTGAACTTCCTGAGTATACTGGTAATGTTGATGGTTTAGGAACACTACGTATCCTTGAAGCAGTTCGTATCCTTGGTATGGAGAAAACTTGTCGCATCTATCAAGCATCTACTAGTGAATTGTATGGACTGGTTCAAGAAGTTCCTCAGATAGAGACAACACCATTTTACCCACGATCTCCTTATGCAGTAGCAAAACTTTATGGATATTGGATTATTAAAAATTATCGCGAAGCATATAACATGTATGCTTGTAGTGGTATTCTTTTTAATCATGAGTCTCCAAGACGAGGTGAAACATTTGTGACTCGTAAGATTGTACGTGGGTTGAAGGCAATTTCTGAAGGAAACCAAAATGTTCTTTATCTTGGAAACCTTGATGCAAAACGTGATTGGGGTCATGCAAAAGATTATGTTGAAGCTATGTGGTTAATGCTTCAACAAGATAAACCTAATGATTATGTAATTGCAACTGGTGTTCAGTATTCTGTCCGTGACTTTGTTAATGCAGCAGCACCTTATTTTGGATTTGATTTGGAGTGGCATAAAAATGCATCTGATGAAATTGCAATAGATGTAAATACTAAAAAAACAATAGTCGCGGTCGATCCTAAATATTATCGTCCAACTGAAGTCGAAACGTTACTTGGAGACGCGACTAAAGCAAAGGAAGAATTAGGTTGGGAACCAAATATTTCATTCAATCAATTAGTTGAGGATATGTGTAAAAATGACAACTGAGATGTTTCGTAAAATTGAAAAGTGTCGTGTATGTGGAAATACTCATTATGATGTAGTTTTAGATCTTGGTGATCAATATATTTCTGGGGTGTTTCCTAAAGAAGAGGATGATGAGATTCCCCGTGGTCCACTTCGCTTAGTAAAATGTAGTGTTGAGAATGGTGGATGTGGTCATGTTCAACTTGAACATACATTTGATCTTCCTACAATGTATGGTGATAATTATGGATATCGTTCTGGATTAAACTCTAGTATGGTGAAACACTTACAGGGTAAGGCACATAAAATTAAGAGACAAGTAGATCTCAAATCTGATGATATTATTGTTGATATTGCTGGAAATGATGGAACTTTCCTAGGATTCTTTGAAGATGATTATCAAAGACTTATTATCGATCCTACGTCAGAAAAGTTTTCTAAATTTATTCCATCTGGAGTTGATTATATTGCAGACTTTTTCTCTAAGAAAATATTTAAAGAAAAATATTCTAATAGAAAAGCAAAGATTGTAACATCTTTTTCTATGTTTTATGACCTAGAGGATCCTTGTGCATTTGCAAAAGAAGTGGCACAAATTTTATCTAAAGAAGGAATTTGGGTTTTAGAACAGAGTTATGTTGCATTAATGTTAAATGCAAATTCTTTTGATACTGTATGTCATGAGCATCTTTCATATTATGCAATGACACAACTTAAATTTATTATGGAAGTTTCTGGACTTAAAATTGTTGACTTTGAATTTAATGATGTAAACGGAGGAAGCATTTCCTTATCAGTTGCCAGACAAGATTCTCAGAGACCAGAATGTATTGATAGAATAAATGAAGTCTTGCATCAGGAAAAAAGACAAGGACTTCAAACACTGGTTCCTTGGCAAAATTTTGCTGATAGGATTAAAGAAAATGAAAAAAAATTGTTAGAAGTTATTGATAGTTATTCGAATCAGGGAATTACAATTGCGGCTTTAGGTGCAAGTACAAAGGGAAATGTATTACTCCAAACATGGCCTGAGGTTGCTGGTCGTATTAAGCAAATTGGAGACGTTAATCCAGATAAAAATGGATGCTATACTCCAGGAAGTTTGATTCCAATTATCGATGAAGATCTAGCTTTAGAAAAATATGATGTTTTTATTGTCCTTCCTTGGCATTTTAAAAACTTCTTTATTAATAACAGAAAGTTTAGAAAAAAAACATTGATATTTCCACTACCTACTGTAGAAACTATTAGAGTTCGTCTTGCCTAGATATGGATATTTCTAAGAAAGTATATGTTGCAGGACATAGGGGATTAGTTGGTTCTGCAATTGTAAAGGTATTGCAGAAAAAAGGATTTAAAAATATTGTTACTAGAACAAGAAATGAGTTAGATCTTCTAGATCAAAAAGCAGTAAGTAAATTTTTTGAAAGTGAAAGACCCGCATATGTTTTTGATGCAGCAGCTAAAGTTGGAGGAATCTATGCAAATGATACTTATTCAGCAGACTTCATTTATGAGAATATCCAGATTCAAAATAATTTAATTCATAGTGCATGGCAATTTGAAGTTGAAAATTTCTTGTTTTTGGGATCAGTCTGCATTTATCCAAAGTTTGCAGAAGTTCCAGTCAAAGAAGAATCTCTTTTGACTGGTCACTTAGAACCAACAAACGATGCATATGCCATTGCTAAAATATCAGGTATTAAAATGCTTCAGGCATATCATAAACAGTATGGTATGAAGAGTGTGTGTCTAATGCCATCAAATCTATATGGTCCTGGAGATAATTTTCATCCGGATAATGGGCATGTAATACCTGCAATGATTAGGAAATTTGAAGATTCTATGGGGAGTAAAGTAACTTTCTGGGGAGATGGGTCTGCAAAGAGGGAGTTTCTTTATTCTGAAGATCTTGCTGATGCATGTGTATTTGCTATTGATAAATTTGAAAATGGTGAGTTGATCAATGTTGGATCTGGAGAGAATATTAGTATTAAAGATCTTGCAAATAAGGTTGCATCTGTGGTAAGATACAATGGGGAAATTGGATGGGATACTTCTCGTCCTAATGGAACTCCTAATAGACCATTAGATAATTCAAAGATTACTGACCTTGGATGGAAACCAAAACACACTCTTTCTGAAGGTCTTCGAAAAACTTACGAATGGTACGTTACTGAAACATATTTGGAGACTATTTGATGTATAAAGTTGGAAAGCATTGTTGGTCATCCCAGAAATGTGGGTGCCAACTTGCCCAGCATGTTTGGTCTGAAATTGAAGGTAAAAATGATTATATTTTTTATCAAGGAAGAAGTCCTTACGATAGAATCGTAAGTTTATATGCTGGACATTTTGTTGATATTAATGGAGTAATGTGGTGGAATCGTGGATCTCCTAGTACATTAAATATGTCTCCAGAGGAAAGAGGAGTTTCTATTGCAAATAGAGATCCTAGAAGTCTTTTTAATTTTAGTGATTCTTCTGTTTCTTCTTATAGTTTTGAGAAATTTATTTTTGATGTTCTAGATAAGAAGATGACTGAAGGGGGAGATCCTCATGTTAGGTGTCAAACTGTAGGATTTCCTAAAACAAAATTTGATGATGTTCTTCTTCTAAATCAAGTTCCAGAAGCATACTCTGGAGTTTCTAATAAAATTGGAGTTGAAATTGAGTTTGATTTTCAAGAACTAAAAAAAGATAAAGGAGTAGTTACACCAAATAAACATATTACCCCAAAATTTGATATGAATAATATTGACGCAGCAAAAATTACTCCAGAACAATGGTGGGAATATGGTGCATTTCCTTCAGACTATTCATGTTTCTATAAAAGTAAAAGTGTCAAGGATAGAATTTTAGACTTATACGAGTTAGATTTTGAATTCTTTAAAGAGTATGATATTTATTTTGATCTATGAAATATTCTAAGATTGTAATTTGGGGACATCCGTTATATTCACATACTCATTCATATGTTCACGAAGCTTACTACAGAGCATTTAAAAGTCTAGGGTATGATGTTTATTGGTTTCATGATGATGAGTACCCCAAAGACTTTGACTACAAAAACTGTCTTTTCATTGGTGAAGGATTTGCCGATAAAAATATTCCAATCAATGATACTAGTTGCTACTTAATCATGTATTGTCCTTCTCCTATTAAGTACAATGGAGCAGAACGATATATTGATATTAGAATGTCTGCGATTGATTTCAAAGATCATATTCAAGAATATTCTTTGGATAAATCTATAGCAACTAAGTTGGGTCCAGCATGTTATTTTGTGCCAAGGACATCTAATAAAGTTAGAGTCAATAATGATTATCATGATTATGAAATTGATGATTATGATAAACTCTACATTAGTTGGGCAACAAATCTTTTGCCTGATGAATTTGAAGATGAGGATATTTATCTAGAACGGGAAAATGCAATTTATTATTGTGGAACAATTTCTGCTCAAGGGGTATGTGAAAACTATTCTAATTGGATCCCCTTTTTAAAGGCATGTCAAGAAAATAATATAAAATTTTCTCATAATGATCCATGGGCAAATCCATTATCCATGGGTGATGTTATTAACCGTACTCAAAGTTCTATTCTTGGAATTGATATTCGTGGACCACAGCACTTAAAGCAGGGTCTTTTAACTTGTAGAGTATTTAAAAATATGAGTTATGGTCATCTTGGATTGACAAATTCTCCTGCAGTTTATGAAGAACTAGATGGGAATTGTATATACAATGATGACACTGAGAAACTCTTTTACGAAGGTATGCGTAACAGAGAAAACTATGATTTAATCAGAACTGGCATGCAATATGTTAGAGAAAACCATACCTATATAAACCGAGTCAATAGCATTTTAAGTATTTTTGGAGATTGAAAATGAATTTTTATTCTGATGCTGGTCAAGATCAGTTTGCGGCGAATATTTTAAAGTTTAAAAGAGATGGATACTGTGTAGATATTGGCAGCTGTCATTCTGCAATCTCAAACAACACGTTTGTTTTTCAGGAACTTGGATGGACATCCGTAAGTTTTGAGATTAATAGTCAATATAATGACAGTTATGGCAATCGTTCTAAAGGAACTCATTATAATGAAGATGCTACTAAAACTAATTACGTAAAGGCATTTGAAGAAAATGAGTTTCCCGAATCTATTGATTACCTTTCACTTGATGTGGATACTGCATCTCTGACTGTTCTTAAAATTCTCCCCTTCGATAAGTATAGATTTAAGGTAATTACTATTGAACATGATGCTTATCTTTATGGGGATACTTATCGTGCAGAGCAACGCGAAGTTTTAGAAGCACATGGATATAGACTAGTTTGTTCTAATATTCTTGTACCAAATCCTGGACATCAGGGATATGATGGATTTACACCATGTCCGTTTGAAGATTGGTGGGTACATCCTGATGAGCATGATCCAGAAGTTCTTGATGCGATTCAAAGTGATCTTGCTCATCCTGGAAGTGTCATTGTAAAACTGCAAGCTATGCAATGAAATTAGGATTTTTCTTTAGTTGCTATATGGAGAATAAAGCGGTAGAGAACTCTATTGCTGAACTCCGTAGGCACTATCCAGATAATCCGATCTACTTGGTTTCTGATGGCGGATCGGACTTTAGTTATTTGAAAGATCAATATAAAAACTTAGAAGTATCTCTAGAAGAAGATACGATGAGTAATACTTTTAAAGTTACTGATAAGAATTGGAGAGAACCAGTTCACCAAGAAACTATTAAGACTGCAACATATGCAGTTTTGAATAGACTTGAGAAAGCGATTTCTTATTGCAAGACTGATTATATTCTTATGATGGACCCAGATGCTCTTGTAAGAGGAACTCTTAGTATTCCAGAAGGTGTTAAACTAATGGGATCAAGAATCAATACAGGACTTCCTAGGGGTATTAAAGAAGTTCTTTCTAGGGTAGATGGTGCAGAAGTAATTGATTGTTGGGGTGCAACTCCTGCAATCTTTGAAACTAAAACTTTTATGAAATCTTGGGAAAATATTAAAGAAACTCCTGAGGTCATGAATTTATTTTTCAACGAGTTTTATGCAATCTATGCTCATGATGTCCTTCTTCCATTAGTATTTGCTTTGGTTGGAGAAGAAGAAACTTTCAATCCTGATATTGTAGAATGTAATAGAAATCCTAACTGGAAGGATAGTGGACATTCTCTTGTCCATCAATATAAGGAGTTTTATTGATGTTTAGTATTGTTACTTCATTATATAATCTTACAAATGTGAGACGTGGTGATGGTAGAAAATGGGAAGATTACTTAGAATGGTTTGGAAGAACACTTCAAGTAAAATGTCCTTTTATCATTTTTACCGAAGAAGAAAGTGTTGAATTTATTAAAGAGAAGCGGGGTGATCTCCCGACTCATATAATTACAACTACACTTGAAGAAGTTCCATTACATCATTTGAATAGTCGTATCCAAAAAGTACTAGATTCTTCAGAGTATATAAAGTCTATGGCAGATGTTGATAGGGTTGAATGCAAAGATTCTCTTTATTCTGTTATTCAGTATTCGAAGTTTAAGTGGTTGAAAGAATCTTCAGAAATAAACCCATTTGATTCAAAATATTTCTTTTGGTTGGATGCTGGAGCAAGTAGATTCATTGATAAAGAGTTATACAATAATGTCTATCCTTGTGAAGATGCTTTAAAAAAACTTGATGAAATTGACAATTGTTTCTTACTTCAGTATAATGCAGAATGTTATCCAGATTTGGTTAATTCTTCCACATTATCTGAAGACTATCTTTTAGATAATAGATCCTTCATTTGTGGAAGTATGTTTGGTGGAAATGCCGAATCTATAAAATGCATATCAAGTAAAGTAGATCAAGTTATTGAAATTATGTTAGAAGATGGATGTATGAATAACGAACAGATTGCTTTGGGTTATTTGTGCAAAAATAATGATGATTTATTTGCATGCTTTGAGAGAAAAAATCCGTCACAACACCTAGCTTTATTTCAAGAAATGTCATGAAAATTACTCTTATTGGACCAGGTATTATGCCAATCCCACCAACAGGATGGGGTGCTGTTGAAATTTTGATTTGGGATACTCGAAATGCTTTACTAAAATTAGGACATGAAGTTCAAATTGTTAATACCAAAGATCCAAACGAAATTATTAATCAAGTAAATCAGTTTAGACCTGATTTTGTCCATGTTCATTATGATGAGTTTATTGGCGTATATCCATATATTCAATATCCAAAAGCAATAACAAGTCACTTTGGATACTTGGAAAGAGAAGAAATGTTTGGTGGATATGCAAATGTTGCTAATGCTTTTGCACAGATTAAACCAAATGTCTTCTGTTTGTCTGAAGGTATTCAAAAAGTTTATTCTGTATTAATGAACATTCCAAAGGAAAGACTTTTCTTAACACCAAATGGTGTTGATCGATCTTCTTTTAGAACAACTATGGATCCCGAGTTCTCTGATCGTAGCATTTATCTTGCTAAGATTGATTATCGTAAACGTCAACATATGTTCCAAAGTATTGATAGTCTTTGGTATGCTGGCAATAATGCAGATCCTAGATTTAATGTTAATAAAAATTATCTTGGAGAGTGGTCAAAAGATGTTCTCCATGATCACTTGACTAACTACGGCAATCTTGTTCTCCTATCCGATGGAGAAGCACACCCTCTTGTTTGTATGGAAGCCCTTGCTGCAGGACTTGGTGTTGTTGTGACAGAATGGGGAAGAGCAAATCTTGATGTTGATAAAGAATTTATTACTGTAATTCCTGAAAATAAAGTTAATGACATTGAGTTTGTTGAAGAATCTATAATTAAAAATAGAGAATATTCTATTACACATCGTGAAGAAATTATAGAGTATTCTAAAAAATTTGATTGGGTAAATGTTATAAAGGAATATTATATTCCTAGTGTTGAGAGGATTATTGGAAAATGATTGGATATAATACTATTGGTTATTTGGGTAGACTTGGAAATCAAATGTTCCAATTCGCATCTCTTAAAGGAATTGCTAGAAATAAAGGATATGAATATTGCATTCCTCCTTCAAAAAATCAGAACGTATTGTCAGATCATCAGTTGCTTGTTCCATTCAAACTAAAGAATGTATCATCTTTGAATATTCAATGTATTGATGAGTCAAGACCAACTGTGATTGAAGATGGATTTTGTTATGATAATAATCTATTTGAAAATTGTCCTGATTGGGTAAACATTCAAGGTTACTTTCAAACTGAAAAATACTTTAAGCATATTGAAAGTGAGATCAAAGAAGACTTTGAGTTTATTGATGAATATCTTGATCCATGTAGAGAAATGATTTCTGGTATTAAAGATCCAATTTCTTTGCATATTAGGAGAACAGACTATGTAACAAACCCAAATCATACCGTTTTGGATCTAGATTATTATGTGAAAGCATTAAAAGAATTTGATTCTGATGCAACAATTCTTGTATTTTCTGATGATCCCGATTGGTGTGGAGAGCAAGATTTGTTTTCGGATGATAGATTCTTAATCGCTGAAGGTAATAGTAATTATGTTGACATGTGTCTGATGACTTTATGTTCTGGGCATATTATTGCAAATTCTTCATTCTCTTGGTGGGGAGCATGGTTGTCAAATAGTAAAAAAGTAGTTGCTCCTGGTGGTTGGTTTAAAGGATCTAAAAATGAGAGTCTAGATACTAAAGATATTATTCCAAATGATTGGGTGATTGTATGAAACTAGCTATTATTTTTATTGGTACTGGAAATTATATTGACTTTTTGCCATCATACTATGATTCATGTGAAAAGTTTTTAGTTCCAAATACAGAAAAAACTTACTTTGTTTTTACTGATGGTGAACTTGAGGGATTGCCCAATAACATTATTCCATATTATCAAGAACATCTTCCTTGGCCTTATATCACTTTAGAGCGTTTCAAGTATATTTTGAAAGCAGAGTCTGATCTAGCAGACTTTGATTATGTTCTATTCTTAGATGCAGACACCCGTGTGGTTGAAACTGTAACTGAGGAAGAATTGTTTACTGATAAGAAATACATCGGTGTTCATCATCCTTGTCATTTCTTGGGTATGCCACCTCATGATAAACCTCCTGGTGCCTTTGAGACACGTTTTGAATCTGCTGCTGGCATCTCAGGTGATGATGACACCTCAATTTACTTTCAGGGGTGTCTGTGGGGAGGTAAGATGCCTCATGTTCTTAGCATGATTAGGGAGTTGGCACAGCGAACTCAGTTTGATTTGAGTCGTGATGTCATCGCACAGTGGCATGACGAAAGTCAGATGAATAAATTCTTTTGTGAACGTAGAGAGGACGTTCATGTAATGGGACCAGAATATGCATATCCTGAAGTATTTGCAAATGCTTGCGAATTTGAACCAAAAATAGTACACTTAGCAAAAGAGAATTCAAAATATCATGTCTGATCTTGCACTTCTTGATAAAAATAAGTCATCATATAAACTTAAAAATATTGGTCCTATTTACTGTATTAACTTAGATGATCAGATAGATCGTTGGGAATATATGGAGGACCAATTCAAGTATTGGGAAATTGATAATTATGAAAGAATCTCTGCATATGATGGTAGAGATGATGACTTAAGTGATATTATTAAAGGAAAGTATCCCAATAATATGCTCTCTGGTGAGATTGGTTGTACCACATCTCACCTAAAAGCATTAAAGTACTTTTTGGAGACATCTGATTCTCCTTATGCAATCATCATGGAAGATGATTGTGATCTAGATTTAGTCAAGTATTGGAATTTTACTTGGAGTGACTTCTATGCACATTTTCCTTATGACTATGATGTAGTTCAATTGGCAATCATTTGTACAGGAGATCTTCATGTAAGACTTCATAAAAGATTTGTGAATGATTTCTCTACTGCATGTTATGTTATTACTAGACATCATGCAGAAAAACTTGTTAGGTTACATTGTCGTGGCGATAAGTATAAATTGGATCAAGGTATGAAACCTCGTCCAGTTGCTGATGATTTAATTTATAATTCAGGAAATTCTTTTGCAATTCCCTTGTTTTTATATAAAGTAGAACTTGGATCTAGTATTCATCCAGAACATGTTGAAGTTTTTCATAAAGGAAATCAATCAGCTTTAATGAATTATTGGCAACAGCAAGGAGCAAGTATTGACATTTCAGATTATATGAACTATGATCCATACCTGGGTCGGATTACTGAACCAACCCAAAAGAATGAGGAAAACCCTAATTCTTGACAATATCTTAAAAATACTTTAAGATAAATAAGTATTGTCACAGTGACAATTGTGACAATACTTAACAACAGAACCAGTCGAGGTTCTTTCCATCTGCGGGTATTCATTCCGCAAGTAAATAAGAGGTTTAACAAATGATCAAATCTGTATTCGCAGCAACCGCTGCTCTGTTCGCATCCGCTGGCGCTGCCCTTGCAGGTCCCTACGTCAACGTAGAAGCAAACTCAGGTTTCACAGGATCCAGCTACAATGGAACCGCCACGGATCTTCACGTAGGATTTGAAGGTGCTCTTGGCGAGAGTGCTTCGTACTATGTCCAAGGCGGCGCTACTGTTGTGTCTCCTGACGGCGGCGAGAGCGACACCGTTCCTTCTGGTAAGGCAGGCGTTGGTCTGAGTCTGACTGAGGCACTTGGCGCATACGGCGAAGTCTCGTTCGTTGGTAGTGGCGACAGCGACATCGACCGTGGTTATGGAACCAAACTCGGTTTGAAGTACAGCTTCTGATAAGCGATTATATGCTATGATTGAGGGGTCTCAGGACCCCTCTTTTTTTATGAAAAAATACTTTCTGACAATCTTTACTCATCCAGCTACTCATTATAATTTGATTAGTATTGGACTGCTGATTACAATAGGAGCATTGCATAATCATGCTCACTTTACAATGAGTAAGGATGCAGATGCTTATGTGAGACAGTGGTGTAGATCATCAGCAGAAAATAAAAAGACCTGTATCCGTTATGGTGGAAACATGGATTATTGACTTGACATGTCTTTAGATTTACTATATACTATGTAAAGAAACATTACGGAGTGTAACATGACTGTAACAACTGAAGACGGTGGACGCACAAACATGTATGCCACTGAACCACAAATGTATATTTCTAAGACCGACGCAGAGCGTTACGCTTATGAGACCTATGCTGAGAAAGCAGAGAAAGCAAATGGTCGTT
>Ga0181379_1001079_pt1 | contig 12924 bp, 17 predicted proteins | sample 2SPOviralmetaG_FD_130115 | JGI IMG/M metagenome (GOLD analysis project Ga0181379, IMG submission 130115) | Marine viral communities from the oligotrophic San Pedro Time Series (SPOT) site, San Pedro Channel, CA, USA - 2 SPOT_SRF_2009-07-10 | ecosystem: Environmental > Aquatic > Marine > Strait... | reverse complement strand
ATAAGAACGAAGAAGCAAAAGAGGCTTGGCTTTCAGGGATTCCGATAGCTCCTTATAGAAAAGAGGCTTATTATTACTTAGCTGAACTTTACGGAAAGTTGGGAGATAATGAAAATTTACATAAAGGTTTAGGATACATTTGTTCCTGTAACGCTCAAATTGATAAAGGAGAGCCTCTTCAAAATATGGCAATTTACAAAAAATTAGGCTATTTATTACATTCTAGATATTTACAAAAGTTCAATAAGTATAAGGAGGCTTTGGAAATGTTAAATCATATTAAAGAGCCTTGCGAAGAAGCTGAAATAATAAGAAATGAAATAAAAGATGCCTGCTCCGAATGACGAAACAGTCTTAAACTTTGAGACAAACTTTGAAACTGCTGCAACGACTTTTCTTGCAACCGATACGGGACTGACTACTTCGAGTATTTATGCAACCTTAGATCAGGACACTTTTGTCGTTCCTAGAATTGAACTTATGTTTGAGCTAGGAGAAGCTCTCGATCCGACAATTCCGAAGTTTTCAGGGAGTTCGGCCTTAGAATATCTGCAGCACAGAGGAACTTTAATTATAAAAATAGTAAGCGATGCTTCTGTTACTGGTACAGAGACAAATCATAGAACTATCCGATCAAAGGTTAGAAAATCTATGTTGATAAATTCTTTGAATTTTACGACTCCCGATGGAGACACAACTATTCTTCCTTATTACTCTGTTCAATATATGAGGCCAACTGGAACTGATTATGAAGTTGACGGAGATTTAGCCGTTTCAACCCTGAGTTACAATATTGTTTTTTCAATAAAAGATGATGCCTTCCCAAGCAGCTAAAATTGACAAATTAACATTTTATAGAATATGGCAATAATACAAGATGGCAGTCACAAATTTGGTATTTTAGCTCCAACTGTAACAGGAGCTTTAAGAACAAAAGGATTCACAGTTGAATCTTTCTCGACAACTAAATCGAGTAATAGAGTTGATTTAAATGATGGTAATGGAGAACCCTTAGATGCGGTAGTTGTACCTCAAAGGGAGGAAATATCACTCACACTACAAATAGGAAATGATAATACGCTTCCTGCGGTAGGAGACCCAATAGAAATAGCATTAAATGATTTTTTTATAATCACAGATGTTACTGTAAACGAAACTCAAGAAGACTTTGTTCGATTAGATGTTACTGCTTTCAAACCTCAAGACACTTTAAAGGCAATTAGATTCTCTAAAATTTCAGGTGGTCAGAATTATACATTAACAAGCATTGCAGATGATTCTTTTACATTAAACCAAACATCTCAATTCGGAACTACAATAACAAGCACTTCATCTAATTTAATAAACTGCACTTATCAGAATGATGGACTAACCAGAACTTTTGTGGTAAATTACACTCCTGCTTCAGGAAGTATTGATTTAGCTAATTCAACTTTTTCAGGAGGCACTACAGTTATAACTGCTTCAACGGATGACTCAAAGATTACCTTTAAATGCACAAATGCAACAACTGCTTCGACCATCGGACTCAAGTTCGCTTAACAATTTTCATATATATATATTAACAATCAAAATTTAAAATTATGGCAGTAACTCAAGACGGGAGTAATAAATACGGAATTTTAACTCCCACAATAACTACAAATAGCAAAAGTTTCGTTATCGAATCTTTTTCAGAAACTAAAGGCACAAATAGAGTCGACTTAAATGACGGAAATGGCGAACCTCTAGGGGCAGTCATTGTTCCTCAAAGAGAAGAAGCATCTTTCACAGTCCAGCTTGGTACAACAGTAACATTACCAACACTTGGCGATGCACTAGGTTATAAACCAAATGCTCAGAGTGCAACTGTGACTTACATTATCACAGATGTTACAGTCAATGAGACTCAGGAAGACTTTGTTCGGGTAGACCTTTCCGCTTATAGAAAAACTAACTAATTTAGTAGAATGGCAAATTGGTCAGGAGTTCAATTTGATGACTCGTCCAATGAGCGTATTAGTCGAGTCGCAGATACCGAAAGGAATCTACGGCTCGAAGCGTTATTAGGAGTCGAGATAGAAATAGCTGGTATAAAGTTACGACAGATTACTGGCTATGATATTCTTGAGTTCGAGTATGCAGAAAATAAGTTATTAATGGGCGGAAAACCAGATGAATCAGACTTCTGTCATTTTCTTTGGACATTGAGACATAAGTCAGAAAAGAAGAATCAAAAGAAAATATTCAAGATCGTTTTTCAACAAATGGAGAGCGTATCTTTCTTAGAAAAAGTTTATTCATTAATAGATTTCACTTTCCACGATTTACCTGCATCGGGTAAAAAAGAGCAAAAAAGCTACGAAGCTAATCCGAAAGTTTGGATGATGGGCATTATTGATATAATTGCTCACGAATACGGATGGACTTATGACGAAATAATGAACACTCCTTTTGAAAGAATATTACAATTATATCAATATATACTCAAAAGACTGATAGGAGATAAGTATAATATTAGAAATCCATTAACCCAAAAAGCCTCAATGGCTGAATTAGCGAAGCAACAAAATGGCTAGAGTATCATTATTAGCAAAGTTAGGTCTTAATACAAAAGACTTTCAAAAGAATATGGCGAAGGCTCAGAGGTCTGCACAGGGCTTCGCTAAGAAGTTTGGCAACATTATGGGTGGGCTAGGAATGAAGCTCGGAGCAATCGGTCTAGCACTCGCTACAAAGCAAATGGCTAACCTAGCAGTTGTAGCAGAAGAAACCGCATCCAAGTTCGGAGCAGTCTTCAAGAATAATCTTGAAATGATGACTGCGGAAATGAATAAGCTAAAAGAGACCATCCCAGCTACAACTCAAGAAATGCAAGATGCTCTTTCTACTTTCGGTGCTATGTCAAAAGCATTCGGAATGAATGAGGAAGAAGCAGGAGACTTTTCAATACAAATGGTAAAGCTCGCTGGAGACTTGGCCTCTTTCCATAACTTGGATATGGAAACTGCTTTCGCCAAACTTCGTTCGGGTCTTATTGGTTCTACCGAACCCTTGATGTCTTTAGGTATAATCAGTAAAGCTACTGAGGTTAAACTTCACGCTTTAGAACTTGGATTGATAAGTGAAGGTGAGGAACTAAATGCTCTCGGTAAAGCAATAGCAGTTCAGTCATTAGTCGTACAACAAATGGGCGATGCTCACGGAGATGCGGGTATCACTGCAAACTCAACCGCCAATCAATTAAAATTCCTTCGTGCCGAAATTATAGATAATGCAACTGCAATAGGCACTCAGCTTACACCTATGTTGGGCGATATGGTTAGACTTTTAGGCGATGTTGTGCCAGTTGCATTAAAAGCCAGAGATGCGGTCGGCGAGTTTATCGGTAGGCAACTATTTATGGGCGGCAAGTCCGACATTGAATTTGAGGCAATATCAGACCTAGAATCAATGGGTGCTTTCAAAGGACTAAAAGGTCGTGGTGGGACTAAACAACGGGAGAAGCTAATTCAAGAAAGAGTTGCAGAAATCAAGAAAGAGCGTGAAGAACTCAAAAAGATAAAAGAAGAAGAAGCTAAAATTCTTGAGCAAGCTAGAGAAGCTGATAGAGAAAGAATAGAACAAGCTCAACACGAAATGAAAATGGCTTTTACTGCTGAAGAAAAACTAGCAGTAGCACAAAAACAACTCAAAGTAGAAACTGACCCTCGAAGAAAAAAAGCTCTTCAAGACTCCATAGACTTTAATACAAAATTAATAAAACAATTAAAAGAAAGAGGTGCAGTCTTCGCTCAAGGCACTAGCGGAGAAGCAGAAGCAGTTGACACTAGCGAAGAAAAGTTAGCAGTACAGAAACAGGAACTCGCAATCCTTAAAGCTCAAGCATTAGGAGACGGAGAATTAATTAAAAGAGAAAAAGAAAAACTAGAACTAATGAAGCAAACATTAGATATAATGGAAAGACATAATCTCTCTAGAGAAGATGCTTTAGCTCTAGCTAACGATTTAAAAGATGCTGAAGGAAGGGCTACAAGTACTACAGAATCTAGAAAGAAAATGGGTATCGATGAATTAAGTTCTCACGATTTACGAAAAATAGGGAATAAGATATTAAAGGAAAATACAGGTGGCGGTGCAGGAGACTTTTTTGAAGTCAGAGATGCAGGTGGCGGAAAAACTATGTTTGATAGATTTATTGATGGTTCTAAGGCTGGCAGTTTCACAGAAGCATCAATGCGAAAAAAGATAGGCGATGAAGCATTACAAGATAATGATGAAAGAGAACTCGATGTCTTAAAAGAAATCAAAGATGCACTAGAAGGAAAATTCAAAAATGAGTAACTTAGTCTATGATTTACCAAAAAGTTTTTTAGAAGATGAAGAATCTTTCTTGGTCATAGATGAAAATTTTGGATTCTATAAACCTAGAAGGGAACACGATGGAAATGTCTTTGTCGAAAAATGTATTGTAAGAAAAGGGCAATATAGAAGAACTCCCTTAACCGATAGTGATTCAGGAGCAATGGTTACAAAATCAAATAGAACTGATGCTTTCTTGGTAAAGGAAACTAATTTCCAAAATATAGGCGGTGGGCTTCAATCATTTGAAAGACATTACGCAACCCTCCCAACAACTTGGTATCAGTATGAGGAAGTAACTTATCAAGCAAGCTACAATGGTAGAATTAATTATAGAAATAGAAGCGGGTCTGGAGCTAGTTGGTCTAGAGCTAGAAATGTTTTAGCAAAAGCATCTCATTACTATTTAGGCAAAGGAGATGTGCCTCAAGACAGGCATCCCGATACTTCTAATGCAGGAATTGACTTTGCTAACGATTTTACTAAATTTTTCAACATTGCTCCTCAAGCTTATATAGGTAGCAACTGGGAATCATATACAACTCCGAATAATCCTCTAGTAGTTGCAGTAGTTGCTCCAGATAAGATTAACACTTATCTTGGAGAAATATACGAATTAATTAGATATACGATTGAATTTTAATGTCAGAACAATACACCAGAACTGAAGATTTAAGAGCAATAGATGTTTATCCAAATGTTGCTCCTTCTCTTATAGACAGAAATCACAGTACTTATTATCTTCAAGATCAAGGAAATGCTATAGTTCAAGTAGAAAAATATTTAGTAGAAAAAAAATATCATTCTCCTTCAACTCTAGGAACTTCTAGAGGAAGACCGAATACCAATCAATATTTAATAAAAGAAGATTCTTTTACAGATATAGGTGGAGGTTACGCTACTTTCTTAAAACACTATGCTCAACTTCCTGAACCTTGGTATGACTTTGAAGAAAAAACTGCATTAGTATATGAAGCGGGAAATACTATGGGATTAAACTACGATAGTTTTTTTGGTAATGCTAGTTTCGGAAATTATTCATACGGGCAAAGTGGAGCAACAAGAAGGAATACAACCTATTTAGCAAAAGCAACTAGATATTATGTTACCAAACCTTTGATTGATATTTTTCAAGCAGCAGGATACACTCTTTCAGGTTCATTCGCTGGCTCTGGTAGTTTATCGACAAAAACAACAATTAATAATCTTGGTGGAGTCATATTAATTTTTTACGCTAGAGGTAACTTTGCTGGTAGCTTCTTGAGACCAAATATGTTGGATGATAATATATTTTTAATAAATAATTCAACCCTTAAGCCATATCCAGCAAGGTTATATCTTAATGCTCCTATGGGTACGATTCAAAAAGACGATAGTAGGGTTATGGTTGTTGCTCCTGACAGAATACGATTATGGCAACCTAATATTTATGAGATTACTAGATATACATCTAGCATTAATTTGATAGAAACTGATGAATCTGAAAGAATACCATTACAAATATTTTATGCAATACTAGGCGAACAAAACTTAACTCAAGAAGAATTTGATGGACTACAAGTTGAGTTTTTCGATAACGGAATCCCTGTTAGTCCATTGACCTTAACATTATTTAAAGACTTAGTTAGTGATGCAGACAAAGATAGCACTCACGAAATCAAAGTAAAAGTTACAAGCACTGGTAACAACTTCGGAGTTCTTCCTAGTTTGCTTCAAACCGAAGGTGCAACTCTTGAAAATATAACAAATGGACTAACTTCACTCACTCCATTTACAGAAGGGTCTTTATTCGTGAAATGGGATACTTTACAGGAAAACATAACTATTACTCTTATAATCTCAAAATTCACACCATAATAAAATGCCTAATATAGAAAAATTAACCGCAGGTCAAACTCCATCATTATTACAAGCATCAAAAGGTAATGAACTGATAGATGCTATAAATCATTTAAGAAATTCAAAAAGCACAGTAAATGCAGCCATTGGAGGAATTACTTTAAAAAGTACCGCTGAAGGTTCTTTAGAACTAGATGTTTCTGAATCAACTGCAAATGCACTAAATAATTTAACACAAAGCGGAGGAATCCCTTCAGGATTCGTAGAGCAAAGAGTAAATGCAGTTAGCAATGGGCAATCTCAAGGAGTAATCATCTTAGTGAAAAATGTATGAGCTTACAATATATATACGAGTTAACTCGCACTAAAGATGCAGAAAGAGCAACTGCTTTTAACTCTGTAGACCTTGATCGAGAATTTGGATTCCCTATTACTTATTTTGGAAGGAAGAAAAGAAGTGAATTTGGAAACTTGGCGAATGTATTAAATCTAGAACAAGCAACTACCTTGTTTTACAATTTTTATGGCGGGTTAGAAGTTCAACTAAGAACCAGAACTCGTGGTGACCAAACTGGTATATTTTATCCTTACACTCAAGATATAGCACTTAACGGACAAATGAGCTATCAAGATTATAGAAGCACTTACTACAATTATTATAATCCTGAGCCTTATAGAAGACATCGAGGAGGTAGCAGTAATAGCAATCACGCTACAAGAATAAGTGTTTTCGGAGATAATCCATATGGAGAAAGACTCTTTTTCACAAGTGCTGAATGTAGAATGGCTTCTGTTACTGCCGATATGGATATGATTTTTAGTGGAGATGTCCCTGATGAAGGAAATCACGGGCATATAGGATTTGGTATAAAAGACCTTTTGGTTCTTCAGTTTTCTACACAAACCAGTCGCTATTATGGGGGACTTTTAGCAGGTGAAATCATAATAGGTTCTAATGCTTATACTCCAGCTACTTATCCTTTTGGTTTAAAGAATACTACTGGAAACCAGTTCGCACAACTTTATGACGGGTCTTATGAAAAATTCTTAGCAGGAAGGTCTTGGGAACATCCCGCACTTAGACCAGATGTGACTACAAGTTATAATGTAGATACATATCATTTAACCGATAATCAAGGGACTGTAATTCCTTTGAATATAACAACCGCATATTATATGATCACAAATAAAATTCCAAAATATGAAGACAGAGGCGAAGAAAGTGTAATAGTCGGAGCAAATCCTGTTTATCCAGCTATTTTAGAGAGTCTTTCAGTTAGCGGAAGAGGTCACTTTTACAACTATGTCAGTAGTGATATAAACCCTAGTCCCGTGCTTCGTCAGAATTAAATTAACAACTAACCTATATTAGAATGGGATTACAAATTTACGGAAACATCGATGCAGGAAGTTTGCTCACAGGCAAAGTTCAATCTGTCAACAATCTAAGTTCTTCAGGAATAAAAAATCTTGTTGCAGGCGATGGTCTAGAACTTGAGCTATTCTTAACAAGTCAATCAGGCTTAGTAAATATCCAAGACTATTCTGTTCGCATAGGAATAGGAGATTTAAATGCAAGACCGACTGGTGGAACTTTTGACTTAGGATCACAAACAGGGCTTGCTTACAATATTGATGCAAGCACGCTTCAAACTAAGATTACTGCTGCAACTTCAGGAACTCCTGCAAATACAACAACTCAGCTATCTCCATTCGTATTTAAAACAGTATTTACGGCCAACGGGTCTCAAACAATCCCAACAATAGATTCAACTGGACTTACTCCAAACTCAACAGTTTCGATCGTTAAATTGGTAACAGGGACAGGTTCAACAAAAGAGCAATGGCTAACAAGGATATTTAGAAATCCGATAGCCTTTCAGGATACATTTACAAACTTTACAAAAACTGGAGTCGGTAATGGTTTATCAGGTGCATTAGGATTAGGAACTGCTGAAATCTATGACCAGTTTAGCGATACAGTAACTTCTTTTTCCACCACAATGGAAATGGAAATTACTGATACAGATGGCAATGTAACAACAGTTTTTCAAATACCAGTTACCATAGGCGGAGAAGTTTTGGGAGCAGGTATAACTGCAAGCTCAATCAGTCCTTCTAACTTTGTTACTGCTACCGATGTTAATACAACTATTGATTCTGTAACAACTAGAGCAAATCAATTATTTATTTCACAGGCTAGAGGAAATGATGCAACAGGAACTCGCAACTCAACAACTAAACCTTATTTAACTTTTGCAGGTGCTTTAGCCGATGTTCAAGCAGGAGATACCCTTCACTTTATGGATGGGAGTTTTACTAGCGTTGGAACAACTACTACTAGCGTAAATAATTTAAATATAATTTTAGAACAAGCAGTTGCATTAGCAGGCATTACATACAACGGAAATAGTTTAAGAATTAAGGGCATCGGTTCTTTGCAACAAGTTGGTTTCATAGATACTTCAGGAGGAGGAGGAGCTTTAATAATGCAAAAACTTTTTGCAGGTGGTTTAAAATTAAATTCAAATGGAGCATTTAGAGCAGATAATGTTGATTTTACTGCAAGAGTAGAATTTGCAACAGGTACTTCCACTCCTCATAAATATTTCAATGATTGCATTATCGATGCTTCAAGTGCTTCAGAGGCGGTGCTTTTCACAGAAGCAGGAGTCGAAGTATTCTTCGATAATTGCATAATAAAATCAGAGGCTACGGATGTAATAAAATTCACAAATGCTACAAGGCCTCCTAGTTTATTATATTTCAAGGATTGCTTAATAATAGCAACTTCAAGTTATGATGCTTTCAAAAAAAGTAGTTCAAGCACAACTGTTACTCTTGATTTTGTAGGAGGAACAACGGCAATGTCTTATTTTACCAATCCATCGGACTTCACGATTTACGGAAACTATATTTGTCAAACTCGTTTAACTGCAGTTCCATTCACTTTCCAAGCTTAATTTAATAATAATGTCCAACCAAACTAAATTTAATTCCCAACTAGAAGTCACTCAAACTGCAACTTTTGGCGGTTCAGTTAGTATAGGCGGAGCAGCTAATGTCACAGGTACTGCAACCTTTAACGAACAAGTTGCAATCGTTGCAACCAACGACACAGTTTCTATTGTAGCAACAGGAGTTTCCATAACTGCTTCTACAACAATCACAGGAAAGGTAGCTATCTCAGGCGATACAACAATCACAGGAACAGTTACTATTTCTGGCAATACTGCAATAGTCGGGACAGTCACTATTACAGGCGGATTAGCAGCAACAAATTTAAAATTACAAAATCCTTCAGATACATTAACGGAGATACTTACGAAATCAGAACAAATAAATTTCGGTTCAGTTGCGGGTAATAGCGTTGCGACATATAATTGTTCTTTAACTGGATGCACTTTAGCTAGTTTTAATTCAGTATTAGTAGACACTCCCGACATCTTAAACGATGCCTTTATTGTTCAAGCAACAGTAGTCAATGATGATACAGTAGGACTAAAACTCCATAATACATCTAACGGAACTGTTGTAGCGATAACCGCAACTTTCAGCGTAGTAGTTTTTCAATTTTCTTAACAATTAATCTTTATATATAATGGCAACAACTAAAGTCACAAATCAACCTAGATCAGCAATAGATGCTCAAACGATTACTGCTTCAACAACTGCAACTCTCTCTAGCTTAACCAGAGCAATTTATGTTGGAACGGCAGGAAATCTTTCTGTTAAATTTACTTCAGGAGGATCGACAGTAACTTTCAGCAATGTTTCTAATGGATACCATCCTCTTCAAGTTGAGGTAGTCAATGGAACAACTACTGCTGATGGCGTAATCGCTTTATTCTAAGATGTCAAAAATTTCAGGCATAGGTCTCAACGGGCTTGGCTTGGGGTTGGCTTCAGGATTCTTGGGTGGTAGTTCACTTCCTCTTGGTAAGAGATTCTCCAATACAATCGGAGCTTATTCTCTAAGAGACATAGGGGCAAATGGAGGAGCAGTTGTTGATGTATTTGATGGAGCAAGTACAACTGTAAGTTATACCGCTTCTCAAATAGCAAACGGAGACCACGCTACGGGAGCTTCTTCTGATAGATTTGTTTCAAAATGGTATGACCAAAGTGGAAGCGGTAATCATTTAATCCAATCTTCAAATAGCGACCAGCCTAAGATTTGCGACTCAAGTGGTAATGCTATCACTAATGAAAATGGAAATAATGCAATATTATTTAACCCTGAAGGAACTGGAAACACTAGGCATTTTGATTTAACTACAACTACGCATTATCTCAAAACCTTATTTTTTATTTGTGACCCTCTAATCGATAACTCAACCGCTAGTAACTTTGTTGCAGTTAATGGTAAAGACGGAGGAGGCTCTTATATCTTTATAGCTCAAAATTCTGTTTCTTATGCAATATCCCTTGATGGCTCAGTTAGCGATTTAGCAACTTGGTATCAAAACGGAGCGAGTGGAGTCAATGGAGCAAATGTTGGAAGTACAGGAGACATAGTAAATAATACAACTGCTCTTCAAACTGTTATTTATGATAGTGGAGACCCTCTTACTACCTCACAATACATTGGTAGATTTGGTTCAAGTAGCCAATACTATTTTAGAGGTTCTATGACAGAAGTTATTATTTACGATGACTATAAAAACGATGACAGAATAGACATCAGAGATTCTATAAACGCTTACTATAATTTATTCTAATGCATTTAATATTCAACACAGAAGAAGAAGCCTTGATAGTAGCAGATCAAGAAGGTCAGCACAGGAACTTTCCTTATTGGAATCCTAATGACATTGGCGAAACTAGAACTTTAAACTCTCCTTTACAAACCTCTAATAGTAAATGGGCTTTAGATGTAAGTGCTTATAGTAGCTTAACAGAAGAACAAAAATCAAACACAGTAAACTCAATTTCTTTACCGAGTTACAATGAATCAGTATAATGGCAAATATAACAGGCATAGGAACAAGTTTTTCTTTAAATAACTTTTCCAAAGAAGGAAGGCTAGATAGCATTATTGGAACTAATGCTCTTACTAATCCTTTATTCGATGCAGATGTTAGATACCCAATCGGTGCTGAATGGAATGGAACTACTGGGGAATCAAATGGTTTATTACCTTCTGGGAAATGGGGATTTTGTTCTCCTCTTGCAACTAATACAGTAAACTTTCAGTCTTACTTTGGTTATGGTTGGCTTTCCAATTATAGACCTTATGATGATACTGCTAAATTTGGCGGTACAGAGAATCCTGAAGAAAATCCTTATCAATTAATAAACATTAATTACTCTGGCGGTAGGGTTTTTAAAATGTATGGAGTTGGTGCAAGCTTAAATGCCTTTAACAGAAACCCTGATAGAATTGAAGGAACTTATCCTGCCATAACATCTTTTACAAGTTCCACAAAAACTGTTGACGGGACTACAAGTTGGGGCGATTCAGACTGTTGGGCAAAATACGAATTGATGCAACAAATCCAACTCCCTGCAAATGCTACTGGATATACATTCGGAGCTTTCGTTAGATGTCCTCCTAACGATAAATTAAGAGATTTAAATTTTGGTGGTATCTATGTTAATCACGACCATTCAGCCGTAAGTCAAAGCGATTCTAAAATAAATTGCATAGCTATAAAAAGAGCATCGCATAATTTGTCATTGAGAACAGGTGCTATTCCTACAAGTCAAACTCCTTTTAATTGGTCAGGATTAAGACCACTTATTCAACAAAATAATAATACCTATGCAATTATGCCTAACCTAGTTGGTCAAAGTGCAGTAAATGTTGAGGGTATTACTTACAAAGATGCAGAAGATTATTCCGACTTTAAATTAGTAACTGCAACAGGAAGCGTTAGTAGTAGTTACAATGCAATCTCACTAGGACTCTTCTTTGCAGAAAATCATTCATATCTACCTGAAACTCCGCCAGACCCAAATCCTCCAACAGGGTCAATAGAATTTTATAACCCGTTCATCATATTTCAAACATCATAACAATGGAAGACATAATCACTAGAGGTCTCATAGGTTCATTCGGAACTTTACTAAGCTTTTCTTTACAAAGCGTTGATGCACTTGCTTCGATAGCAGTAGCAGTAGCAACTTTGCTTTATATGATTTTATCAATAATTAAAATAGTAAAGGAGTTAAAAAAATGAGTACAGAATTACTAGCGATGCTCGGTGGAGGCTTTAGTGGCTTCATCTTTAAGTTGATCGGAACAATGGTTCAAAACCAAGCAGCCATCACAGAGGGTTTAATTAAAAAACAAAAAGCATCTGACGAAAGTGCAGATGCTGCTGCTGCGAGAGTTGATGCTTTTGGAGCTTGGACAAGAAGAATAATTGTCCTGACTGTGTTGTTTGGAGTTATCATTGCTCCTTTTATTTTAGCTCATAGCGAAGAAGGAGTTACAGTTGCAAGCGATTACAGTAAATGGTTTGGATTAATGAAAGGAACTTCTTATCAAACATTACACGGATATTTAATTCTCCCAGAGATCAAGACTGCCGTAATAAGTATTATATCTTTCTACTTTGGATCGGCAGCAGTAAGTAAATAATTTTATGAAATGGATAAAAAAACTGCCAAAAGTAAACTTAGGGAATTACGAGATTCTCTCTCAAAAGTATTGGACGAAAAAGAGTTCCAATCTGCTGAAGAAATTATAGAGCAATCTAAAGAAGCTCTTGGCCAAGCTCGTAAAGCTTCTAAACAGTT
>Ga0181379_1001078_pt1 | contig 12926 bp, 15 predicted proteins | sample 2SPOviralmetaG_FD_130115 | JGI IMG/M metagenome (GOLD analysis project Ga0181379, IMG submission 130115) | Marine viral communities from the oligotrophic San Pedro Time Series (SPOT) site, San Pedro Channel, CA, USA - 2 SPOT_SRF_2009-07-10 | ecosystem: Environmental > Aquatic > Marine > Strait... | reverse complement strand
GCTTCCGTTAAAAATTACTAAGTGATCTGTTTCAACCTTAAAAGCGATGCCTTTTGAAGACGCTAAAAGGTAAAGCGCTTGCTTTCTAAGTGAGTCTGGTAGCGTTACGTTCTCAAATGCCGAGCTAACACTTTGGGACTTTGGGACTCTGACCATAAAAGTGGTCGCTGAGTCTGTAAAAGAGATTGAGTCTGACCTTAGGACTGGGTCAGACTCTGTTTTGCATTCTACGATGACGGACTTTAGGCCAGCCTCCGCAATTGCATTAGATGCGTCATTCTGAATCTGCGTGTAGTCAATCATGACCTTGTGACAGACACTGTCCTGAAAGTCGCCCTAAGAAGCGGCTTTAGAAAAGCTTCTGCTTTATTGAATCGGCGCTGCACGGTTGAAGATCCTGAATCGCTGTACTCAGTTTCAATAGGACCAACTTTTTGACGTATGATTTGTTGGCCCGAACCTGTAGCTTGTAAGTCTCCGCCAATAGCGTCGAATGCTAGCTGACACTGAGCTTGTATAAGCTCAACTGGAATGGCTCCACTGTCAAAATAGTCGTTGTCTATGTATACATGCTCGCGAGGCCATTGAAGAGCCTGGTCGTCATTTTTCTTGTGACCCCTGAACTTATCTCTGAAAGACTCGATGTAATCCACAGCTTTTATCAGCAATGCTTCCATTTCCTCGGTTTTCTCAGGAAGGGTCAACCTTCTCAAAGACGCATAGTCTTTAAGATTTTGAACCGAAGCATAGGATTGTGCTCCGGCTACGACTGAACCATCTTCAATTACAAGCGACATTGCTATGCAAGCTCCTCATACTTCTTCTTAATTGTTGCAGGCTTGGCGTTAGGAGAAATTTTTACTCCGGCAGCTTTTAGGGCTTGCTCCATTTCTTCAAGACTTAACTCTTTTTTGTCAGCCTCACCGAGTAGATCTTCCTCAAGACCTTCTGGATCTGGGTAGCGAGATTGGAAAAATGCTTTAGTTTCTGCTGCATGCTTTTTGCTAAAGTTTCCAGCTTTCTTTTTTAGTTGCGCTTGCTGCAAAACAGTCGCTTCGTCAGGTTGTAGCATAAAGCCTACAGGTGCTCCAAATTCATTTCTTTTCATGATAGTTATTTTGTAGTGTAGAATCAGTTAGAAAAATAGGGGAGGCAAAGATTTGCGGTCTCTACCTCCCCTACAACCATGCTTAGACGTTAACTTCTAAGAAAGCTAGTGGAATGTTTTTGCGCTCAATTACTCGATCCCAATTCGAGGCTGCACGCAGTTCAGCTAATGTGAAGCTTTGGCCGGATGGAGTGCCGATATGCTGGAAGCCACCTGGATGCACCAACCAAGTTTTACGAGTCCAGAATTCTTCTTCGCCGCCGCCGTTGCCAGACTTAGCACTACGCTCAATTTCTAGCGGTACTTGCGGAGAACCTTCTCCATAAGCAAAAGCTCCTGCACCAAAAAGGATACATAGATATTTGCTAGAGTTGCTTCCGGCTGTTACAGGAAGGCCATCGTCGATGACAATACGCAAACCCTTGTAAGCTCGGTAAAGAAGTGTGCCGTCGCTATTACGAACGTCCTCAGCCTCATTATTGTCAACCATCGTGTGATAAACGGCAGAGTGCATAGCTACAACTGATAGCGACTCAAAAGCGTCACCTAGCGAACCAATAACTGCAGAGTTAAAGTTCGCAAGGCTGAACTTATTGGCGCTTGTTGGAGACGATACATCTGAATAAGCTGTGTAGACCATGTCACCGCTGTCATTAGTGACGTTGTCTGCTAATACGCCTTGAGCGGCAGCGATCAAACGGCGTTGCCATTGGCGTTGCCAGTAAGTGTCAATGCGGTTGCGAACGTGTTGCAGAGCTTCTGCTCCCATGGTCAACTCGCTGACAAGGTCTTTTGCAGCGAATCCTTTATTCATGTAAGCGATCCGATACTTTTGACTTGCTTGACTGACTTTGTCAGTTCCTGCTTCAGTGTCAGAGTCATTTGAGTAGTTGGGCTCAGAAGAAGCACTGATGTCAGTCCAAAAAGGAAGTTCACCTGTTGCGCTAGGAGAATTTGCAAATTCGTTAAGCTGTGGCGAGTTTACGATAATTCCGGATTGATAAAAAGCAGTCGTTTCAGGCGAATTGACCGCTGGTAGATCTTGATAGACTTCGATGTCAATGACATCTGATAATGTTACTTTAGCCATTTGCTATTCTAATTTTGTGAGTGTGAATTTTGATTGATTTTAGTTAGAATCAGAATCTCTCCACTTCCGGTAAGCGTCGTCTCCGTACTTTCTTTTGAAAGCAACTTTCTCGGCCGGGGAAGCTTGTGAAAATTTCTGCTGTCCGGCACCGCCGCTCTGACTACCGTGCGCACCGCCACCATTAGCCTTACTGCCTACTATAATAGCTCGAAAACGTGTATTTGTAAAAAATTCTTTTTGCAACTCTTCTACAGTCAGAGCAGAAGGAGTTCCGTCCTCGTTAAGCACACGAGTTTTGGCTCCTGCGTCTGTTACTTCAGAGCGTAACCGCTTCTCGATGTGAGGTAGTAAAATTTCAGCATTTTCTCCAGCTAACTCATTAGCCATAGTGCGCGCAGTAGCGCCAACTGTTTGATGCTGAAGCGCTTGCTTGTAAGTGCTTAAACTTTCATCTAGATCGTTTTTAAGCTGGTCGTATTTACTTTGCCAAGATTTCTCAATAGCTTCGATGTCGCCTTTGTCACGCGCGTCTTTTTCAGATTGCTCTGACAGTTGTTGCTTAAGAGCTTTCAGTTCTTCTTCAGCCGACGCAGCTCTCGCTTCCGCAGATTTTCGAGCATCTTTTTCGTGTTCTTTTGCTCTTTTTAGAGCACCGGCGTCGTCATCTTCAATCTTAAGATGAAATTTGTCGTCCGCCTTCTTTTCATACAAGAGACGAAAAGCTTCGTCAACTTGGTCTAGTGATTCGATTACTTTTTTTAGCATGGTTGCATTTAGTGTTGGTTAGTTATAAGCCAGCCTTCTCAAAAATTGAAGGCTCAGCTGCTCTCATTTCTTTCAGCGTCATCGGCTGAAAATTCCGGTCAAGTTGCAAAGCAGAAAATTTTTCCGCTGATAAGCCTCCGTCCCGTAAAAGTTTTGCTCTCGTTTTTCCGATTGCGTCATTTTGAAAAGATACGCTTTGCTTTTTTAGCCATGAATAATATGTCTCATTTGAGCTAACAGGCCCGACTTTAGAAGCTCTAGTTGCATCTTCATTGAGAAATTGAAACTCTTCTTCAAGTTCTAGAATAGTAGTTGATCGGCATCCGATATGAACAGGCGGCCTTGGGCCTTTACCTAGCTCAAATACTTTACCATCGAGAGACCTACAAACCGCAGTCGTTCGGCTGTCTAAAGTTGCGACGTATCGGTATTTTTGGCCTAAACTTTTGTTGGCTTTCCATACAGCCATTCTAGATTCTGAAGCCATGTGTTGCACAGAAGTTCTTGCTACAGCTTCTGCTTGTCTGCGGCTCACCCCTTCAACGAGACCATCTTTGAATTTATTAGCTTTGGTGCCTCTGATTTCTCTGACGAATTGACTAGTTGTTCTGCCTTCTACCCAAGCTCTTCTGGCAGAATTCTCGACTTTCAAAATTGTCGATCTTTGCCACTTCTTGACGAACGGTTCAAGTAGCTCGCCAGTTGCACTTAGTGGGGATTTTAGAGCACCTAAGTAAACAGCTTCAGCTTTTGGTAGCTTGATTTTTCTCGAATACGCGTCTTTGAGTTCTGAGTCTAGAGATCTTACCTCAAATCCAGACTCGTACTCTGAAATCTCTCTCAAAGATTTGACAAAATCCTCCGAGCTTTTAGTTAGAATCTTGTCCTGCTTTTTGCGCAATTTGCCGAGAAACGACTTTAACTGCCTCGCGTTTAATTCACCTAAGTTTGAAACTTCGAGCTCCCCTACAGTCTCCTGGATTGCACGAGTCAATGCGTCGATTGAGCTAGAGAATTCCCGAGCTTTTTGAGTTTTCAGCCTCTCAAGAAAAACCTGGTGCCGCGTTGCGATTTCGCTTAGAGAATCTCCTGATGGCATTATTCGTCTTCGTTACTTACTTCAGACTCGTTTGAACCAATACCTCTATTCATTAGCTCGTCGTCGTTAGCATCTCGCCACGTCTCTAGATCGTGAAACGCTAGCCCTCCTTTTCGAAATTTCTCTCGCATTTCTTCGTCGTCAATCGCACCGGCCATCCAACTTGCAACAATTGCAGATTGATCTTGTGGTGTTAGATTGTGGATTTCAAAATCTTTATTGAGTAAAAAGTAAGTGTTTTCTGGGTCGAATTCTTGGCCTAGAAAGTCCGAAAGAAAACCTAGCGCTGAAGTGTAAGCAGAAGAAACATTTTCGGCAGCCATTGAAAGAACACTCGTCTCGGATGCTTCTTGCATAGTAGCGTCTTTGGCCGTACGTTGCACTGTCACAGACTCAATAAGTTTTGCACCTAGCTTTACCATCTGTTCTTCTTTGTGCCTCATAGCATCGAAAGACCAGTTTGAAGGGTTAGGTTGAATAAGCCCAGCATTGCCACCTTCCGGAAGTACTAGCAAAGAGCGACTACCAAGTTGGATGTTGTCACCTAAAATTTCTTTGGCCCACTCTTCGCCAATACCAGAAACGTATGGAGTTGGCTGGCCTGTAATGAAAACCGCTTCTTCGTAATCAGCAGAATTCCGGTAGTGTGCCATATTCAACGAAGCTATGTCATACAAAGGTGGGTTGTCAATCTGAGGATCGTTGTTGTTTGACCCAATAAAAGTAAAAGGTATGTAGTCAAAAGTTGTTCCGTCTTGCTTAGTCGGAGCTCTTTCTTCTTCGACGGTAACAAATTCTCCTTGTTTTTCGTCAAACTTGTAAACCTCGACCGTGTAAATTCCTTCATCTTTTAGTCTAAGCACACGCCAATTCTTTTCCGTTTTATGCTCAAACTCAGATTTTTCAACTGTAGCGTCTTCTTCTATTACAACCAAGCTCAGACGACTTTCAGAGCCAACGGCTTTAGTCCTCCAATTTATGATCTGCTTAGGGTTGTAGCAAACTATGACAGGTCGCATTCCTTGCTCCTCGATAGCTTGTACGCTTATCTCACCCTCAGCTTTAGGAAAATCTACTAACAAACCTGCGCGGCCTTTGCCAATAACGTGGAAAAGAGCCTTCTGGGATTGCTGGAAAATTGTTACGCCGGATCCGTCAATGTCCGCTGCTATTTTTCCGAAGTCACTTAGTTGAGTCTCTAAAACCGGGTCAGTCCGAAAAACTTGGCCTTGGAGGCCGTTAATTGTGCGCTTAGTCACAGAGTAGAAAACTGCTCTTTGTAAATACGAATCATATCGAGCGACATTCTCGACTGAGCTATCTACCTTAAAAGGCACTGGGGCAGGTAAATACTTTTGGCGTTTGTCTTTTACAGGACGCTCACCAGAGATGGCGTCGTCAATTAGATTCCAGTCGGGCAGAATTTCCTCGAACTCAGGAAGTTTGTAGCCGACACCTTTATTTAAGGCGGGGTTTTCAACTACTAGATTCGGATTTGTTTCATTTATAGTTTCGTGAGACATTTTACGTTGAGTGCTTAGCTTTTAGACCTTTGTAGCGGTTTTTGACGAGTGAAAGACATTTGTACCGCACTTCATCATAAAGGTGATCTTCGGCGTCGGTGTCAACGTCTTCTGGGTCATTTTCATCTCTTGGTAGTACTGGTAAAAGGTCGAATGATGCTGTGCAATTTTCGCAGAAAAAGATGCCTGGTCCTTCACCGCTTAAAGAAGCTTTTAACCTATCTCGGAGCAATTGTAAACCATTCTTGCGTGACCCTTTGCTTTTATCTGACTTAAGCCATTTGACTTTTTTCTTTTCCATTTTAGTGGCGACGCAATCGACGGACTTGTCGTCATTTGAAAAGATAGAACTGTCCGCAGGTCCGGCCACAACTTTTGACTTAACCCAACCTTGCTCTACAAGTTGCCTTTCTCTTTTTACAATCCCTTCGGCCACTTCTTCAGATCCTAGTTTTAAACCGGCATTGGTGCCAGGCCCTCCTTTTGATCCATACCACTCTGCGATTCTGATTAAAGTGCCTTTCGGTGGGCAGAATCTTTTGCCGGAAGGATAATCTTTAGAAGGTGGAAAACGGACTTCTTCACCGTTAGCTTCTGCCCACCAACCCACAGAAAAAGGCTTTGAAGAGCCCCAGTCAAATGAGCGGTCGATTTTCCAATTAGAAGGAATTTTGAATCTAGGTAGACGTAGAATGTCGCTATCCCAAACGTCGTCCAGAGCACCGCCTGCAACGATGTCCCAATCACCCTCTTTCATAGCCGCGACTAGAGCTGGATCGCCTAATCCTTCTAGACGGTCTAAGTAGTCAGGGTCGTTTTTCAAAAGCGTCGGATTGTCGCTAACTTTCGCAGGAATGTATTGCCTCAACATACCACCTTCTTTTTTAGGTGTCCTATTTACAGAAAGAGGTGGTGCGTAGGTCACAAATGTTTTTCTGACCCAGGTATGGCCTATGCCGCCTGGATTCGATCCGCAAAGAGCTAAAGGTAGTCTTGCTGACCAGTCTTCAGGTACTTGCAAGCCACCTAACCGGCACCGAGCTCTCAAATACCGGTAGATGCTTTCATTGAAGTGTGTAAGCTCATCGATTAATAAGACGTGAATCTCAGCTCCTTGATATTTGAACTTATCTTTTTCGTGTTGGCAGTGGCACAACCAGATTCTCGATTTGTTCCATTTGAACTCTAGGTAGTTTTTGCTCCCGTTGTACTGGACTAAATCTTGGTCCATCCAATTGGCCAGCATTTCCGGAAATGATCCAGGGCCTGTCATGTGGTTTTTGACTAGGTCGTCTGAAAGCCTACGAAAAAGGTAGACTTGGAGTCCGTCAATCAGACAACAAAGGTAGATTGCGAGCGCTCGCATTAAATGGCTTTTTCCGCCACCGGCAGCACCGCCGTACAAAATTTCGTTAGCGACAGACTGAAAAGCGACAGACTGTTGCCGGTGGAGCCTTAAATTGCATTCGTTTGAAGGTGGAGAATCAATCACAGGCCATAAGTATAAAACAAGCGCGCAAAAAAGTAAATTAATTAGCGTTTTTGCTAAAATAAGTGTTTACATCTAGCAAAAAGTATCTATAGTCAAAATTGTCACCAACTTATAACTACTGAGAACTATTATGAAAATCACAGCCACAAAACTCCAAGAAGAGATGAAAACTAAGTCCAAACGCCAACTGTGGGCTATTTACCACAAGCATTCTGCCGGATCAACCGCTCGTTATCTTCGCCCTGAGCGCTCTAAAGCTCGCCACGAAGCAGCTTGGGCTGAAATTACGCGTCGCGCAAAATAATAACAAACCAATAACTACTATGACAATACAACAACTAATTGAAACTCTAGAAGAAATTAAAGAGCATGTAAGTGAAGATGCGGAGGTTCGCTTTGCGAGCCAACCGTCGTGGCCATTCGAGTACAGCATCGCCGATGCGTACTTTTTAAATATGGACACGCGCTTAGACCTCGCGCACCAGAATCATGGGGACTACTTTAAAGATATAGATGAAATCAAAAAGGAAAAAGACGTGGTTTACCTTGAAGAAGGAAGCCAAATTGGATACTTACCTGAAGAAGCGAAAGAGCTAATCGGTTGGTAGTACTAAGCGTTGATCTTTAAGACGAGGGGCTTATCTAAATGGTAAGTCCCTTTTTTATTTTAAGTTTTTGCTAAAATAAGTGTTTACATCTAGCAAAAAGTATCTATAGTCAGAATTGTCACCAACTTATAACTACTAAGAACTATTATGAAAAAGCCATATATTACCGAAGAGCAGCACCACGAAATCGTGTATGAATTTCACGACGTAGACTACCCTCTCAACAAAGAAGCCATCGAGAGCTTCATGACGTGGACCGGCCAAAACATGATTGACGATTTTATCGCAGAAAACTGCGGCGAGAATTGGATAGAAGTTGAAAAATTTCTTGATGAAGCCAATCTGATTTACAATAAAGTCAAAGAAGATCTTATCAAAATGTTTTGCTAAAATAAGTGTTTACATCTAGCAAAAAGTATCTATAGTCAAAATTGTCACCAACTTATAACTACTGAGAACTATTATGAAAGCATACCAACTAAAATTAGATGACGTATTTATCCAATCAAGCGCACCCGAAAACATTTGGAAAGTCAAAAGACTCCACACAATACGCCACGGGGGAAAAACTCGTGAGGGCAACTTGGCTCAAATGGGAAAAACGGAGATTGAGTTATTGGAAGGGCCTTTTTCGGAAAAATTAGAGAATTGGGGGAATCCGAATGTCTCTTGCATCAATCCCAGCGTCAATGTTGAGCTAATTAAAAAAGGAAATGCGATGACTGCAATGCGATTTGGGAAGCACAAGGGAAAGCAATTGCAGGACGTGCCATCGGATTATCTGATATGGTGCTATGAAAACGCAACAAAAATGTTAGATCGTCAGCAAGTCGAGTATATCGAGCAAAATTGTATCAAATAACTACTATGACTCGTATCAATTTAGTGTCTTCGTCTTCGTTGTCAGGTAAACACCTGATGGCGGAGTACCGCGAGCTGCCTCGCATTTTTACAGCGGTTCTCAAACTACAACGCTCCGGACTTAAGCCGAGCGATGTCTCTATGCCAAAAAAATATAAGCTAGGCGCCGGCCACAACAAGTTTTTCTATAACAAATGCGGATGGCTTAAAGACCGGTATAGTGATCTGTGTGCTGAACTTCTTGTCAGGAAATATGATCTGAATCTGGATATGTTCAACGACATAATGGACGCAGCAGACACAATAGCGGATGAGTGGTGCGGTACATTTGAGCCGGATCCTGAGGACTTCTACTTGAATTTCGCTAGACTCGCTAAAAGGTCAGGCATGGATCGGGTTATTAGTGAACTGCAGTCATGAAATTATTTTAAGTTTTTGCTAAAATAAGTGTTTACATCTAGCAAAAAGTATCTATAGTCAGAATTGTCACCAACTTATAACTACTAAGAACTACTATGAAAACTAAAATAAAATACAGCTTTACTGACAGATCCGGCCGCACATGCACTCGATGCTCTATCTACAACGGCGAAATTGAGAAATCCGTGTCGACCTTCAAATATCTAGCTCAAGGCCTTAAAGATTTGAAGATTCTTTCAGCAGAATGCATTTAACTACCACAAGCCAAGGAAATACCATGAAATTACTAAAAGCAGGGGATTTAGTAAAATCTAAATTGGGAATCCACATAAATGGATTGACCACTTGGAGAATATTGGAAGTAAACATTGGATTAAGTGGTAAAAAATCATTTTTTTGCGAAGCCGCTCACGACACTAAATTTTCACGTGGATTCGATAAAATCAAAAGGGATTTTTCAGAGAATCAAATTGAATTAGCATAACATTCACAAAGCATGGAAAACAACACAACACAACACTAAGCCAAGGAAATACCATGAAATTACTAAAAGCATACCGCAACCTAAAAACTCAACTCGTAAATAGCTTAGGCGTAACAGAGTCTGAGGCTCGCAAGCGAATTTTAACACAAATACGCGCACACAAATTCGACAAGCGCCACTGTTGTAGCATCAGCAAAATCACAAAAAACACCGGCATCCGGAAACATTCTTCAAACTCTGACCTATACGCGGTGGTCAAAATCGGTGCTAAACGTCATGTTTTTAACAGTAACTCTTGGGTAACTAAGCAGACTGCCATAAAACGTGCTAAACGCTTGCAAGCAAACATCGATAACGGATTTTCTAAAGTTTAAGACTCTTCACCGGTAAGAGTGATATTGATTACAGGGGACTTGCCTTTCAGGGTAAGTTCCCTTTCGCTTTCATGGTTGTAGCCTTTCACCTTGCAAAGCTGTGTGAGCGCTCCTACGCGACTAGACCCGCTTTCCATAATATCATTCGCTTCTTTCCATAGGAGCGATTCTACGCGACTCTTGGTGATCAGAGATGACTTTTCGGACTCATCCATCAATTTCCGTATTTCTTTCTGTACGTCTGAAAGTCTGAGAAGCTCTTCGGCGATCTTCTTAGCAGTTTTCCTACCAGGTCTTAGGTTGGCTCGGTAAACGGCCGCGACAGGATTAAAGTCAATGACGTACTCCTGCGCAAAAGCTTTTACGCCTTCAGGCCCAGGCCATTCTTTCGATCCGTAATGTGACATTGTTCCATTGTATTACGCGCCGAGCATCTTGTAAAGTGAAAGTTTTTACTCGCGCGTGACACGGATTTTTCCGCATGGAGGAGACAGGTCGATAGATTCCAAACTTCCAAACTTCCAAACTTCCAAACTAAGAAACTTCCAAACTATCCCACTTGCTAAAAATTCCATTTGAGGCCGGTTCCATAAATTTAAATTTTTCCCACTCCCAAAGGTTACTCTAAAATTGTTCTGGACTTATGGACTTATGACCGACAAAAACTATTTGACCATATGTCCATACTTTTCGTCCAGTCCTTATATATATATGAAAAATTAAAAATGCGGTTTTAGTTGACTTCATTCCCCCTCTTAATATGTTAGGGACTTATGGTCAGTGTGGACAATGTTGACAACCGGTACCCTCCAGAGCTGACCATACTTTTTCATTCTCAAAAAAAGTAGGGACAAAATGCGGTTTTCGCGAAATTTCACCTCAAATGCAAAACTAATTTAGTACCGGCTAAAACTAATTTAGTACCGAAAAACGAGAAAACTGCTTAACTGGATTCTGACCAAAAACCTCGTTTTGACCACAAGTCCACAAGTCCACAACAATTCTAGGTCGACCCTTAAACAAAAGAAAAAGTCTAAACTGACAAAAAAGCTATTTACAGAACACAATTTTCTGCATACAAATGGAATCCTAGTCACCTTAAGAACAGTAAAACCTATACAATCATGCCGCAACAATTCTTTGGAGGAGATGGAAAATCTCTCGCTACTGCTTCACGTCTACCTATAAAAAACTTTACGCAGCTTGTCGATGAAGTCTTAAATGTTCCTGCGACAATAACCGTCAGCAAACAAAGATATTTAAGCCTTTCGGCTGACGAGCAGAATAAGCTTAAGCAGGTTGCTTACATCGTACCTTGTACGTTTGTGACCGACCATTCAAAACGGCGGTATGAGTTTGCGAAAGACTTTTCGTTGATCTGTTTAGACATTGACAATTCAGATGCGGCGAGGCCGTACTATTCTGACGCCGGCACTTTAGAAGCTCAACTAGACCCTTACAATTTTGCGGTGTATGAGACGGCGAGTTCTACAGAAGAAAAACCAAGAATCCGGATCATAGTAGAAGCCGACTCAATTCCTGTAGATAGCTACCGCACAGCCATTTCGATGATTGCGGCCCAGATTGGGCTTCCGGCTTTAAACAGCGAATCGAAGGTCGCGGTGCAGCCAATGTATTTGCCATCTATTTTCCATGGCGACGACCCGGATTTTGATCACCCTCTTATCCATTTTAGGAAAGACGGTAGAGCTTTTAAAAAATCAGATTTGGAGCAAGGCCACAATGAGATTCAGACCGAAAAACGGGTAGTCGTCAACCACTTTAACAATCCGCTAGAGTTTCTTAAAGCTCCTGTTGAAGAAATTAGTTTAGATGTAGCAAAAGGAGCTTTGTACAAGTTAGACCCGGATATGGTTTACCAACAATGGCTCGAGGCTGCGTTTGCGTTGCGCCATCAGTTTTTCGGTGAGCAAGAAGACGAAGCTTATGAAATGTTCGACGAGTGGTCTAGCCAAGGTGAAAAATATAAAGGTTCAGAAGACACACTCGCGAAGTGGAAAAGTATAAAGCCTCACGCTGCAGGTCGCAACCCTGTGACAATTAGAACTCTGCTTTTTAAAGCACAAGAAGCCGGCTGGGATAGCAACGAAGTCATTAAGAAATGTTTCGATTCTACCAAACTTTGGATTATGACTCAGGCCAAAGACGAAAGGCAGCTCATGAAAGAAGGGCCTGTCCGGGTCGCAGCCACACCGCTTCAAACTGCTTCAGAAGAAGAATCGCTTCTCAACATGCTTATCGACCGGTGCAAAAAAGAATTTGGCTGCCGTGTTTCGATGACTACAATGAAAAAGGAGCTTAAAAATGCCAAGCATCAGATTAATTCGAAGAAGCAACAAAAAAGTGATGTCCAAAGTTGGACAAAAGGCTTATGTTATGTTGCAGAGGCAAATGAGTTTTTCCGGCAATCAACCGGAGAGCGTATGAGTCCCGAAAGCACGGACAACAGGTTCGGCCGTTTCTTAACTGGTTCAGAAAGTGATCCGGAAAAGGAAGTTCTTAGTACAAATGGTGACACATTAGAGAACGCTCGGCCTGTTGTCCGTGCCCGGGACTATCTTTTGAATTTACTAAAAATTCCAGAAGTCTACACCTACGCCTATGACCCTAGAAATCCGAATGACGCTAGAATCTTTTCGCGCGACGGAGTCAAATACATAAACACTTACGTCAGGTCGTACCCTGAGCCAAAGCCTGAAGACTCCGAAGAAGCAGGTGAAATCTTTTTGCGCCACCTCAAACACCTGATTGCCGAACCCGAATACGTCAGTGTCCTCATGGACTTCTTGGCTTACCACGTACAATTCCCAGGCCACAAAATACGCTGGGGTGTTTTAATGCAAGGCTGTCAAGGTTGTGGTAAAACTGCAATTGCTCAAGCCATGCAGGTCGTCCTTGGTCGCAACCACGTCAAATCTGTGGACGCTTCGGTTCTTTTAGGTAGTAGCTTTAACGATTGGGCTAGCGGAGCGCAGATTGTAACCTTAGAAGAGATCCGGGTTGCTGGCAAAAACCGGTATGAGGTTATGAACAAGCTTAAACCCTGCATTTCGAATGACGTGATTAGCCTAAATGAAAAAT
>Ga0181379_1001075_pt1 | contig 12936 bp, 17 predicted proteins | sample 2SPOviralmetaG_FD_130115 | JGI IMG/M metagenome (GOLD analysis project Ga0181379, IMG submission 130115) | Marine viral communities from the oligotrophic San Pedro Time Series (SPOT) site, San Pedro Channel, CA, USA - 2 SPOT_SRF_2009-07-10 | ecosystem: Environmental > Aquatic > Marine > Strait... | reverse complement strand
TTCTACAACCCAAATCAAATCAGTTGGTTTAGCCGGTGAAAATTCCAGACCATCATAACCTAAAAACGCAACTTTATCACCCAGCGCAACGCCCAAGGCGATTTCAGTCACCATCAACGCCCCATAGTCGCCCCGACCTATAATCGCACCCCTTGGCGGCACGATCCAGTCCACGGCCTTTAAACGGCTATTAATCGCCGTTATAATATTTGTATGACCGCTGCGCTTCATTTGCCGGTTGTAGTTTAGAAACGCGCCCCATTCAGTCGTATAGGTTCCGAACCAATCATTAAAAATGTGCTTGCCGGTCTGCACATAATGCGCTTCATCCGCAAACCTAATGCAATCAAATTGCGCCCAGCAAAATGGCCGATTTCGCCACTCATTTATAAACGCATCAAATCTTTCCGGCCAATCATCAAGCCTCACCCACGCCCCCAATTGAATTTTTTGTCTTGCAAATCTTCGACAAATTCAAAGCCCTTGTCGGTTGGATATCTGGCTTTTTGGTTCTGATCGTTATATCTGAAAATTCGCGCACGCTCTAAATCAATCAAACGGCTTTCGACCGATATAGCAATGCTGCTAGTCTCAGCACCTTCCATAATCGTCATCTGGTCAATATAACCATTAAACACTTCAACAACCGGCGTGACTGCACCCTGCGAAACGTCAATGCGGCTTCCATCTTCAGCCAGCAAATAACTGCCGTTTTCTAGCATCAAGAATTGCCGGTCTGCGTCAATCAAACCAAACAGGATTTTGCACTTGCGGCCTTGATACGGCTCACTGATCGCCAGCGAAATTAACTCAGACGGGATGCCAGACAAGCTAACAGTTGCACCCTTTGCCGATATTTCGGCGGTTTCTTGCAGTTCACTAATTTCAAGAAACTGACCAGTCCCAATATATGTATTGTTACCAAATACTAAATCACCGATGCCAGTCCACATATACAGCGTTTGCGTGTCCAGATATAGTTCAACAGCAAAAAGCGGCTGAACCTCTGCCGCTTCAAGATTATCAATAATGCTTTGAGTTAGTTCGCGGCTCATTAAATGATAACCTCGATGGCTGGAAACGTGATGCCATAGAAGCTGGCGTTGTTGATAGACCAATCTGATTGATTTGTGGAAAGCCGGAAATTACCAACCGCGTTAGCAACAACAATCGCGCTGTCATCTGCCGGTGCTGTGCGGATGTGCGGCCACAAATCTATCGTGGCTTGACCGGATGCGTTGCTATCTACGTTAGTCAAAACCTTGTGCAGTGTCGCACTAGAACCTCCGCCTAGCTGGATGTAATCGCCAGCAAGCAAATAGCCGGTTGCACTAACTGGCAAACCGTCAATGGTCAAATTATCGCCGGTCTGGCTTGCGCCATTAACCACCGGCGTGCCAGCCGCAGTCGATGCGCTGCCGCGTGCTGTGGCACAATTAGCATCGCCCATCAAGAACGTGCCGCGCATACCTTTCAGCGATAGCAAAAAAGCAATCCAAACTTCGGCATCGTCACGCTTCATTGGTGGCAAACTGACTTCAGCTTCCCACCGTTGCCCTGTATGTGCCACCACTTGCTGCTTGTAAGTGAAAGGGCTTTGACTGATCGCAACGCTGTTGATCGCGTGCAAATTTACACTGGCGATGCCGGTCTGCGTTGGAAATGTTAGTGGATATGATATTGCCATTTAGATCACCCGAATGCCGCACTGAATGAACCACCGCGCCGCCTTGCGTCAAGCACCGCAGCTTTTGACGCTTCTTGTATTTGCGGCATCATCTGCATAACTTCAGCGCGTACTGTCTGTGACACGCCAGCCGATAAATTAATTGTCTGATTGACAGTTACACCGCCGCTCATCTTGTTATTAGGCACTATTGATCCGCTGCTATTTGGAACAAACATTTCTGCGCCGCGCTCACCAACCATATATGGCGTGTTAGCCCTTACTGGCCCACCGATAGCCTTTTTACCACCAAATAATGCACTGCCGATTGTTTGCAAAAAATTACCGCCCTTCATAGCTTCTGCTAAAGGCTGTGTAATGCTTTGCTGTATTTGTATGCGAATTAGATCGCTAATGATCGACCGCGCCATACTTTTAAACGCATCTTTTGCGCTAGCCGCACCCATAGTCACATCAACAAGTGCATCTTCAAGTGACTTAACGCCACGCACCGCAGCATCGCCAAGCCCCTCTTTGACTTTTTCACCTGTTTCTTTTAAATCTTTTAAAGCGTCCGCATAAGTTTTGACTTTTTCAACGCCTTCATCATTTGTGTTGTTATATTTTTTAGTCACATCATCTGCGGCTTTTATTGCAGCACGCAGATCACTAAACAAAGTCGCACCTAATTGCTCACTAATTTTTTCAAAATCTTTTAAACTTTTACCAATATCAGCGCGGAATATCGATGCCATAACTCGCGCAGACAGAATAACATTGTTAATGCTGCGGATTATAGTGTTGGCAAATCGCACCGCACCTTTTGTTGTTTTTTCCATTAAGTCAATTGCAGCCAAAGCAACTTTGCGTGCAAAATCTTCAATATTACCTAATCCATCTTCACCTTGAATTGCGTCAACAAGTTTTTTTCTAATTATATCAGCTATAAAAGTTAAAGCTGGTGCAAGGCCAGCAACAATTTGATCACGCACGCCACCAAGCATTGATGATAATTTCATCACAGCATCATTTGCTTGCTCAACGCCAGCAACAGCACTTGATGAAAGAACAAAGCCAAGCCCTTCGGCTTCTTTAAACATTTCTTGCAGGGCTGCGCTGCCGCCTTGAAGCGTGTTTACAAACGCCACGCCTTCACTGTCGAACAGCTTAAACGCAAGCCGCACTTTATCGCCGCTGCTTTGCACGTTATCAAACGCATCAGCCAGCTTTAGCATTTGCTTATCAAGTGGTTGTTTTGCTAGTTCTTTGGCGTTCAAGCCAAGTTCTTTCAGCGCGTCTTTAGCTTCGCCAGTGCCGTTTGCAGCTTCAGACAGCCGCCGCGTAAACCGCTGCACAGCCATATCGACTGTTCGCGTTTCAACGCCAGCCAAATTAGACGCATATCGCAGTTTCTGTAATGCTTGGCTTGTAACGCCCAGCTTTTGCGCCGTCTTGCCCAGCGTGTCGATGCTGTCAAGTGACGACTTGACTAGCAAGCCAAGACCGGCAGCACCGGCAACGCCAACAAGTGCTGTTCTAAAGCTAAAGATAGCCTTGCGAACAAGGCCGAGTGAGCGAGTTAAAGCGGCAAATACTGGTCGGGTTGTGTTTTTGGCTCCGATATTAATTTGCAGTTTATTTTGCAGAGCCATCTTCAATCACCTTAAAATATGCGAACCATTCGTTCAGTTCTGATAGCGTCAATTCGTCTATTTCCGCTTGTGTTTTGTGTAAACGATCCGCCAAGGCCATCATATTCATCCGCAGCGGATCGCTTTTTAGTTTTTTTCAGCATCCTCAATGCTTTCAACGTCACCGAACATTTGACCGGCAATTTCAGCAATTAAGGCAACGCTGTCACCCATTAAGAAAACTTTGTCCTCAAGAGTAAATAACCGCTTGCCATCGGCATCTTCAGCTTTAGTAATAATCAAATCGACCATACCGGCAATCGTCATATTATTAAGAAAATCTTTGTGTTTTCTTTGCAGCTTGTCGATGTCTCCGGCAGTAATGAGCCCAGAATAAATAATCAAAGGCTGACCATCTTCACCCCACTCGTCAACTTTAATGATCTTTCGATCACGATTTCGCCTTGCAGCGATCTGTTCTCCCAAGCCCATTTTTTACTCCTTAAACAGTTGTTTCAGTTAGGCCGCCTGTGCCTTGTAGCGAATAGGTGGCGGTGTTAATGCCATCAGATGATACACCGATTGAACGGCTAGTTACAATAGCAGAGCCGGTCAACTGGTGATCACCACTTGTGTTGCCCTCCATTTGCAGCTTTAGCACGACCGTATCACCAGCAGTTACATTATTTTGCGCTGCATCTGTATCATCAAAATATGTTTCAACAGTTGCTGTAAAATCAGTAAAGCTCGCAACATAAGTTTTGGATGTATCACCCATTGTGGTGTCTTCAATGGTGTCAGCAGTTTCATCGACACTAAAGCTAATTACTTCAGCCATTACGTCTGTGCCGATCAGAACGACACCATCGTTACCCTTAAATGTAGCCATCAGTTTGTTCCTTTTCTAAACGGCAGTTTCAACGTCATTTTCTTTAGTGCGATATTGCACTGTTATTGTAAACCGACCAACGGCAACAGGCTGTTCACCATCACCCGCATAGTCAGCCTCAAACGCAACAACCTGTGCATCTTTTGCTAGGCCATTAAGCGTTACATCAGCAGCGACAGCTTCTTCAACTTCCACCGCAATCTCATCTAGTGAATTATCATAATTCACTGTGCCTTTTACATATGCTTCAACTATAACATCTAAAAAACGGTTTGTTGATCTAGCAAGCGTTATTGTGTCAAATTCTGTTGTTTCTGATTTTGTAAAAATACATAACGCTGGCAAGCTTGTTTGCTCTAAGGGAAATATTCGGCTGCGAAATACATTGCTGCCGGTTGCTGTTAACCCTGTTAAAATAGTGACAATCCTATCGCGAATTTGCTGCCGAACGTGCGCCATCTACTGTTTTTCCAATACCAAGGTTGTCATTCCTGTGCCGTCATCTTGTACAATTCGCATTATGTAAGATATACCGCTGATTGTAATTGCATCACCTTCAGCCGCATTAATGACATCCGCAGTGCGACAAAGAAACCGTGGTTGTTGTAATGCAAAGCCAACGCCCCCGCCCGCTTCAACCTCAATAAAATCATTATCAAATATGCCATTGATCGTGCCGCCCGAATAAGTTGCTGCAACCCCGAAATCATCAACGCCAATGAAGATGGCGCGGTCATCTGCGGTTTCGACAGCCATTAGTCGGCGTCCACTTTAACTACTTTAGCCACTTTAGCTGACCATAGTTTTGCATAACCGCGATCAATCAGTTTGTTCGCTTCATCTTGACGAACATCGTGCTCTTCACCGGCAAGCATAATACCGACTGAACCCGCTTGGCAGTCTTTTATGGTTGTTATTTTAATCAATTTCGTTGTCATTTTTTCTTTGTGTTCCGTTTTACTAAACTAGCTGCTGATTTTTTTGTTAAACCAATTGCACGATCAGTTATGCCCTGTTTTTCTTCATACACTTCAACTTTGCCAGTATTAACCAAATCAAGCCCTACATTTTCAGCCACTTCAACAATGTCGCCAACAACGTGCGCATTGCCACCAATTAAAATATTACGTTTGCATTTAATTTTCATATCAGCCCCCTATAGGGTGAAGATGGGGCAACCGAAGCTGCCCCATCATTATATTTATGCGTCGATGTCGAGACACGCAGCGAATGACTGTGCGTGACGAACAGCAATGTCAAGCTCTTGCATAACGCGGATGCGAACTGCGCCGGTTGAGCCAGCGGTATATGGATCCACGAGCACATCGGGGGTGCTAAAAAAGCCCATCATTAGCTGACTAAAATCACCAAACACCATTGCAGATGCGGTTGACAGTGTGCCTTTTGTAAGATTAGAAGGCACGTTGTTGGTGACGGCAAGGTCATATCCATAAAGGCTATTCCAAGGTGCATCAAGCAACATTACGCTATCTGTTGAGGCAACCTTTGAAGTTGAAGCCATTAGTGACTTAACTTTTGGGTTCGTTAGATACGCAAGTGTGTTGCCGTTAATTGCAGCGTTGTCAATTTCAACCTCTTTGACAAGGTTAACAATATCATCCCACGCGATTACGCCACCATTTGTTCCGATAGCAACTGAACCGATACCGGCTGTGCCAGTAATACCAGTTGGCTCGTTAGAACCGCCGCCCTCAATCGCAACATCTTCAATTTTCTGTGCGATTGCATTTAGCAGGTCATCACGAACAATCTGCTCAACCGATGGATCAGATTGGATCATCAGCAAACGAGAAATATCGGTAAATGCTCCAAGTGATTTTGGAGACATTGTGATTTGTGAGAACACAGCGTTCACTTCAGATGTAGCACCGTTTTCAGCAACGAAACCGGCTGAGACGCCAGTTGCTAGTTTTGGAATAGCAACATCGCCACGCAGACCAGTCATAAAGCGTGCGCCAAGCTCATTAAATACCAAACGTGAGCGTAAGGCATCAACAAACTGATCACCAAGATGATCTGTGCCGACCAAATGGCCACCGGCTGTAGCTGTGCCAGCAGTCAGGTCACGGCGACCGCCCCAAAAGCTATCTGGTGCATAAAATCCGCGTGCCTCACGTCCTGTACGCTTAGCGATTTCTTCTGAAACCTCGCGCTCAAGACCATTTAGGCCAGAGCCATTTACCAAGCCACGAACAGCTTTAATAAATGAATAGTCGCGCTGCTCTTTAGCTGACATATCAACCGCACCGGCTGACTGCTCAAGTGGTTTACCTTCGCCAATAGCGTCCAGCAATGTTGCGCGGAATTGTGCAACAGACTGGCCTTCACCGATAGCTTGATCAGCTAAATCGCGGCGGTTGTGTTTAACAGCAAGATTAATAATCTCGCTGGCATTCTTTTGGAAATCGCGCTTCGCTGCTTCAGCGGCTGCTTCGCGGATTTCGTCGTGATTTACTTCAGACATTTTTGTTGTCTCCTTTTGTTTAATCACTGGTTCGATAATTTCAGCATTGCGGTTTACGCCCACACCGGCATCGGCTGGTACGCTAACAATACTGGCTTCATACGGAACCCACGAGCTAATTGCGACTGTCCCATCGCGTTCGTTCTTTTGTTCCATTTCTCGGATTTGATAACCAATGCTGACATTGCTTCGGATCCCATCCTTGACATCTTGATACACTTCTTGAGCCAGCGCGCTTTTTCCAAAGCGAACCACAGACCGCAACCGGCGATCAGATTGATCCAAATAAGTGCGTTCAATAACGCCAATTTGCTTTGTCAAATCGTGGTCTAGCAACAATGGTGCGTGACCACTATCTAGCCTTGACAAATCTACTGCGCCATCGCTATGACGCAAAACCTCTAACCCGAAAGAACGCTCGACAGGCTCTTCAGATGAAATCGACATTCTGATGCGGCGGTCATCTTCTTCAACCATTTCAGCCGCACCAGCGCGGTGCATAAGTTCGCCACGGTCAAAGCGTTCTTCAATATATGTTTCTTTGTTTTCCATTGGCGCATTATCCACCAATTTATCGTTATTTTCAATCGGTTCAATTTCAGACATCTTCAGCCCCTTCATCAACGGTTGCTGGCACTGGTGCCTTTGTGCCAAATGGTTGGAAAGCGGTGTTGATGCTATAACGATCAGCCAATTCGCTTTCGCGGTTAATCTGTTCAAAGATTTCTTCAGTGTCACGCCCATATTGGCTATGCACATCTTGAAGACTAACAATGCCGTTATTTAGTGCAATAACGCTTGCTTGAATTTCTTTTTGCGGATCAACCCACGCAAATCCGCGTGGCCGATAAATAACTTGATCTGCAAACAGGTCATATTTCCCCATTGGCAAATTAATACGTCCAACAGTAATCGCCATTTCTAGCCAAGCCCGATAAATCGGGTCAATAAACTGATCAATCATAAATTGCTGTACAACTTTAAAATGATCACGATCTTCGATAGTGCCTTGCCTAATGCTAGAATAGCTAACGCCTTCTAAATTATTTGCTAATGAAACATAACTAACGCCAAGACCTGATGCGATCCCGCGTAAAATAGCCTTTTCAAAATCGGCAAAGCTGTCTGTTGGGTTTTGCGGGTCAAAGGCTGTAAATGACATTCCGGCAGGAAGCTGTGTGAAGGTTGCCGGTTCGGCTGACATTATAGGCGCGTGATTATCATAATCGTCACCGACAAAACCATCACCCTCTGGGCTGGTAAAAAAGCCCATTTTTGATGCAGCAACCCGCGCGTTCACAAGTGTGGCTTCTTCATAACCGTCTAACATCTTTAACCGCGACAAAACGTTGCTCATCCAAGGCACGCCGCGTGTTTGTCCGGCGCGGTCTTGCATATAGCAATGAATAATCTCGCTTGCGGGCACGATCTTATGATGTCGCTTTGTGCGCGATCCATAACCCTGATCGTGATGCGGGTGATCCTCGAAAAGATAATAATTCAGCGGCTTGCCGGTGCGTTTATCTAGTTCAACGCCCATTCGCACTTCGTTACCATTATTTAGGCGTGCGTCATAACCCTCATCAAGATAATCAGCCTCTAAAAACTTTAGAGAAAAGCCAAAGGGATTTCCGGCAGGGTTTTTAATCTTCTGAATTAACACCTCACCATCACGCACTAGAGTTTCAAGAAAAAGCCTTTGTGCTTGTGACCAAGAAATCCTGCCATCTACAGTACAAAAACCAGCCCTGCCCCAAGATTGCCACGCTTGTTCAACGATCCGGTTACCAACGCTATCTAATGAAGCATCATCATTACGTTTGCGAACCTGTATCCGCACGCCATTTGATCCAACTACATTTGTTGACATAATTTGCAAATAACGGCGGGCGTAGGGGTGATTTCTGCTAATTTCGCGGCATCTATCTCTTAAAACCCGCAATGATGGTTTGATTTCGCTATCTGCCGATCTGCTACTAGAAACAAAGTCACTAAATAATCGCCCTGTGTCTGCGCCGTGAAATGCCCGAACCGCCTTGCGTGGTTGGGGCTTTGCCTTAAAAAAGTCAAAGATGCCCATAATTAAAACCTTACCAAGATGGTTTGCCCTGTTGTTTCACCAGCCTTTGCACGTTCTAAAGCACGCTCTTTTGCATATTCTTTGCGATAAAAATCACGTGCATCGATTAGCTCTTGAAAAGACATTTTTGTCAATGATCTGCCTTGAATGCTATAGCTAGAAACATCTGCATCAGCTTTGCCTTGCAAAATGCTTTCGATCTTGCTGATCATTATTTCTGCGTGTGTTCGCGGATCAGCACCGTTGACATCTAAGTCTTCAATAGCTGTAAATGTTCCACGCTCAATAACAACGCGGTTGCTGGATGCGGTTTCCGTTGCTTCTAGCTGCCAATGATAAAAGCCAGCGATGTAAGTCGCTGACGTAGCACTATCCACTTCAAAAACATATGTGCCGTTTAATTCTTGTGCCGCAATTTTAATTTCAGTTGCGCCGCCGCCAGTGATCCGCGCGACATATTCCATCGAATGAGTTGCTAGTGGATAATCGCTAACCAAATCGGTGCGCTTCCAAAGCAGATAATCGCCAATTATGATTGTTTCGGGCTGCTGCCCATCGGGGGCTTCGTCTATATCAAATCTGTTTGCCATTATTTACCGCCAGTTGTTAACAAATCCGCCTTGCGGTCTGCGCTTAAAAAATGGGTTTTGTTGTGCTTGCTGCTCAAGATTTGGCTGTTCTGGTTCATTCTTTGACGCATTTTGTATCCGATCAGCAATATCATTTATCCGCAACGATAATATGCACAAAGCCGCATATGCATACACCCTACAATCAAGTGCTTCGTTACGGGCGCGGGTTTTGATAAATTCTCTGCGCGGAAAGCCTTTATGGTATTTTGTTACAATTTTTTCGCTGCTTGCAAGCTGCTTAAAATACTCATCTGGCCTATCCGCAGGAAAGTGACAAAATCCTGCACCATCTGATTGTATCCTAAGTCGTGAAAAAATCAATTCCTTGATGTTGTCAACACCAACAGTAAATAATTTTATTTTGCCGATGTTGTTTTTTGTTGGCCTAGAGACTAATGGCCTTTGCTCACCAGCCATACCCTTAATAGCAAAAATGCGCTTGCCTTCACGCGGTCTGACAAAGTTGTATACTGCTTGCGTATAATGCCCGCCGCTATCTATACAAGTCGCCCTAACTCCTAGTTGCCTACCATTTTCTGTTTCAAAACTGCTGTTTAAAATACTATCAAGGTCATTCCACAAATGTGGAGTGCTAGGATCACCATATAGCGTATGATATGCCAATGACCAACTTTCTTCATCCCTGCCCCATCCCACGAGTTCTAGTTCGATACGATCATCTTGCACATCAACGCCAGCAGTAATAACGACAATGCCTTCATCTAAAGTATCGCCAAACACTTCGGCACGTTCTGCTACAGCATAATCATCAATTCTTTCGCCCTGATCTTCCCAAGTTTCTGCAAGATATACATTGCAAAACACGCGAAGGGTGTCAGGCATCTTTTTTGCAGCTAAAAACTCACGCGCAGCATCTGCTAGCGGTGTCCAAGGTGAATAAATGCCATTTAAGTGAAACCCAGCAGTTTTTACGTTTGGCTGTTCGGCTATCCATTCCCCATTGCGCACAGCTCTATATCTATCTGCATCATCCCATACGCTGCCGCAAGCCTCACAAATATAGCTTGCGGTATCTGGCTGATCTTTTTCCCACTGCACTTGCGACCATTTTAAGGTTTGTTTATGCCCACAATCGTGGCAAGGCACAAAATAACGTCTTTTATCGCTTTCTTCATAAGCTGCCTCAATTCTAGACGCACCTTTGTTAGTTGGGGTGCTAACCATTACGATTTTGCGGTTATATGTAAATGTTGACGTTCTTTTTCGGCCTAGGTCTATCGGATCACCTTCTGTGCCTGCTGATGGTGGGTAACGATCAACCTCATCAAAAAAAACACAACGAACCGGCCTAGATGCCAGCCCTGCCGGTGAATTAGCCCCGACAATAGCAATATAACCGCCTACAAATGATTTTTGCAGCAAAGTGTTGCCACTATCGCGGCTGCGTGGGTCTTTTACTGCATTTTTTAAAACTGGCGTATCACGCAACATAGGTGACAATCTGTCATTGCTCCAAGTCTTTCCCATATCGACAGTTGGCTGGACAACTAGCATTGGGCTTGGGTCTTGTGATATGTAATAACCGACAGCGTTGTTAATAATTTCAGTTTTACCGATTTGTGCGCCTGTCATAAAAACAACTGTTTCAATAGATGGATCAGAAATAGCTGCCATCATTCCGCGCTGGTATGGTGCGCGGTCTGTAGACCACGTTCCAGCCTCTGCACTACTTTCTCTGGAAAGCACGCGAAATTGATCAGCCCATTGATCTACAGTTAAATCAGGTGGCGGTGCTAGGGTTGACAGAACTTTCTGAGCTATCTTCGCTAGGTTCGGTGCTACGCAAAGGCTCAGTGACTCTGACTTCAACTTTTGCGATTTCTTTGAGGGCATCGTAAATGTTGTCCTTTAAGATGTTTTTAACCTCAACCAGTTTTTCGGCTGCATACACTTCTGGTGCAACCCTTTGTGGAAAGGCTAACAATTTTTGACGCATATTTTGTGTTACGTCAACCCAAGCCCTTTCAATATCACCCGCTGGCACTAGTTGTTCTTGAATTTGTTCTCGTTCCATTTCAGCCATATCTGCTCTAGCTTTTGTTAGCCTAGCTCTATGTGCTGCATAGTCATCACCTTTAATATCTGCCCGCAATGCACGTTCACGTAAATATTTAATATAGGCGCGAACAACTTTTACAAGCTCATAACGGCCACGCGAGTGACGCGGTATAATTCCCTCATTAACAAGCTGACTAACCCTTTGCGGGGTTAAATCTAAAATCTTGCAAATATCATCTAGTGGAAAAGTTTGATCTGCCATTTAAATAACATTTGGAGCGTGTGGGTCAGTGCTGCCCTGCCGCTGTGCTAGTTGGTCACCAGCCATCGCCTGCTTCACACGCTTTGGGTAAGGTTGTGCTAAATTTTCTATGCGTTTTGCAATTTCTTTGTCAAGCGCAAATAAATATCTGTGTTTTGAAATTCTGCGAATATCAGACAAGATGCCTTTTTTAAGCAATTCTTCTTCACTTAACTTATATTTTTTTCGTATTTCACCAACAACCCTGTTTGGTATTCTTCGGCCTTTGTAAATTGCATCAGAGTTTCGGTTTGTTTCTCCAGCATAAATCCAGTTAGTTGCTTGATAAATGCCGCCGTGATGGTTTTCAGATTGTGCTGCAAATGAAACTATAAGCCTTATACCAACATTTGATTTTTTTAAAAATTTAATGGCAATAGATAAAATACGGCTTACAGGGGTTTTGTGGCTTGTTAGAGCAACTCTGGTAAGCTCAACACACTCATCTTGATTTAATCCGTACTTTGTACCTAAGTTTTTAGCTGTGCCTCGGCTAAAAATTACACAGCCTATATACTTGCCATCTTCCCACGCACCCACTTTAACTAGCTTGCCCATAGGAATACATTTGCTATAGTGCCAGTTTTCACAAGCAAACTTAGCTGCTTGATGCGTTGCCCAATCTATTTTTAATTCTGTTTTACTCATAATCTCTGACATTAAAGGTTGACTGGCAATGAGGACATTCAATGTATTTGGGGTCTAATTTATCTAGCTGCCCTTGATCATCCTCTGTTCCAGCATCAAAGTTTATATCACCAAGAAAAATAGAAAGCTCATCATCTGAAAAGCCGGTTTTAGACAAATCAAAGTTTAGCCTGTCTAAATCTTTAATTTCTAATGCCAGCATTTCATCATCCCAGCCAGCATTTAATGCTAATTTGTTGTCAACTATAACGTAAGCCTGTTTTTGGGTATCTGTCAAATGATCTAGTCGCAGGCAGGGAACCTCTTTCATTTTTAGGCGTTGCGCTGCTAGCGTTCTGCCGTGACCGGCGATAATGGTATCATCTGCATCAATTAATACTGGGTTCGTAAACCCGAACTCTTTAATGCTGCTACAAATTTGAGATATTTGCTCATCAGAATGAGTGCGCGAATTTCTAGCATATGGGATTAATTTGCTGGTTTCGACATATTCTATTTGCTGTTTCATTTCCACTCCTTTGAAATTAAAACGCTTTTTAAAATTCTATCACTAAAAAAATGTCGGGCCTTCCCTAGATCGGAAGA
>Ga0181379_1001074_pt1 | contig 12938 bp, 16 predicted proteins | sample 2SPOviralmetaG_FD_130115 | JGI IMG/M metagenome (GOLD analysis project Ga0181379, IMG submission 130115) | Marine viral communities from the oligotrophic San Pedro Time Series (SPOT) site, San Pedro Channel, CA, USA - 2 SPOT_SRF_2009-07-10 | ecosystem: Environmental > Aquatic > Marine > Strait... | reverse complement strand
TAGGGGGGCATGTTTTGCGACCCACCACCCCCAGACACGCGCGGCCTGCTTTATATATGTTAAATCCTACTATTCAACACACAGCCTAAGAGGAACCCATGACCAAGCTAACAAGGCAACGAACCGACATCATCTTATCCAGCATTGCAGACGGGCATAGTATTGTTGACGTATGCGAGGCTACTGGCGTGTCCAGGACTGCGTTCTACCAGCGTTGCAAGAAGGATGAGGAGTTTGCAGCGGCTGTTAAGGAGGCACAGCAGTATAGTGCGGAGAAGGCGCTAGAGGAGTTAGATACGCTGTATGGTGATGCGTTGCACGGTAGGAAGGATTACAACCCGAATGTGTTGCGAGACTATGCGCATCATGTGCGGTGGAAGGTGGGCAAGGTATTGCCTGAGAAGTTTGGTGAGGGTAAGAACCGCACTGGCGTAGAGGTCAGTGACGGTACTGTGCGGATATTGTGGGAGAGTGATAGTGGCACAACCAGTTAAGATACCTTATAAGCCACGGGCTTTACAGGCAGAGATGCACAATAGTTTGAAGCGGTGGAATGTGTTGGTGATGCACCGGCGCTTTGGCAAGACTGTCTGGGCAGTCAATGAGTTGATAAAGAAAGCCCTGACTTGTGACTTGCCAAGGCCGAGAGTGGCGTTTGTGGCACCTACGTTTACCCAGGCCAAACGTATTGCTTGGGATTATGTAAAGTATTATGCGGGTGTCATACCAGGTGTTTCATTTAATGAGACAGAACTGCGTGTGGACTTTCCTAATGGCGGCAGGCTGATGTTGTTGTCTGCTGAGAACCCAGATAGTTTGCGTGGTATCTATTTAGATATGTGTGCGTTTGATGAGTTTGGTATGCAGAACCCAAGGGTATGGGGGGAGGTTGTAAGACCGGCGCTGTCAGATAGAGAGGGTGCGGCTATATTTCTAGGCACACCGGCAGGGCATAATCATTTTTTTGATTTAATGCAAACTGCCAAGAGTGAAGTCGAGAACGGGTCTGACCAGTGGTATCACAAGACGGTCAAGGCTAGTGAGAGTGGGCTGGTAAAGGATATAGAATTACAAGCTGCCCAGGCGCAGATGACGCCGGAACAGTATGAACAGGAATATGAGTGTTCGTTTACTGCTGCTATTATTGGCGCTTATTATGCGAAGTTACTTGTCGATGCTGATGACAACGGCAGGATAACGCGAGTTCCATACGACCCTATGTATCCAGTGCATACTGCTTGGGATTTGGGTATAAATGATTCCACAGCAATTTGGTTTGCGCAGATATTCCGTGGCGGTGCAGTTAATATTATTGATTACTACGAAAGTAGCGGTGTTGGCTTAGACCATTATGCTGACGTTCTTAATCAGAAAGATTACAATTATGGCGACCACCTAGCCCCGCATGACATTGAGGTGCGTGAACTAGGGTCAGGCAAGTCCAGGTTAGAAACGGCGTATACTCTAGGCATTAAGTTTAGGGTTATTCCTAAGATGAAAGTGGCAGATGGTATTAACGCAGCAAGGATGTTGATACCTAAATGTTATTTTGATAAAGAGAAATGCCATGAAGGTGTAGAGTATTTACGGCAGTACAGGCAGGAATGGGATGATAGGCGCAAAGTTTTTAGAGACCACCCGTTACATGATTTTACGTCACATGCGGCAGATGCGTTTCGGTATCTCGCTGTTGGCCTCGAAAATAGAAGTAACTTTACGAAACCTCCGCAGCAAGTTGCGGATATGGATTACAACCCTTTTACGTTATGAGTAAGTCTATTGATGTAGATGCCATCAAGTATTTGCTTGATTGGAGTGATTACCACGGTTGGTGGGGCGTTGAAGAAGTTGAACGCTGCATTAGACCGCCTATGACCTTAGACCAGTACATAGTTCTAAGAGATAATTCTGACATGCCTATATGCTTTGCGACCTGGGCGTTTCCTAATTATGGGCAGATTGTTGAGTATACTGATAGCTTGGAGTTCCCAGAGGGCGGTTATGATGGTGGTGGTTCAGTACCCTGGATAATTGACTTCATTGCCCTTGGCGGCAAAAGAAACATAGCTATAGGTTTCAGAAAACTTAAAAGTGTGTTATCTAATAAAGGCTACAAAAATGCGTACTGGCTGCGCACTGAAACGCAAAAACTAGGCTTTCATGCACTAAGGAGTTAAAAATGGGCGGTGGATTACCAAGTTTCGTTCCCAAGATTATTAAGAAACCAATAGACAAGGGTGTTAAAGGTGTTCGCAAGGTAGCGGCTGAGGCTTTTGAAGAAGTTATTGAGAAGCCGACCAAGAAGATTGCAGCCGAAACTTTTGATGTTGTACTAAACACTGATAAAGAAGAACGCCGCGCCATGCTGGGCGGCATGCCAACGCCAGAACCGGAAGTCACACCAGAGGTAACGCCAGAGGTTGTGCCAGATGAAACAATCCTTGCAGATACATCGCGCCGCCGTACTAAAACAAAGCGGTCAGGCGCTGGCGGTACTTTAATGGAAGGTTACGGTGTCGCTTATTCTACACCAAGCGCCAAAGCAGCAACAGGGAGTAGCGTATAATGTCTTTCCTAAAGCCTAAAGTTTACGTTCCGCCAGCCCCACCACCGCCACCACCACCAGCACAGGCCGGTGAAGAAGATACGCAACGCGCAGCGGCCTTGTCTGAAGAAGCTGTAAAGAGAACCCGCCGCAAAAAAGGTGCTGGTTCTACAATTGTAGCTGGTGCGCTAGGCCAAGAGACTGGTTCTATGTCAGGTGGCACACCTACATTATTGGGGTAATACATGAGTGATTTTGTCAAAAGTCTGGTAAAGCGTTACGAGTTCCTAAAAACCCGCAGGGATAATTGGGATACACATTACCAAGAACTAGCTGACTACATGCTGCCGCGCAAAGCTGACATTGTTCGCAAGCGTAGCCGTGGCGAAAAGCGCATGGAACTTATCTTTGATGGCACTGCTTTGCAGTCTGTTGACCTACTTGCTGCTAGTTTGCATGGCATGTTGACTAGCGGTGCTACCCCTTGGTTTATGTTAGACATTAAAGATACTGACTTAGGCCGTGACGATGAAGTGCGCGAATGGCTACAAGACACCAGCATGCGTATGATGAGGGCTTTTGGTCAGTCTAACTTTGAAACTGAAGTCCATGAGATGTATGTAGACCTGGTTGTGTTTGGCACAGGCTGCATGTTTGCAGAGATAGATGATGGCAATCTAAGATTCAGTACCCGTCACATATCTGAGTTCTATGTTCAAGAGAACCAGTATGGAATTGTGGATACTGTATTCCGTACTTATAAGATACCAGCGCGTCAGGCAGTGCAACGCTTTGGGTTTGACAACGTAACTGATTACATTCGTAAGATATTCCAGGACAAGCCTGATGAGGAAGTGGAAATCCTACATGCTGTAGTGCCACGGATTAACCGTGACCCTGATAAAAAAGACAACAAGAACATGCCATTCGCATCATTCTATGTTGATATGCAGACTAAAGGGCTGCTTTCTGAAAGCGGCTTCCAAGAGTTCCCATATATTGTTCCGAGATTTTTGAAGGCAACGGGCGAAACTATGGGGCGTTCACCAGCAATGGTTGCGTTGCCTGACGTTAAGATGTTGAACTTAATGTCTAAAACAATCATTCAAGCTGCACAGAAACAAATTGACCCTCCCCTTCTTGTTCCTGATGACGGATTCCTCCTCCCTGTCCGTACGCAGCCTGGTGGCCTCAACTTTTTTAGAAGCGGTACAAGAGACACAATCACACCACTAAACACAGGTGCAAACATTCCTATTGGCTTGAACATGGAAGAACAGCGCCGTGCTGCTATCCGTTCAGCTTTCTATGTTGACCAGCTTCTAAGTGGTACTGGCCCTAACATGACAGCAACAGAAGTTGTGCAAAGGCAAGAAGAACGTATGCGTGTTATCGGCCCTGTGTTGGGCAGGCTGATGAATGAGATGCTTCGGCCTCTTATTGACCGTGTGTTTGCGCTAATGTTGCGCAGTGATATGCTTCAGCAGCCGCCTGAGATGTTGCAAGGACGCGATGTAGATATTGAATATGTATCCCCATTAGCCCGTGCGCAGAAGTCAAGCAGCCTTAACAGCACAATGAAGGCGTTAGAGATACTAATGCCACTGTCACAATCAATACCAGTGGGCGACCACATTGATGCAGATGGATTAGTAAAGCATGTTACTGAAGCATTGGGCGTACCTAAGACTGCGTTAAAGTCAGAACGCGAGGTGCAACAAGTTAGAGAGGAACGTGCAGCGCAACAACAGCAGCAAATGGAGATGATGCAAGACCAGCAAGATGTCCAGAACGCAGCCCAACTAGCGCAAGCGTCCAGAATGGTTAGCAAGTGAACCAAGAAATAGAAAAGCTAAGAGACCTTTACAGACAAACATTTAATAGCGAAAGTTCAGTCAAAGTGTTGGCTGACTTAGAGGCACGGTGTAACTATCGTGCTACAAGCTATGTTGCTGGTGATGCAAACGCCACAGCATTTGAAGAAGGGAAACGTGCTGTTATCCTTCATATCCACAATATGATGAAAGAGGAGTAATTATGTCTTTGGAAAACGCCGAACAGGTAGCCCAGCCAGAAGCTGCGCCAATGATGGAAACCCCATCAGAGGTAGCATCCGGCGGGTCTGGTAACGAGTTTTTGAACATGATACCAGAAGAATTGAGACAACATCCTAGTATCTCGCCCATCAAAGATGTTGAAAACCTAGCCCGTTCCTATGTGAACGCGCAAAGATTGATTGGCGCAGACAAGATTGCAGTGCCAGTTAATCCAACAGATGAGGATTTAGACCGCATTTATGACCGGCTAGGTAGGCCGGAAAGCCCTAGCGAATACGGTATTAATGTGGATGGAAACGTAATTACTGAGGAACTTGCCGCAGATTACGCTGATATTGCGCACAAGCTGCGCCTTACACCAGACCAGGCTAAGGGTGTTCTTGATTATTACAAAAGCACTGTTGAACAGTCTGGGGCTGCGTCACTAGAAGCGGCAGAAGTTGCAAAGGAACAAACAGTAGAATCCTTGCGTAGTGAGTGGGGCAGGGCGTTTGACCAAAAGGTTGAGGCTGCTGCACAGGTTGCCCAAGAATTTGGAAACCCTGATATGTTTAATATTACCTTAGCTGATGGTTCAAAGTTGGGCGATAATGCTGAGTTTATTAAAGCATTTGCAAAAATTGCTGATTTCCGGCAAACTGTCACCAGTGAAGATACTGTTGCAGAAATGTCACAGTCAAACGTAATGACACCGGCTTCAGCGCAAGCTGAGATTGACGCAATCATGGGTGATAAAACCCATGCTTATTGGGATAGAAAAAACCCTGTTGGTCGCCAGAAGGCAGTCGAGAGGATGCAACATTTGATGGAGCAGCTACATGGATGATGGGCTGTCTCGTACAGAGGTTAGACTTGAGTGTTTACGATTAGCTGTAGAGTTTGGTAGCAGTCGTAGCATTATGAATCCTCACTTACTCGCAGATACTTACTACGAGTGGGTGACGCAGGGTAGCGGAGAAATCCGTCCTGATGACAGCCGGAAAGACGGAGGCCATAAGTCGGCTGAAAAGACTAGGAGTGTCCGAAAGGGTAGCGCACCGAAGCAAGTGCAAATGAAAACCGTGTAAAAGGAGGACATTATGTCCACACAAGTAACCACGGCGTTTGTCCAGCAGTATTCTGCAAACGTGCAGATGCTATCGCAGCAGATGGGTTCCCGTCTGCGTGATGCGGTGCGCGTAGAGAATATGACTGGTAAAAATGCCTTCTTTGACCAGGTTGGTAAAGCGACTGCGCAGAAGCGTACAACTCGCCACGCCGACACACCACAGATTGATACCCCACACGCACGCCGTCGGGTTTCACTCGTAGACTACGAATACGCAGACTTGATTGATGACCAGGACAAGGTTCGCATGCTTATCGACCCGACCTCTGCTTACGCAATGGCAAGCGCCGCTGCAATGGGCCGTGCGATGGACGATGAAATCATCGAGAAAGCCCTTGGCACAGCCTTCACAGGCGAGACTGGTTCTACATCAACCGCACTGCCAGCAGGCCAGCAAATCGCTAACGGTTCTGCTGATATGTCTGTTGCAAAACTGCGTGAGGCCAAGAAAATCCTTGACCTCTCTGATGTTGACCCATCAATCCCACGTTACATTGCTGTAGGCCCAGACCAAGTTGAGGCTTTGCTTGCAGATACTAACGTGACTTCAAGTGACTTCAATACAGTGAAGGCACTGGTACAGGGCGAAGTTAATCAGTTCATGGGCTTTAACTTCATTGTTACTAACCGACTCGCAAAAGCTGGCAACATCCGTTCATGTTTCGCATGGGCAGAGGATGGTCTTGCATTGGCAGTGGGCCGTGACGTAATGGCACGCATTGATGAGCGTAGCGACAAAGGCTACTCGACTCAGGTGTACTATTGCATGTCAATCGGTGCCACCCGAATGGAAGAAGAAAAAGTTGTCCAGATTGACTGCGACGAATCAGCTTAGGGGGCGTGAACGATGACTACAAAAAACTCTACTCTCGTAGCTAACGTAGAAGCTACCCCTCAAGTTGCTAATGATGCTTGGAACCTACATGGCGTAATGCGTGTGGCTCAGGGCAACGTGGCACTTGCTGCTGGTGACAGCACTGACAATGATATTGTCATGCTTGCACCAATCCCAAGCAATGCAAGCATCAAATCACTACAAGTTGGTTCTGATTCTTTGGGTGGCAGTTGCACATACAACGTAGGCATCTACACAGATGCAGGCGCTGTAAAAGATGAGGACTTCTTTGCTACTTCTGTTGCCGATGGCGCAGCATTAGCAGAACTACGTTACGAAGCTGCTGACCTAAACACTACAGGTCAACAGTTGTACGAAATGGCAGGCGATTCATCTGACCCAGGCGGGTTCTACTACATTGCGGTGACTTTCAACGCAACCGGTGGAACTGCTGGCGATATGGCGTTCATCATTGAGTATGTCGTAAACTAACAATGTGGGGGCGGTTCGCCGCCCCCATACATTGCTGGAGATAGATATGATGAAACCATGCGGAGACTTCCGCTGGGATTTAGAGGTAGGTCAAATAGCCGAGAGATGGCTAGGCGACATACTGAGTGGAAACACTATAGAAGTAAAAAGAGATTTTGTGGCTTCACGGACAGGTAATGTGTTTGTGGAGTTTTCTTGTAGGGACAAGCCTAGTGGTCTAGCTACCACCTTAGCAACACATTGGGCGTTCGTACTTGATGATGAAACTGTGGTATTATTGCCAACAGAAAAGTTAAAAGTCATTGCTAGAGAGTCATACAGAAAGCGCGGGGCGTTCAAAGGTGGCGAGAAAAATCTAAGCATGGGCGTATTGATTAGAGTTGAGAGGTTAGTGAACCATGCCATCAGTTGTTGATATATGTAATGAAGCGTTAGACTTGCTAGGTGCAGCGACCATCATTTCACTAACTGACAATTCTAAAGAAGCCAGGTTATGCAATAGAAACTTTGAACCAGTGCGTGATGCCGTGTTACGCGCACACCCTTGGAATGTTGCGGTCACACGCAAGGAACTAGCCAAAGATGCCGCTTCTCCGGCCTTTGGTTTTACAAACCAGTTTACATTACCGACAGACCCCTACTGCTTGCGGGTATTATCATTTTGGGATTCTAACGTAAATAACGAACTTGCCGCATATGATAGCAATGTCATGTACAAGATTGAAGGCCGCAAGATACTGTCTAATGAAGGCACTTGTAACATTGTCTATATCGGCAGAGTAACCAACACAGAAGAATATGACTCGCTGCTTTCAGCCACCATTGCGCATCGCATAGCAGCTAAACTTGCTTACAACATTACGGGCAGCGGAACTATAGCGCAGACAATGCAAGCGTTGTATGAACAAAGATTGCGCGAGGCTAAGTCCATAGACGCGATGGAGGGCTATCCAGAACAGCCAGTGGCAGACACATATACAAACATTAGGTTTTAGATATGGCCCGTGTATCCAGTATTGTTACCAACTTTCGTACTGGTGAAATATCGCCAAAGTTAGAAGGGCGTATTGACCTACAAAAGTACAATGAGTCTGCGCAGACAGTAAACAACATGGTTGTGTTTCCGTCTGGCGGTGTGACCCGTAGACCAGGCACATTCTTTGCTGGGCGTTCTAAGGACGGTGGCAAGGTAAGACTTATCAACTTTGAGTTTAGTGACGAACAGGCATACGTCCTAGAGTTCGGCGCAACCTATGTCCGGTTCTACAAAGATGGCGGGTTGCTAACTGAAGCCAACCAAACGATTACAGCTATAACACGGGCAAACCCTGCTGTTGTGACAATTAGTTCACATACGTTCACAAATGGTGACAGAATATTCATTAAAGATGTAGTGGGCATGTCACAGGTGAATAACCGTGAATTTACAGTGGCAAATGCTGGCGTAAATACTTTTGAACTATCAGGCGTGGACAGCACTAACTTTGATGCGTATGGCAGCGCCGGAACTGCTGCTAAGATTGTAGAGGTTACTACAACCTATACCGTCACAGATATATTTGAGATTAACCATACGCAGTCTGCTGACATATTGTACCTAGCACATAAAGACCACGCACCAGCCAAGCTTACACGCACCTCAGCTACCAGCTTTACTCTTGCAAACATTGATTTTGTTGATGGCCCGTACTTAGATGAGAACGACACGGCAACAACTTTGTACGCATCTGCTGCTACCGGTAGCATCACTGTCACGGCCTCTGCTAACACGTTTGCTAGTTCTGACGTAGGCAGGCTGATTAGATTTAGAGAAATCCTAGAGATTGAACATGATGAGTGGGCTGCTAGTACCAGTTACGCTAACAACGCAACAGTTAGGTTTGCGGGGCATGTTTACAAACAGGCGACTGGAAGCACCCAAACATCTGGAAACACACCGCCGGTTCACCTTACAGGCACAGAAACATACGGTGCTATAAATTGGGAATACTTACATGATGAACACGGTCATGTAGAGATTACAGCATTTACAAATGCTACGACAGTGACTGCTACGGTACATGAAGACCAGTACGGCAATTCACGCTTGCCTGACAGTTCTGTTGGTTCTAGCAATGCTAACACACGTTGGTCATTAGGTGCCTTTGGTGGCGCTCAGGGCTTCCCTAAAGCCGTTGGCTTTTACGAGCAGCGTTTGTACTTTGCTGGCACTACAGGCCAGCCACAGACCGTATTTGGCAGCGTATCGGCAGACTTTGAGAACATGACACCTGGCACGTTAGACGACAGTGCGGTAAACCTGACAATTGCATCCGATAAAGTGAACGTCATCCGGCATCTATTGCCTGCACGTTTTTTACAAATCCTGACTACAAGTTCTGAGTTTACCTTGTCGGGCGGCACGGGTTCTACGCCGGTAACACCAACAAACGTCAACGTGCTGCGTGAAACAACTTTTGGTAGTTCTGAGGTGCGTCCTGTACGGGCTGGAAACAGCACTATCCTAATCCAGAAGGGTCAAGAAAAAGTTAAAGAGATTACCTTTGACCTAGATACTGACGGACTACTTGGCATCGACTTGACTATCTTGGCTGACCATATTCCGCGTGGCGGTTTGATTGATATGGTTTGGCAGCAGGAACCAGAACTAATCTTGTGGTTTGTGCATAATGATGGGCGGCTAGTGGGTCTGACATATGACCGTGCTAATGCTGCTATCGGGTGGCATGACCATGCAGTTGGCGGCTTTACTGCACACGCCACAGTCACTGTTGCTGATTACGCAAACATTGCGGCTGGCACCACACTAAAATTGACTAAGAGTGATGGCACTAGCGTTACGTTCACATCTGAGGCATTGGGTAGCGGCGCACCAGCATCGACACTTGGCTTTAGACCTAACGCATCAAACAACGATACTGCTGACAATATCTACACAGCTATCAATGCGCATGCAGACTTTGTTGTGGCAAACCCTGCTGCTAACGTGATTACAATCAAAGAAGTTGCGCCTAGTGCTGGCGGGTTGCTGACTATAGAGAGTTCAGATACTACCAGACTGGCTGCTACAAACCAGACAGGTGCGGTAGTGGAAAGCATTACATCTATCCCATCAGGCGCAGAAGACCAGGTGTATTTATCAGTAAAGCGTGAGATAGACGGAAGCACAGTTCGGCATATTGAGTTCCTTAAAACCATTGAGTTTGGTGATGAGGTTGAAGATGCGTTTTATGTGGACACAGGGCTGACATATACCGGCGCTGCCACTAGCACAATAACAGGACTAAACCACCTTGAAGGCGAGATAGTAACTATACTTGCTGATGGGGCAACGCATGATGATGAGACAGTAACTAACGGCAAGGTGACTTTGGATGTTAGCGCATCTAAAGTGCATGTTGGTTATGGGTACAGGTCTACATTAGAGACTTTGCGTATGGAGTCAGGGGCAGACGATGGGATTGCGCAGGGCAAGATTAAACGTATTCATGGCGTGACTGCACGTTTCTTCAAGACCGTTGGCGCAGAGTTGGGGCCTGATGAAGAAAACTTAGACCGATTGCCGTTCCGCGATAGCAGCATGTCTATGGATGAGGCCGTGCCATTGTTTACTGGTGACAAGGAAATCTATTTTCCAGCAGGGTATGAGAATGATGCCCGTGTTGTTATCCGGCAGTCGCAAGCGTTACCTATGACTGTGCTGGCAATTATGCGGAGGTCAAACACTTTCGATGCTTAGGATTGTGCCATTCAATTCCAGTCTTATTAACAGCATTGAGACTGACTTTGACTTTCCAGAAAGCATGAGGGCTGCGTTTGATAACGGGCAGCAAGTTGTAGGCTATGCAATCATGGGCGATAAGGATGTCGTGGCTGTTGGTGGCATACATGAGATGTGGCCTGGTGTTGGTGAGGGCTGGGTTGTTTTGTCTAAGCATGCACCGAAATGGAAGCTGTCACTAGCTAGGTATGCTAAGACACTGTTTAGTAGTATACTGGCGACAACGAGTTTACATCGTGTGCAAGCTAGTATTCACATGGGCGACCCAGAGGCGATTAGGTTTGCTAGATGGATGGGATTTGAAGATGAAGGTATTATGTATAAATTTGGGCCAGACGGTAGTAACTACTATCGCATGGCAAGGGTGATGTAATGGAACCGATGACTATGGCTGCAATGGGCGGTTCACTTGCTGGTGGTCTTCTAGGTTTTAAGGGCAACCAGGCCGCAGCTAAACAGGCTAAAGCTACAGCCGAGTTTAATGCGCGGGTTGCAGAGAACGAAGCAATTGTTTTACGCCGCCGTAAGGTTGACGAAGAAAAGAATATGCGTAGCCAATCGGCTAGGCTTATCGCTACTGCACAGGTAGCCACAGCAAAATCTGGTGTGCAAATGTCTGGCAGTGCTTTGCAGGCTGCTGCTGACTCATACTTTAATGTTCAGCAAGACGCCTTAAAAATACAATATGCTGGCGACATAGAAGCAACAGCTAAAGCGTCAGAAGCCGCGTTAGCTAGGGCGACAGGCGCAGCTAAGTCATCTGCTTATAAAATGGCTTCTTATCAATCTTTGTTGGCTGGCGGTACGCAAGCGGCACAAATAGGCGCGTGAGGTAGTAATGCCAAAGATTCCAGTATACGAACAGCAAGTACAATTATCAGCCGGTTCACTAGGCCCCAGGGCGGGTGCTGGGCTTGAAGCACCTGGGCAGGCGTTAGCTAGTTTTGGGAAACAGGTTGGAGATGTTGCCTTTAAGTTTGGCATGATGGAAAAAGAAAAACAGGTTAAAGACAAAGACGCTGAGAACAGTGAAAAAATTGCGCGTGATTTGAGTGCTATTGAGAACGACCCGATATACACAACGGCATCTGACGCTAAAACTGCTGTTGACTTATACAAGACCAAGGCCCTTGCAGATATTGATGCGCTGGATATGACCAGAAACCAAAAGCGTGAACTTCGATTGTCGGCAACAAAAAACATTGCAATGTTTAGCCTTCAAGCCGAACAGAAAGCGTTTAACAGAGGTTTGCAAGAAAGCGGCAAGAACGCCAACGCCCTCATAGCCAGTAAGTTAGACATGATTAACAACCTTTCGCCTGGTGATGCTAGGGTCGAAATGCTGCAAGCGGATATAGACAAGTACAGGAAGGACGCAGAGGATAACGGATACGCTGGGTATTTAGAGAAATCATACCAAAGCAGAATAGGCACATCTGATGAAATGGCTATGCGTTTGGCTTCTGGGGTTCTTGCAGATGAGAACATAACTGAAGACCAAGTGGACAAACATATTTCCGAGTTGGGCAGAAGTTTTGAAAACGCTGAAATAAGTGAAGCAAAGTACCGCACTGCCAGAAAAATACTTGAGTCGAAGAAAAAAGCCATTAAAGCCCTAAACAAAGCCGCCGACCCTAGTGGGTTAAAAGACTTTATCATCAAAAGAGACGATATTCTTTTTTCTGACAGAACCACTTACACCGACATTGACACTTTGAGGGAAGATATAGAAAGCGGTAGGGGAGACTTTGCTGATGTTCCAAAGGAAAAGCGCCGCACATTGCTTAATCCTGTTGTTGCTGAGTTGAACAGAAGAAAGGCTGAGGAAGTCGGGGTTCTGTCTCAAACGATTGAGTTTAATGCTGATAAAACAGCCAGAACAGGAGTCGTACCCCAAGGACAAAGTGAAGCCCTAGCAAGGATGCAAGAACTTGACGCAGCAAAAGCAATCGAATTAGAAAGGGCAGTAGAGGCTGGGGGTATTGCCGCTGAGTATGTTGCTAACATGCAGTTAGCTTCTTCTGAAGATTGGGCAAACAGTATTTCTGACCTTCAGTCAGAGTACAATATGGCTGTCGCTAAGAAAGATGTTACTGGTGCTTTAGCATTAAAAGATGCCT
>Ga0181379_1001073_pt1 | contig 12943 bp, 29 predicted proteins | sample 2SPOviralmetaG_FD_130115 | JGI IMG/M metagenome (GOLD analysis project Ga0181379, IMG submission 130115) | Marine viral communities from the oligotrophic San Pedro Time Series (SPOT) site, San Pedro Channel, CA, USA - 2 SPOT_SRF_2009-07-10 | ecosystem: Environmental > Aquatic > Marine > Strait... | reverse complement strand
TCTGCCGAGGTTTCTAGGACTTGGTTAAAATCAACGGAACTTACTTCCGATGCGTCAATTATTACATAGTTTCTCATAGTTATTAAGATGGCACTGAGGTTGAAAAGGTTGGTCCGTTAGTGAGTGTACCGTCGTTAGAACCGCTTCCTTGGTCAGTGATGATAGTTCCTGTACCGCTGTCGTTATCTCCCATTCTCCACCATCCGAGTGGATTTAGTGATGATATATCTCCGGGTACTCCGCTGTTGTACAAAGTAGCCACATCCGAGGTTGATAGTGCAGAATTAAAAATCGCAGCTTCATCAAGTAGCCCTTCAAAGAAATTTCCTGTTCCTGTCGAAGAACCTATAATTAAAGGTGCGGTAGAATTGCTCGCTAGCGTCATAGTACCTGTCCCTACCGCATTACCATCAACATAGATTGTAGTACCATTGGTTACTCCTGAGTTTATGACTGCGGCAACATGATGCCATGTGTTCAATGTAACGGGATTACCCGAAGTATTCATCGAAGACAATGAACCTCCTGGGGGTTCTGTCTGTAAACTTAAATTCTTATTCCCACTATCGTTTCTAAGATAAAAGTAAAACTGTCTCCCCGATCCGTTACGCTTTGAGAATAACCCTGTATACTGAGTGTTTTGATCAGTATTGACCCAAATCGAAAGCGTCATATCGCCTGTAATATCCAAAGAACTTGGCGCGCCCATTGTTACAAAATCATCAACACCATCAAAGCTCAAGCTATAATCGTTATCAATCGGTAATTTATTTTCAGGTGTGACTTCAGATACCCTAGATAATTCTATATCTTCGCCGCTTGTTTTTGTAGCTATATATAGCCCAGGAAATTGGCCACCTTTTGCCACCATTAATTCTCCGCATACTGCATCTTTGGCGGCGTTCAAAATATCATCACCCGTACGAACTTTGATCGTATGGGTTTTATTATTGTAAAGTTGCCCGCTATATCCTATATCGTCCATTATTTCTTTTTCTTCTTATATCCCGACTCAGATGGTTTTTCATGAGTATATCCCATTTTTTTATACTTCATGTGTTCTTCATAGCTTTTTGCTTTATATGCTTTTCCAGTTTCTGGGTCATACATATCATGTGGCTTGAACTCTTTTTTTGATTCTGCTTCTGATTTTTTCTTTTTCTCTAAAATTGATTTTTTAATTGCATCAGGAAGCTTTTTTTGTTTTTCGGTTAATTTCGAATCTTTATCTGATTTTTTATCATCTTCTGCATCAGATTTTTTCTTTTGTGCCTTTTTCCAGGCTTCTTTGTTGGGGCGATCTTTGTCGCCAGGTTTTGCGGGACGATAATCTTTTCCTTCGCGTTTTTTCTTTTTGCGAATATTATCCCATAACCCTTGCTTTGCGTCAGATTCGTCGAGTTCGGCGGCTAATTCTTCCTCTGCCTTTACTAAAAGATCGGGGGCATGTCCTTTCGTCACCTTAGTAACGCTCTTCTTACTCCACATCTTACAACTCCAATACTTCGCTTTTGTTTTAGGTCCAGGGCTGTCGCATCCATGACGTGCACGAAAACTTTTGCGGCGAGCAGGATCATCACGTTTAATCTCCATGTTTGGATCTCCAAAGCTTACTTTTACTACGTTCCCTTTTTCGTTCTTTACGTATACAGAAAATTTCTTCGGGCCACCAGGTGTACGAAATGGTTTGTTCAGCTTTTTACCTTTCTTTTCTTCGGCTGCCCAAGATTCTTGCGTTATTTCTTCTTCCGTACCTTCAATCTCTTTTAATTGAGCACGGATTTCTTTACTAAAGTCAAGTTCTTTCATATTTATAATTTTCCTTCCATTTATTTACACATGTTTTTCTTTTTTTTATTCTCCTTTTTTTATATTAAATATAATTTTGTGTTTTTTAAAAACCCTTTTTCAATTTTTTACCCCCCGATTTTTTTTACATTAGCAAATATTTGAAATTAGAATATTTTAAAATGAGAGTGAGAAAGACCACCCCCCCGGCTATTCCGAAAGCTATTGATCTATAAAAATTCAAAAAACCGGGCACCCCGGAAAGTTATTTTTTTTTTATAAAAGCTTGCAATTAACTACCGGCTTTGCTAGATTATACTTATATGAAAAACGAAATTAAAACACATCTCGAAAAATTAGGAATCGACAAGTTTATCAAAGATAATGAACTTAAGCTTGTAGTCTGCCTTCATGCTGACCATATACTTTGGGAATGCCCCGGCGGTCACTTGTGGAATATTCAAATGATACAAGACGCCGCAAATAAAAGTTTATAATCCCCAACCTTTTTTCTTGCAAAATTAAACCAACTAACTTAGATTGACTTTATGATAACAATACGACGCAACCCAAACTTCACCGAATGGTTAAACATTAACTTGTCGGGCAAACTAATTGACAATGCTAGAACGATTGGTCGTGCGATCAAAATTGCAAGACAACTCCAAGTAATGGAAAAAAACAAAGGCAACCAAACTCAAATAAAAAATTATGTTGGTTGAACTTTTGCTTTCCTTAATCTTCGGCATAATCATTCTTAAAAAATAATATGAGACAAGTAACAAAAAAAATCAAACAAGCATTCGAGCAAGGCAAATCTTTGAAAATCGACAACACCGAAACCGACGGGCAAACCGTTTGGCTATATGGCAATGCAATCGTCAAGCGTGATCCTGATGGGCTCGTGCGTTGGTCACTTGCGGGATGGAATACGCCCACCACACGCGAACGAGTAAATGGCATAGCAAATGCCGGCGTTTGTCAGTTTAAATTCGAGCCTGTTTTAAACGGTGAAGTAATTGACTCATCCGATTGGTTCGCAAGCAATACAAAGTTGCCCGATCTTCTCGTTTTTTAATAATTAAATAGTCGTAAGTTACTGATTATCAGTGACTTGCGGCAGCCTGGCCCGCCTAAGTCGTTGAACCTAAGCAGGTTAGGTAATTAAGAAACTTCGTCCATTAGCCACTCATCAAGAGCGTAAGTGTCCAGCTCTGAGTCGTCATATCTCGCCCCGTCAGGCGTACCTGTTAAGCCATAGCTAAGCCTTAAGTGCTCAGCTAAATCTTTATAATTGACAAACTTACGAGCAATCCCATAAAGATTCTCATCATTCCCTAACCAAAGGGAGACGTTCCAGGTTGCCCAATTCTTCCATCCGTTGTATGTTGTATCTGACATAATTTTATCCTTTCTTATATGTTGGTCATTGCGAGCCAAAGACCTACTGAGGCTAACAATTCGCATAATTCTTTCTGCTTTTCTTCTGCCTCAATAATCCTTGAGCGTGCTTGATTGTGCCCTTGTTTTGCCGCATCCATCTCTGAGTCAATGATGGCTTGCTGTTCTTTGATTCTGTCTGCTAGCTGTTTTATCTTTTCCATAATAGTAAGGTAGTATAATTGGTTGTCTTTGTCAAACTAATTAGAAAGAAACTCTAATAAATTCTGTTGTTATGTTGCCGACTTCAGCCCTGACAAAATGAATGCGATCTTCTTCGAGAGCTTGCTCTACTGTGGATAGGTGATTCTTAAGCTTGCTGTCATATAGCCAGATCTCGCCGTCTTCGGTTGCGTTAATAATTGAGATTAATTCTTCGATTGTCATAATAGTAAGGTAATATAGTTGATGATTAACTGCAAGCTTTTTCGTGAATAATTATGTCTTGATGTAGACCTTTAGAGTGCAAGTCTTTTACTGATTTTACGATCCATTTCATGCCGTGGATTTCTTCGACATTTTGCAAGCTCGCGAGCATGTAGGCTTTCGTACGTCCCGCATGCATATGTCGTCCAATTTCGTTGTTGATGTCTTTTAGTTGGGACTTGCTTAGATTATCGTATGCAACAAACTCTTCTTTCTTTGGTTCGTATGGCTTTTGTTCCAGCAATGATAATTTCGTTAATAAAAATTTAAGCTCTGCCTTTAATAATTCGTTTTCTGCTTGTAGTAGTGTGTCATTCATAAGAGTAAACTAACCCAATCTAAAATAAAACACAAGCTTTTTTTAATCTTTTTTTAACTTTGTTGTAAGTCGTTGTTTTGTAGGCACTTATGCGGCCCTGGCTCGCCTAAGTCGTTGATAATCAGCAACTTAGACGAGTTATCAGAACAGAAAGTAGAATTGGTTAAATATTTGAGTATTTGGTATTTATTGTCAGTATTTTTCTAAATGCTCAAGGTCTTCCTTGAGGACATAGAGTCGCCCGTAGGCATTGGTGGTAAACTCTGTCATATCTTTAAATCTATTTGAATTAAGATTGAGCTTGACACAATCAGGGCTTAACATATATTCGCCCTTTCTCGGTTTCTCTGTGGCGGGCACTTCCATCATTGCAAATTGACTGCCCCCACCTATAGTTGTAGCTATAAAAAAAGAATTCATAGTTTAGCCCCAAAACATTAGATAAAATACAAATAACCAAGGCGAAAACATAAGCAACTCAATTATCATTGTAAACTCCTTTCATCTCATCGGATACCCCTATCTCTTGATCCTCTTCGTCAATGTCTTCGGCTACGTCAGTAAGCAAAAACTTTTGCTCGTCTGAAATGTCATCTTGCTCGACATCTTGTAACCCATGCTCGACAACTAACTTCTCGGCTTGTAATTCTGCGAGTAATTCCAATGTTGAGGCATCAGTTGGCAAGCCTCGTGACTCACGATGTGCGTTTGCAATAATTACTAATCTTTGTTCTTCTATCATAATGAATGTTTTTGTGTTTTTACTTTTAGTTTACTTTCAAGTGCTCTCTTCTTTCTAGTGATTTCGTTGATTGCGTCAAACCTAAAATTATCCTGATCTTCTTTAATTAACTTATCAGTGATCTCTCTTGCCTCTTGAAGTGCGACGCCCGCACAAACCAAGTCTAAGATAGCATTGTGGCGATCAATCTTGTGGTCTTTTCTGATATCCTGCCATTGCATCTTTTTCTTGAATGATTTAGATTTAGCTTTTGAATGAGCTTTGCGAATTTGTTGTTCATTTGCTGTCATAGTTGTAATGTAGTTTAGTTGTGATTAGTAGTCAAGCCCTAAATCTCTTTTAAATTCTGCTTTGTCTTCGATTAGCTCATCAACCCAAACACTGCCTTCGACTTGAGCTTTTGCCATTAAGATAGATACTTGGGCGGGAGATTGCCATCCGACAACATCGTCAGAAGGAGAAAGTGGAATCATGCTGTTTTTATCAAAGATTGCAACTTCGTACAAGTCTTCTTCCACACTTCCATATAGTCCTCTTCTGCCGTCTTTACCTGCGACAACAGAAATAGAAAGCCCATTATAAAAATAAAGTCTTGCTTGAACTGCATCATCAGCACCACGATGTGGTTGAAAATCAAGATCATTAAAATCTAGCATAGCAGGTCTTGCCTGGTATTGTGAGATGTAATCGGGTATGTCGTAATTAATCATATAAACACCCTAAGCCTTTTGCCCAGGTAGCGCAAGAAAAAAGTGAAGTTTTTTTACCTTTGTTGTAAGTCGCTGAATACCAGCATGTTGTGCCGGCCAGGCCGCCGTAAGTCGTTGACTTACAGCTACTTAGGCTAGTACCCTAACCATATAAGCACTGCCTGGGCGTCATAGTTTTCTTTTTGCCCCATGTCGTCAAAAAAGTCCACAATATCCTCGTTTGAGGTTATGCCGTGCCTCGCTAATTCTTGCAAGGCACGATCTTGTGAAATGGTGATGTCTTCGGCTGATTCGTAATAGTCCATGTTTTTAGTATAGTTTAGTGGGCTAAATATGCAATACCTTTTTTGCATCCCTTGATGAAGCATAAGTTGCAATTATGAGCTTTACAAGTTGCTAAAATCTTGCCGTCTTCGCCCTTAACATAAGTTGCGGGGCAAACAAAATGACCATCTTGCTCGGCTTTCTCTTTTGAGCTATAGACGGAAGTTCCCGCATCTAATCCATCGATCTTAGGAGCTTTTTCATCTACATATAAAGCACTTGGTTTTAAGCAAACATTCTTTAAACTTGCAAGCTTGCGAAGTGAAGGCAATTGACTATCCCTTGCCCACTCACGAGTTGGAAACCAAAAGCGAATTGTAGGAAAGTTTTCGCAAATCTTAACCCACGCCTCAATATACTTCGGGGAAAAAAGATCTCCTGAATCATGAACGCGAAAAAGATCTGTGTTGACATTCTTTAAAACTTTTTTGTTTCCTTGCTTGTCGAAATACTTTGCCTTAATTTGCTTGGATATCTCATCTACAAAAGATTGCCCATTGTCTTGATGCAAAGACTTGGTGACAAAATTTGCTTTGTCTTGTAAACTTTGTTTGACATTGGCAAACATATAAAAACCCTTGCAAGCATAACAAGCATCACAAATAAACTTTTTTGCTTTGTCCTTGACTTTTGCCATAAGCTGCGCGGCTGGGCAATACTTGAAAGCGGGAATGTTGAAGCCTAAGCAAGGCATTTTAGATGGGTTTGATAATAGATTCATGATAATAAACTAAACAATTTTTTGTGAAATTACAAGCATTAAAGCACTAAATCTTCGAAAAAATCAGGCTCCAATCCAAACTCACTTGAAAAGGAATCTTCCCATTCAAAAAGACTTCCGCCTTGTCCAACATCTAGCCACATTTCAGAATTAAATGCAATAACTTGATCTTCCGCCTCTTGACGGGTTAACCCGTCGCGTTCCATTAGGATGTTTATAATACGTTTCATAAAAATACTATCGCATATCAGGGCAACCGGCGCAAGAAAAAAATGCACTAATTTTCATGTTGTTGTAAGTCTTTGAATTACAAGCACTTCCGGCGGCCTGGCCCGCCGAAGTCATTGAATAACAACGACTTATGAAAGTGTCAAGTTAAAAATAAACCCCCTCCGAAGAGGGGGCAAATGACAACTATTTAGACCTCGACTATTTCGGGTTCATCTTTTGCGATCCCGACAAATGGATCAAGAACAGAATGTAATCCGTGCGATCTGTTCATTAGGGTTGAAGGGGTTGAATTGAGAAATAAATTACCCTTGTAAACTTCCGTGAAAGCATTGTAAAGAGAATTCACATTGCGATCCCAAAATTCGGGATGGTCGGATGATTCCCATTGATTGAGAACATCAGGAATTCTTTGAAGGTTGATGGCTTTTGCCTTGAATGCTCTAATGATAAGGTCATTAGCCTCAGCATTGGAAATCTCTCTCTCCTTGTAGGCGTTAATGCGATTATCTTGAGTGCTCCACATTCCAAACAATTTACCCAAGGCTTCAGTAATCTTGTTACTGATCTCTTGAAGCAAGAAATTATATTCGCCTGTATGCTTACGAGCAACGACAATCTCATTAGAGAAAATTAAATTATCGCAAACAAAAGGTGCGTCACCTGCGCAAATACCTGCTGAAAATGCTTTGTCGTGAGCATTACGCAGACCGATAATAGTACCACGTTCGGTCTCATTTTTTCTAGAACCATGAGTGACTTGGAATAGACCAAAGTAGCGTGCACCTTCTTTTGCAAGATTATGGCACTCGCTTTGCACATGAAACTGACGAGCACTAAGTTCTGAACGAAAGCGGTCAATCATGTCAACATGAGAGATGGGTTGATGAGAAACGATGGGATTACCTCTTTTGCTCAACTTTTCTCTATAAGTAGTATCGGGAGTTTTTACTGCTTTGACGTGGCTCAGGGTAACGATGTCATGTTCGCCTCCACAAATAGTAAGGTTAACTTTGCGAGGATTGGTAGTTGTATCTGTGTTATTCATAGTTTTTAATAATATAGATTTTAGTTTAGCTGTCAATACTTAATTTTAATTTATGCTTCTTTTTTCGATCTAGAATTTTATTCTTAAGTTTGTGCGGGCGAGACTTAGTAAAAAGAATGGTTTTTCTGATCTTAATCTCTCTCGCTGTCATATAAGCACAGTAGACTAGTTTTTTAATTAACACAAGAAAAAAAAGAATAAAAATGCATTTTGTTGTAAGTTGCTGAATACCAAGCACTTCCGGCGGCCTGGCTCGCCCAAATACCTGATTAGCAAGTACTTACAAAAAAACCCCGCCCTGATCAAACAGGACGGGGCCAAACTACAACTAATGAAAAGTTAAGATCTTTTTTCTAGATAATATAATTTATCAAGGAGCCGCCTGTGCTCCCACTTAAGATCATAATATGCCGGCGTATTCTCACCGTAGATTTCGCGCACTGCGAGTTGATATCCTAATTCCCTGATTTTTGCTTTTAATGATTCCATAATTATATTTTGATGAGTGATGTGATTCTGTCGTAACGAAAAGAGCGAACCGCTTTGCGGTTGTAACAATGTGCCCTGAAGCCCGCAACTGCGAGACCCTCTCTTACATTGCCGAATTCGTTTTTATGTTTTGGTTTAGAGATTGTATACATTTCTGTGCGTCCATCTTTAGTTGTGTAGACGACTTGGTATACGGGATTAAACCAACGGATAATTGTCTTGAAGAATTTCTTCATTGTTCTCCTTTTTGATTGGGTTTTGATTGTAATAGTTGTAAATCTCGGTTGCTTCGTCAGCATCCTCACAACTATAAGAAATAATATCTCGTTCAAAATATGGGTGGAAATCATCTTGATTCTCCTCAAAGAACACTTCGTACTGCTCAGTGTCGTCGTTAAATTCAGGTAAACCTAGTGGACTGCCGATGCAGGTTGCTTCAATATAATTATTCATTTTCATTATCCTCTATGTTATAGATTCCAAGGTGATCTGCAAGATCTGAAATCATTTTATCTTTGTTAAAGTAACGATAGGCAAAAGAAAGTAAATCCTCTTGCTGTTTTCTTGTATGATTGTCTTTAAGTTCATCGTAAATTTCAAATATGTTCAGGTTCCAATTCCAACTCTCTACTCTCGCTTCTACTTGTGATGCTGTCATTATAGTACCCTTTCGTCTACTTGTTCTAACATTAGTTTAAATTGATCGAAAACTTTTTGTTTGCTACCTTTAAGTCCAAACTCTTGTTTGACGATAGAATAGCAAGATCTGCCCCTGCTCATTTGTAAACCCTGGGTCTCAAGCCTTAAGCCTCTGAGAAGAGTTTTGTAGCGAAACATTTCGATTTGTTCGGGTTTGTCTAATACTGCTGTCATGATTTTTCCTTGTGTTATAGTTGTGCTGATTGAAAAGATGATTCTATTCTACGCTCATCTTGTAATAGTGTCAAGTCCCTAATGATGTCTGCTAGAGATTCATCTTCGGATTGAAATGCGCTACCCTTTGGGAACTTGTCAGGGTGGCGTTCACATTGGTCGAGACAAACTGTTGACATGGGATCTGACCATGCGAGGTTGCCTCTAACGATATCCATAATTGATTCTGATAATGTCATTGTTTTGCCCTTTCATTTTGGTCGTCTGCAATCTTTGCGAGGCGAAGTAATTCTTGGGTTACTTCTGCTTTTGCTGTGTTGTTTGCTTTTGGGTTTTTCAACACCTCGATCATAATAGGAACGAGTGCTGACCATGTTGGTGTGATATCTATTGTTTCTTGCATAATATAAAACTAAACTATCTGAGTGCTGTTGTCAACTCATTTTCGAATTTTTTTGCTTCAACTAAATCTTTTAAGTCAAAACTAATTGCAACAAGGTTATCGTTAATGTTCTTCATTACCTTGACGAGGTCGTCCATGTTTGCATAGCGTCTATGCTCTAGCATCTCGTCGCTGAGTCCGTCAATGGCGTGTTTAATTCCTTTTAATTCTTCTTTCATGACATATAAGCTGTTACTTTGTTGTGTGTTAATAAAACTTCGTCTGCATAGTATGCAAACTTTTCGGTGTCTTTCTCTACAAAAGTCTCATACTTGTAGGGGTTGTATGTTACCTCAACTTCCCTAGTGATAACTTGGGGATTGCGAGATACATTCTCAGCATCCTGAAGATAACCCTTGACAAAGGCATGAACATTCTTGCGTTTCTCACGAAGCACTTTTTCTCTACCCTTGACATCGACATGAAAATAGCAATCCCATAATCCAATAGCATGATCCTTTGGGATGTGTGCCTTGACTAATCCATGTTGCTTGATGCTCCAACAATCCTTGTGAAGATTCTTGTAAACATATACGGGACGATTCTTTTTAATCGTGTATCTTGGGTCGTGTTGGTTTCTTAAGATCATAAGAACACATTAAACAAAAATGCTAACTATGACAAGAAAAAAATGAAAAAAGTTTTAAATGCTTGAAAACCAACGACTTACAGCAGCCAGGCCTCCATAAACCACTAATAATCAACACTTTATAAAAGTTTAATTTTAATTTTAAATTATATAATTTTTTAGTGTTTAGTATTTATTTAGTGTTTGTTTATTATGTAGTAGTATTATATTTAGCCTATGTATATTTGTAGAGTGGGGGTGTATATTTGGTTGGGCTCGTGAGAAACGGGCGGACTAGCGGGAGCAAAGGATATAACCGAAAACAACAATTAGTATAATGTTTATTAGCATATTTTTTATCATAATAGTAATGTAGAATGCCCCGCCCCCACTTGAGGACGAGGCTGTAGTACTTGGCGGTACTAAGGAGAAATATGGAGGGCAGTACGAAGATTATCGCAATCTTTACCACAAAGAAATACTTCTCTGCAGTAATCGATGTTTTTTGATTCAATATGGTTAATGAGTTTCACCGCTTGATGAGCAGGTACCCGATCACGAGGCATTCCGCTCCATTTAATTACAACTCTCATATGTGGAAAGTGTTCGTTGATCTCTGCAAGTTGAGCTGAGTTCATGTATCCGTAATTTGATAATATGTCTTTTAATGTTTTCATAGAATCGATTATATAAAAATATGGTACCTTGTCAAACAAAAAACCCCTTTCGCTAAGATTAACGAAAGGGGTTCAAGGAGGGGATGAGAGAAAATGGTGTGGGGAGGGACTACTGTATACCCTCAAGTTTTCGGCGTGAACATCAGTTCATGGTGTACCTACTTCCAACTACAGACTAGACTTGGTGTTGTCATTTGGCTCATCCGATTGGACTCTACCAACCCCACCACAGGGATCTGCATACCTTAGCCCGCTCACGACAGGCTCATTCGGTCACCCACAGGAAGGATTATAAGCCCTTCCAAAGTGAATTGAGACTTACAAGAATTGGCTTTTAGCAACTTAATGCTTGCGAGATCTATGCTCAAAATTTAAAAGATCAATTTATTTTATTTACTTGAGTTTGTTTCTCAATTGTTATGTATAGTATATTACTCTATATTTGATTATTTGTCAACTACTTTTTTTTATTTTTTATATAATAGAGGTGTTAATTTAGGCAATAACCAACCCGTTCTACGACATCCATAGACTCTATGCCCTCTGAATTACATGATAGCACCAAATTTATTTATTTAGACTCCTGCATTCTCTTAATAATTCTTTTATTTTAAACCAACTCTTCTCAGGTGGAAATAATTTTTTATTCGTTTCAGAATCATGTGCTCTATATAAATCATCAACAAATTCTTCTGCCTTAACTAATTTAATTAACATTAATTCTTTTTTAGTTAATTTCTCATACAACTCTTCATCAGTTGAAAACATACTAACTTTATTATTAATTGGTTTTATTGTTGTATCCATTATGCTACCCCTTTCGCGCGAGTTAATCTTTGTGATTGAATTTGTTTCAACCTGCGATCCGCTTCTCTTTGTTGAGCGAAAACGCCCTCGACTTTTTCATTGTACCCGATAAAGCGAGAATTAAAAACGAAAGGGTTGCCCCCTTTTACTTTATTCATTACTTCTGTTGCTCTTGCGCATTTTGCTATATTAGCCATGTTTTTTTCCTCCTGTTTGTGTGATTAAGATAAGACCACTATAATCAATGAATAGTAACCTGTCAACGCTTAAATAATATTTTTACCCGAAATTCTTAAAATAAAATATAATTTAATATTAAAAGTTCGGGGCATAGTGTACATTTCAATATGAGGGATAAAATTATTAATTATTTGGTTCGTAGTCTTTTAGGTTCTATGGTTCTTTATTTCGTGAATGGTTCTCCAGAAAAGAGATTATTTCGTATTAAAGAATTAGCAAACTATATCTATAAGGGTATGGGACGTCAAGAAAGAAAAGACTTATTAAATAAAATTAAATCAGATACGAAACCCCCGATCTAAAAAGGAAGGTCTTCGTCCCAAGCAATATACTCTACATCTTCGTCGTCGCAAGTAGGCTTGCTTCTTTCTTCTTGTTTTACTATTTGTTTATCCTGCATTAAATCATTAACATAATAGATATTTGTAAATAACCCTTTTACATTTTTACCATTATTTGTTATTTTATTTAAATCAAATTTAACTCTATCTATCATTTCTTCTACAATAGATATTGCTTGTTCTTTATTTATTTGTTTATTATCGTGGATAGTATCTAGCATTTGATCTTCTGAAAGATCAGTATCCATTCGTTTAAGTTCCTTACGGATTGCTAATATTTCATCTAGTCTTTCATTAATGTCTTTTTGTAGGCTCATGGTTTGTACTATATATATTGTTTATTTGTTGTCAAGTTTATTTGGATAGAAAGGTGGAAACAGGCAAACAAGGTTTCTCTCATGCCCACTCTTGGTCAACATATACATCTCGGCTACCGCCCTAGCATGGTCGCCCTGCTCTAACCAATAAAGATTTTCTATCACGAACTCCTCCATTATTGCCCCGAAGCTCTCTTCAATATGCTTTTCTAGAAATTCTACGCTCTCATCCATGCATAATACAATAAACTATATTACCCTAAAAGCAATTAAAAAATACTAGAATATATTAAATAGCCCCAAAACTTTAAAAAATATTATAAATTATTATTAAGTATTGAGTTTATTATTTTTTATAATTTATTATTAATATTCGGCGCTGATAGCATATCCTTCTGATACTAATAACTTGTTTACATTCTTTCCTGCTATATATATTTCGC
>Ga0181379_1001072_pt1 | contig 12945 bp, 21 predicted proteins | sample 2SPOviralmetaG_FD_130115 | JGI IMG/M metagenome (GOLD analysis project Ga0181379, IMG submission 130115) | Marine viral communities from the oligotrophic San Pedro Time Series (SPOT) site, San Pedro Channel, CA, USA - 2 SPOT_SRF_2009-07-10 | ecosystem: Environmental > Aquatic > Marine > Strait... | reverse complement strand
CTGCTTCAAGTGCCTTTACAATTTGGCATCCTTTCGAAATGTTCACATTATCTGCAAGAGCATATTGACCATATTTGTTTTTTAGAATTTTAAATTCAGCTGCTAGCATCGGATATATTTCTTAATTGGTTTACTAGACTGTCATCATTCTTTGATGGATCATTAGGCCATTCCTTATGAAGATGTAGATTCCATGCTGATATTGGTTTATTAGTAATTCTCCAAAGAATGTCAGTTGGCCAATCATCGGCAGTACGAAACATAATATGAACTAGCTTAGCATTATCAGGTCTGTTGTCTCCAATCTTTGCATTTGGATGTGAGCCTACTTTGTGCATATAACAATTCCACTCGTTCGGTAGTCTCTTCATATTGAAATTAGGCAAGTGAATAAATGCAGAAAAATAATCTTGAAACAATTTATAGAATTTAGGGAATCCACCCATTTTATCTACGTACTGTTGAAATGTGGGCCATTCAGTTTTTATTTTCTTTAGACCTGCTTTTGAAATAACTACTACGCCAGTATTAAAAACTTCAGGTCTTTTCTTTTCATCAACCGGATATTGTACGCCCCAGTTATTTTTACACACCTCTGCCCAACGTTTATCGATCTCACTATTGATACCACCTGAATTGTATATTGTTCTAAAGTATGGTTGCTTTGGTTCAGTACAAATGCCGGCATCCTCTCCATCTAACAAATCAAAAATATTATCTGTTAGTCCTTCTGTTGGAAATATATCAACATCACAAAGCATTACATTGTCATATTCATCAAAGTCATCGCAAACCAAAGGGTTGGCGGGCTCATAATAAATTGGAACATTAACTAGGTTACCGGCGATTGTTTTATTAAAATCAAATCGATATTCTGCTCCGATTCTTTCAGCATACTCTTTCATGAGTTCACAACTGTACTTAACGCCAGGCTTCATATCGCCTTTCCAATATTGGTAAATTATATTTTTCATTTGTTTGCCTCAATAAACTTTTCTGCTGTTGCCATCGATGAATTAATTGCTTGATGCATATCGATATACACATACATTCCACACCGGCCAATGAATGTCATATTTTTTTCCACGCGGCTTTTATACTTTTCATATACACTTCTACTTTTTCCACTTACATCTTTCACCGGGTAATATCTTTCATAGTTATTTTCTTGATAATCACACGGTTCTTCATAAGTAAGTGTCGTATAATTTTTATTTATGCCATGCTCTGGAAAGTTTTTCCATTCTGTCACTCTTGTATACGGACCATCATGTGTAAAGTTAACTACTGTGTTAGGTAAAACCTTAACAATTGGTAAAGTCACATTATGAAATTTAATTGAACGGTAAGGAAGTTCACCTAAATCATAATCATAATATTGATCTATTGGCATGCAATTAAAAATATGATCATACTTTTTTTCCATGCTTTTATTAAATGCGGTATTTGTCGCGATTGCAATCCTAGGATGATTTAAAATATTATTGAAAATTTCTGTGTATCCATCTTTTGGTAAGATCTGATACTTATCCTTTGGAAAGTAATATTCGTTATTGTCATCTCGTACAGGAGGAATACGATTGATTACGCTAGGATCAAGTTCTTCTAATTGCAAACCCCACATTTTATATGTGTATGGTCTGAAGAAAACATCTACAATATTTTCAATTCCGACTGCTTCAACTGTTTCTTTGTTTGCAGGTAAAGAAACGTGTCTTCCATCTTCCAGTTGAGCTTTTACTTTATGTTTATATTCAACCCATGTACCAAATTGTTGAAGCCAGTTGTAAACTTTTTCGTTATTAGTGTGAAGAAGATGTGGACCATATTTGTGGATACGTATTCCATGTTCATTTGTGTAATCATAAGCATTGCCACCTACGTGATTACGAGAATCGATAACCGTCACAAGATATCCAGCTTCTGCTAGTTGACGAGCTACGGTCACACCAGAAAATCCAGCACCTACAACTAGTATGCTCACAGCACGCCTCGTTCAACTAGGTTTCTATAGTTTTCAATTTTCTCGCGCTTAGGACCTTCTGGTTTAATCTTTGTTCGAACATGAATAAATCCAGCATGTTTAGGATTAGGCAAGAAACTACATTGGCACCACTTCCTATCCATGTATGGTTCCATTGTTTGAAACCCTGCCTTGAATGCTAATGTGTGGATGATGCCTTCATCTTCAAAATGATAAAGCTGATTATAATTATTCATCCAACTTTCACTTCCACCCAACTGTCTGCGCAATTGCTTTCTTGTTTGTCTATCCATTTTATAGATAGCACCACCCCAATAAGGAGTACCGGTACTAGCAATCATAGGATACATAGCAGCAATTTTTGAGTGTAATCTCTTTTGAACTTCCTCGTATAACCCAATACCTGGTTCTTCGAAAACATTTGTCTTCATACCTTTGACCGCAAACATGTCAATATCAAGCATGAGGACATCATCATATTCGTCCCATTCCTCATCAAGCATGTAAACTTTTTGGCATGGAGCCGTTAGATGTTTACGAAATGGTTTGCCTTTAACCAACCTGTAATCTGCTCCAACCATTTGAGCATAGTCCTTAATATTTGCCATCGATAGTTTATCAAGCTCTCGTAGTTCACCATCAAAATGTTGTAAAATTATATTCATACTTTATAAAACCTCGATTTTAAATCTTCGTTAGTTCCTCTCCAGTTACTGGCTTTCTTCTGCAATTCAATCATAGCAGAATATGATGGTATTCTATTCATAGGACATTCTAGAAGAGGACCGCCTTTAGCTCCTGTGTTCACCTTAAGATTACTTATATCTTTTGGAAAGATGAATTCTCCATTAACATAGAACGTGCATTCTGGATGCTTGTACATAAGCGGTAGCCAATACCAATGAAACTTTTTCTGATTACCATCAAACTTTGTAGAAATTACCACGGCTTGGTTGCCTCTACAACTGCTGAATGAAGTTTGCGGATCATACCAGGAGTATCGATATTTTTAAATTCCATTACGCCACTGTCCATATATTCATATGACTGCACTTTTTTAAATCCAAGTTCAATCAACATTTCTTTCATTTCTTTTTCTGGCCAAACGTAGAGATGTTGTCCTTGTTGATGAAGAAGACCAATAGCACACTGTTCTCTTAAAGAACGCTTGGCATGTCCTTTACCAGCAAACTTGTGTTGTACCACATAGAATTGATGATAGGATGCGACAAAATGTTCTTCATCTTTTGACAACTCTTCTCCACTCGTAAGTTTTTCCACAAATTCATATGGAGGCCAAACGGTACGTACAGTTCCGCCTGGCTTAAGAATTCTCATGCATTCTTTGAAGTAATTTATACCTTGATACTTGTATAAGTGTTCAATAAAGTGTTCACTATAAATTCCATCAAACGAATTATCTGCATACCTTGTGGGTAAGAAACTCCAGTCGACTCTATCTACGCCGCCATGTAAAGCAAGATTTGTTGATGTCCAATTAAGGCCTCTTGTTTTTTCTGCTGCTACTTCTAAAAACTGAGCCATGCGTCATTCCTCCCTAGTTCAATCTCAAGTTTAGGCATGTTAAATTTAGTACGGGCAAGGAAGTGATTGATCCGGCCATCGGGCTTGCCACCTTCCCACTGATATGGCATTCTATCCCAGTATGTATCAAGTTCATGAACATTAAATTCTTTTTGACTTAGTTGAAGATTAATATACATTTGTTCTGTATAACGAGTATGAAGAACATAATCATCTACAGATGTAAAAATCTCACGTGCTTTTTTTCTTCCAGCCTTTGACCAAAGCTGTAAGCCACCATTCAAATATCTAAATCTTTCGTTTGGATAGAGAACCGATTTTGGAAACATCCAATCTTTACCAAACAGATGTTTACCGTATGCAATAATACCACGTTGATAAAGTGGTGCATCCATTACTCTGCGCATCCATCCGGCCGGTCCACCAGTATGAACGCCAAGTTCGTGCACCATCGCTACATCACATTCCGGAACAGAGTCAAATATGTTTTCGGCTGTACCAACCAACATATCTAAATCCATCGTGAGAATCCAATCATACTCATCGAATTGCTCATCGTGCATGATTCGAAGAGAATCAAGACGAGGATCTAGATGTTGGAAATAGCGATCATGACGAAGCATGTATTCTGCTCCGACATATTTAGCATAATGCTGTGCTGAACGTAAACCGGACTCTGCCCATTCAGGTATATCAATACCACCTATATCAGCATCGCCCGCCTCATATGGAATATAATATTGGTAAATCAAATTCTTCATAACAAAACTTTTCTCATATCATTTCATCTTTGACGAGTTCTTATCTGCCATAGTAGCAAATCCCATAAAGGCACCAACAATACCGGCCTGTGCTATATAGAACGTACTCAGAAGAGTACCTAATAATTCTAATTTACTATCGGGAATAATAGGACTGAGAATAATACCGGTAAAAGCTACCATCGACCATATAGCAGTCCATGCCATATACCGTTGTTGTTTTTGTTTTCTATCCTGCCGTTCGGCTAGTTTATCATCTCTTTCGATCTGATGTAATTTTTCCATCGCGAGCAATTCTTTGTCAGTGACAACGCCGTCTTTATTAATATCGGCTTCATTAAATTCAGATCCCGGCTCCAATTTCTTTTGATCCATTACAATCCTCTACGATAATGGTTGCGATTTCTTTTGCACGATCATAACCATAACGTAAAGAATTGGAGCGATGTCCATTCTCTACAAACCACTTTAAAGTATTTATACTCGAACCACCAATGTTATCAGGAAATCGAAAGTCAGATGTAACGTCTTCGAACTCAGTTCTTAAATTTAAGATATCAGTTATTTTTAGCAATTGCTTTCTCCAACTCTTCGAATAGGTATTCTTCAAGATCATCTTGGTCACATTGGAAGCGAATACCAATACCTCCAGCTTGTTCCCATCTTTTAATATTATCGATTTTGTCATCGATAAGAATGTTTGGCTTACCAGTTAAACAGTTAACTGCATACTTATGTTTGTTTGAAGTAAAGATACAGTTTTCAACTTCAGGCATAAACCCTTTATCTTCAAGCCATCTACGTTTCCAGTAAGCTGAGTTGTAATGGTCACCTCTTAGTGGAGATGAACATATGCCCCAGTCACCGTCAGATAGTTTTTTTACGAACCTAACAATTTCGCTTGAAAGACAAGCACCATGATCGCCATGTTCACCATGACGATTTACTCGGAATGTTGGCAATCTATAAAACCAATCTGTTCCGACTAGATCATTCAAAGCTTTTTCTTTTTGCTTAATAGACTTCCAATGATCAACATCATTTGCTTTAGCTAAAGCACCGAAGAAGTTAGCGATCACGCCATCCATATCTAGATATACTGTCATCTGCGATTCTCCTGTTCTTCGATAAGTGCTAGCAGGCGCTTTGCCTTGTCATATGTCATAGACTCGCCATAAGTCGTATGGCTATCGCGATCAATTCTAAACTTATGATCTTCTTTGACTTGTTGAGCAAGTTGCTGAGCTATGATCTTAAGCTCGCCATACTTGAAGGGATATTGTACAATTTCAGATTTCATTAGGTTCTCCTCTTTTCTAATCATGTATCTATTATACCACAATTCTCGAAAAAGTACACCCCTAAAATGCATTTATTTGAAAATAATTTTATTTCTGACTTGCTCGTAAGTTTCATCGAATATCGACAATTTAAAAAGCATTCTATCTTCATCTACATTTGTTACACCATGAGACTTTTGTGTATTCAGCAGGCAACATTTATAGAAGTATTCATTTCCTGATTCAAATTGAACCGGAGCAGGCTTGCTATCGCCAATCAAAAAATTAATAGAGCATTCTGTACCATAGTCAACATGCATAGGTAAAGTGGTTCCGGCTTTTAGTTCGTAAAACCTAGGTGATCCATTTATATTAAATTCTTTGCATAGTTCAGATGCATAATCAAATTCAATATTTCGAGCTACCTTCCAATTGTCTAACGTTCCTCGAGGATCTGAGTATTTTTCTCCGTGCTCCATGAATTTGTCATAATACAATAATAGCTTATCTTCATTAAAATGAAAATCAATAATTGTTATTTCATCGTTACTTAACATTTCTTTTTTGCCATGCTTCTTCGAAACCGTCTTCTCTTATATAAGCTTCTTCATTCCACCATAGCCTTTTTAGATACCCAGGAAAAGAATCTTCAACAGTCTTGTCATCTGGAATATAGCCTTTGACCATCCAGAATATACGAGCTTTAAATTTAAAATCAATGGAAGAGTTGTCTTCTGTCATATTCTTTTTTCGTAGAAAGCAATAGATCTACGTAATTGTCTCGATGTTCTTTGAACACAAGAGGCTCATGATTATCTACGTCCATCACAATAACTGTATTGGTGATTGGCATTCCAGTTCTTTCTTCAAACATGATAGCATAGCCTGTCATCTGTGCAAAGTAATTTGGAACTTTTTCTTTTGTCTTTGGCCAGCGAGATGTCTTAAAGTCTATGATGGAAGGTACTCCATCAAACTCTGCTACACAATCAACACGACCAGCCAGCCCAAGATGACGACTATAAAGAGGAGTTTCGAGGCCAAAGATTTTCCCGATAGATTTATCAAGAATTGGCCGCAAGTTTTCAAGGCTTTGCCTAATATGTGGGAGATATTCTGTTGTATTTTCATTTCTTAAATACCTTTCTACAATCGCATGCACTTGTGTTCCACGACTGGAAGCACGCTGTCCAATTCGATTTGCTTCATCTTCTCCCACGCGTTTCCGCCATGCAGCAATCGCTTCTTCATTTATCAGTGAAAGTACAGTAGTAATACTAGGATAGTTGCCACCATCAGGAACAGCATAAGTTCTGCCTTTAGTAGTAGTAGTAGCCACCAAGTCTTCATAGCCAAGATCAATTGTTTCATGTACAAACTCCACTATCTCATTCCTAACATTTCTTTTGTCATAATATAATCACGAAGGAAGTCTGATCTAACAATGTCATCCCATCCAAATTGAACCGTAGTAAAATCTTTCAATTGATCTACAATTCGCATGAACTTGACAACGCCATCTCTTTCTCCACCTTCTTTAAAATCTGATTGTAAGTAATCACCAGCAAAAATAACTCTGCAATTGTTTCCAATACGAGTCATGACAGAATCAAGCTCGTGAAAATTTAAATTTTGCATCTCATCTACGATGACTACAGAATTATCTATAGTGATTCCACGAATGAAAGACGTAGTGAGAAACTCAAGTTGATTGCACCTTACCATTCTTTTATAGGGTTGATCACCACCAAGAACTTCTTCTACAATCGCCTTATACGGTGTTTCAAATACTTCTTTCTTTTCTTCGACAGTACCAGGTAAGAATCCCATTTCACGAGTAGGAACGACAGAACGAAAAATTGTAATCTTTTCCTGTGACGTTTGCTTATCGGTTACAGCCTCCATCGCAAGATACATAGCTAAAAATGTTTTGCCAGTACCCGCAGTGCCAACCAGTGCCAAGTTATCACCATCATCCCAAGAATCAAATGCGATTTTTTGATTCTCGGTTAGAGGTTCATACTCATATAATTCGTCTTGTTTAACAGCTGATGTTTTCATACTACTTTAATCGTATTGTTTTTGCCAGAACCTTTTTTCATTTGCTTTAGTTTATCTCTAAAACCATCTGGTACTTTACTATGTAAGCCACCTACACCGGATACAATCTTAGGAGTTGATAATACTCTTACAACGTCTGGCTGTTCGTCGAGCATTACTTGCAAATCATCATAAGAACAAATAATATCAAACTCAACATTATCTTTAATATTTTTAAGCGTATATGTCGGCATACTTAAACCACTCTGGAACTGAACGCTTTGACCAGACCATATTAAAACGATGTTGCTTTGTTTGATAGAATGCTTGATAAGCTTTGACTGGATCGCCAAGTGCAATGCATTCTGGATTAGATTTCATAGCAAGTTCAAATGGTGTTTGATCTCCACGTGGAATATTTTCTGGCAAGTGACAAAGGATATCGCGCAAGTCTTTATCGCATTTGTGAATTTTACCATATCGATATGTATACTCGTCACAAAGAGCTGTGAAGTGATTGTAGTGCCAGAAGTAATTGTCACTACTTACCATAGTCCACTTTGTACATGGATGACCGGTATGCACAGCTTTGTGAAGGATGTTTTCCCAGTTGTGATTAGGATGCATCCAATACTTGACCATTGTCTTACCAGACTTTGATGGTCGGCGTGTCGGTTCACCATCGAGAATACGATGAGCTGTAGACATCATTTGTGCAGATTCCACAACCATTTTAGGTACATGTTTGTCGCACTGCTGTTGAGCAGCTGCAATTGGATTTTTGTCTAGAATAAATAAATTCATAATGATATATCCCTGTCAATAACGATATAGTAATTATACCAAATTGACAGGGACATGTACACTCCTATATTTTGCTTTAATTTAAATATTTAACCTCAGCGATTCGACGTTTCACGAAATCTTGTTTTCGAAGTATCTTTCTCATTCTGTCAAGGTTCCCTTTTTTCTTAAGTTTTTTCGCATAGATTTCTAAATCAGTTGCGTCTTTTTTGAGTCTTTCAAGCTGAGCTAATACCATGTGTACTTTTCTCCAGGGTTAATGTTTAAAACCCTAGTCTCTCAGTAATCCAGGAAATGCCTCCTCTACGATTGGTCTAGAGAGACCAGTGGGTTTCTCTTTATTAATCATAGCAATAACGAGCTTTGCATCTTCAGGATGCACGCCCTCGATCAAACCGATAAAAATATTTTCGCGCTTGTGAGCAGGAAGTTTATCACCTTTGCCTCCTTCTACAAAGTACGCAAATTGTTTATTTTCTCTAATTAAATTTGTAGGATGAGTTGATGGTTCAGCAGGCGTGTAAGGCGGATTACCGCCGGGTAGATTCCACTTAACTGTGGAATCTATGGATCCTCTAAGAATGTCTTTCAATGCCCAACTTTCGTTGTCTTGCAAGACTTTTACTTTCTGCGCCTTGTGTCTTTTCTTGGCAGCTTCTTCAAGAACTTCATAAACATACTGCTTCATTAAATAAACTCCTGTGCACTTTCAATCAAACGATTCATCCTATTAGCAACAAGGTAAGGAAAAACCTTTCCCTTATTATGCCAAGGATCTTGTTCTTCAAAATTATTTATAATGGAATACTTAAGATCCTGTGGTGTTTTTGTCAAATCAATGAGAGTTTCATTGCGACAATAGTTACGATACCAAGATGCTGCATATAGAAGCTCGCCTTCTGATAGATCTTCAAGAATAGCTTCTTTCTTTTTCTTTGATAGTGGTGTTTGCCTACGACCTTCTACCAGCGTATCGTCATCTGACAGCACGTTGGGAACACCATCGCCACTATCACCCTGAAGAATTTTGAGCTTGAGATTCTGACGTGGATGAGTTTCTTCGACATACTTCTTAGTCATAGGAGAAAACTGAGAAACGTTATCGAACTTTTGCAATTGCTTAAAGTCACCGTCAGAAGAAACAATCATAACCTGTTCAAAGTTGCCAAAGTCTTGTGTACGTTCAACTAGAGTACCAATAACATCGTCAGCCTCACAGCCTTCAAGGTGAATTACTTTGTAAGGAAAGTTTTCGCGAAGATCGTCTTTAATCTTATGCATGATACGAAACGCTTCATTCCAATCAAAGGTAGACTCGTCACGTCCTTTACGACGATTTGCTTTGTATTGTGGAAAATAACCACGGCGCCAATTGTTAGCACCGTCACAGGCCAAAACCATTTGACCATATTGTTCTCTGAACTTCTTGTTGTACATACGAAGAGAGTTGAGAGTCATATGACGAATCAACCGTTCGTCGTTTTGTTTGTTGATAAGAATGGTGGCAAGGCATATGCCACTGAAGTCAACTAGAATCATAATGTAAATCCTTTTAAATTGGGTTTTTTATGAAAGTAGTACGAATGGATTTTTTGTTAATTGGTTATAGGAACCAAGAAAACAATTTCCAATATGAAGTGGATTGGGAAGATTATTGGAGATGAGATGTGGTTGGTTTTTATTAGTGAGTTTAAGATAGTTGAGAAGTGATTGGATAGAGTTGAAGTTGATTTGATGTGGTTTGTTGAGAGTGTAAGTTTGAAGTGTGAAAGTCATGTTGTGTCCTCTTTTCAATTGTTAGATATATTATACACTATTTTTAAGCAAATGTACACTACTTTTTTATATGACGGGAATGTATTTTACATCCAATGAATTCATTAAAGTACTCGTCTGAAAGTAAAACGTCGTACTGAAACTGTAACTTAGCTTCATAGTACGACATTTCTCCCTTTGTTTTACAAAGATATAGAATTTCTTTTTTAAACTTGTCTAAGCCACGAGATTCAATAAGGGTAGTAACTTTCTCGCTCGAGCCCGCATAAGATCTCCAGTCACTTTCGACACGCGTACGTACTCTTCTCTTACGCTTCTTAGTGATCGGCAATGTCTTTGGTTTCCAGAAGTTCTTCTTTCCAATATACTTTTTGTTAGTGTCAATCTCGGTGATGAGATAGACAAAGCCCTGGAATTCTTCAGGTGTTGTGTCAAAGGATTCATTATTGTAATACCACATGAAGATATTTATTCATCATCTTCCCAATCATATTTCTCAAGCTTTTCTTCTGCTTCAGCTCGTCTTCCACAGATTGGACAAAATTCCGGAGGTTCGTAACTAAAGACTGCAGTTGTAGTACTACACTCGTTACACTCCATGACGTATTCAATCATGCTTGATCCTTTCGAGGATTTCTTGTTTTCTTTTATCAGTCGCGGTAAGCCATTCTCGGATCTCGTCCGTTGACCTACCGCAACCTACACAGTAATTGTCTATCAAGGTGCAAATTTTTACACATGGACTAGAAATCGATTTCACAAGCACCGCCTGCACAAGCTGCAGCGCCAAGAGTATCAACATCGGTATATTTCTTTTCAGTAATATCCTCAGCCCAATCTACTTGTTGCAAGTTAGCTTGAATTTTTTTCCATTTGTGGAGAAGATAAGCGTCCTTCAAACAATATTCTGCTTTCTTCATATCACCATTTAGATAGTTGTCAGTAAAGTTGTGGAAACGACGAACCCAATCTTTTTTCATTGCAGTAGAGGAATCGTCAAGAGTTAAGTCTTCTCCATATCCTTGTGCTGTTGAACACGCATTCCACAAGTTATCAAAAGTCTTAAGACCGTCAACTACCATGCCCGATGCAAACACCGCTGCAGTATCATATTTCTTTACCATCTGCTTTGCAGTAATCACTGCTGTGTTCGGTGCTTGGTTAAAGTCTTTGTCTCCCATCATTGACAAGAATGAAATGCCAGCAAATGAATGTCTATTTTCAAATACGTATTTTTCAACTTCATCCCAATCATCGACCAGAATAGTATTGGAAACATTATGTCTTATTCCTTTGTCTGCACACAGATCTTCATTTGTGCCAGCATTAACCCAATGCTTTTGAGCTTTTGCAACGAGTTCAAGATGTTTGACTCCAATAATATCATCTTTAATAATTGAATCTTTGTTAGGAATGATTGGAAACGACACAACAACATCAGTGCCATTAGCAGACCATACAGATTCTTCAACCATCCAAGGATTAGATTTCATAATTGCTTGAGTGATTTCTGATTCTTTATTCATTTGCACGTTTCTGATGTACATGCTTGAATGTTCTGCATGTATTCCTGATGCAGTTTGAAGTAATACTGAAGCATTACCGGAAGGCTTGACGCAAGTAGTACGAGCTGCAGGATTGATACCAAGAATTTTCGAAACTTCTTTGTTAACTTCTTTTACAATCTTTGCTCCTTCTTCTAGAATTTTACTATCGAATAGGATTCCGGGATTATTCATCCATCCTGTAATAGAAACTCCAAGCAGGGCTTCTCGATCAAATATCTTCTTCGAAGTATCCGAGAGAAATTTGAAGTCAGTATACCCTGCCTGGAGTGTACCGAGGATAGACGCTGCTCTACAGGCCTGATAGAAGTCTTCCGCGGTATTGCACTTTCCTCCATTGATTTCAGTCAGGTTGCAACCTTGCCAACCTGACTGGCCATCAATCTGTGGATACATACCAATCTCAACACATGGATTAGTTGTATGCTCAGTTGATTCAACGAAGACGAAACCTGGCTCGCCAAACTGTTTAACAGATTCCATAATCTTGCCAAACTGATCTGCAGTCGTTTTGTCTCTTACAATTACGGCAGAGTTGTTTGAGCGAGCTCTTTGTGGATTTTCCATAAACCAACTGCCCGTCTTAGCATTCATCATTTCTTCATCATCAGGTGAAAAAAGACAAATAGTAGCTGAGCGACGTACACCACCAGACAATACAGCATCTGCTGCATGCATAGTAATGTCATAGACATTAATTGGTTTAAGTGGAATCGATTCTTTCGAATCAAGTACAATACCTTGAAGCAGGTGTTCGATTTTGTCGAGTGAACGACGTAAGCCTTCTGGACCGGGCGCCTTAAATCCACCAGAGATTTTAGCACCTTTTGGTCTGATTTGAGAAAGGTCGAAGAAAACTCTTCGACCTGTGTATTCTGGATATTTTCCGCCATCTACAAAGTATGATGACATAAGAACGTCAAGTGCAGAGGCCCAACCTTCAATTGAGTCTTCTACAACAAATCCTTTAGCTTGCTTTGATCTTGGCTGGATATGAGGAAGTTTTTCAACATGATGCTTTTGTACAGAAAAACCTGCACCAGCACCGCACAGTAAAATATAAAACACTTCGCCAAAAAAATCTGGACGATCTACATAAGATGACGTACAATTATACATACGCATCTGATGCTTCATCAATTGATCACCACCAAATTGTAAAGCGCGCTGCGCGCCGAGAACGCGTTGTT
>Ga0181379_1001071_pt1 | contig 12960 bp, 6 predicted proteins | sample 2SPOviralmetaG_FD_130115 | JGI IMG/M metagenome (GOLD analysis project Ga0181379, IMG submission 130115) | Marine viral communities from the oligotrophic San Pedro Time Series (SPOT) site, San Pedro Channel, CA, USA - 2 SPOT_SRF_2009-07-10 | ecosystem: Environmental > Aquatic > Marine > Strait... | reverse complement strand
CTGGCCCCGGACTCCCAGAGCGGTGATTCCGAGCAGCGCATTGAAGTGAATACCGATGTGCTGGCCCTGGAGATCGACCCCCTGGGCGGCGACATCGTTCGCGTGGCCCTGCCGGAATACCCGCGCCACGCGGACACCCCGGATCAGCCGTTCGTTCTGCTGCAGAACGACGCCGGCCGGACCTATGTGGCGCAAAGCGGGCTGGTCGGCAAGAACGGCACCGACACCGCCGAAGGCCGCCCCACCTGGCAGGCCGGGCAGGACCGCTACCGCCTGCAGGACGGCGAGAAAGAACTCAACGTGGATCTCACCCTGAGCCAGAGCGGCGGAGTGGAGATCATCAAACGCTATACCTTCGAGCGCGGCAGCTACCTGGTCCGGGTCAGCCATATTGTCCGCAACAACAGCGGCGAGGCCTGGCAGGGCGCGCTCTACGGCCAGATCAAACGGGACGGCAGCGAAGACCCGGGCAAAAGCACCCAGGGCTTCATTCCCATGCCCACCTACCTGGGCGCGGCGTACTGGAGCCAGGACAAGCCCTACAACAAGCTGCCGTTCGACGACATGCAGGACGAGCCGCTGCGGCTCACCCAGGAGGGCGGCTGGATCGCCATGCTCCAGCACTATTTCGTGTCCGCCTGGATTCCCGATGCCCAGGGGCGCTACACCTACTCCACCCTGTACCGCGAGAACCGCAACGAATACCTGCTGCGCTTCGTGTCCGCCTCGGCGGAAGTTCAGCCCGGCGAGGAAAAGGTGTTCTACGCGGAGTTCTACACCGGTCCCAAGATCCAGGATCGCCTGGAAGCGATCAGCCCCGGCTTTAACATGACCGTGGACTACGGCTGGCTGTGGTTCCTGGCCCAGCCGATCTTCCACCTGTTGGTGTTCCTGCAGAGCGGCGAGCTGGATATCTTCGGCCTGCAGATGGATCTCGGCTTCGGGGTCGGCAACTGGGGCGTGGCGATCATCCTGCTGACGCTGGTGATCAAGTCCCTGTTCTTCAAGCTCAGCGCCACCAGCTACCGGTCCATGGCCAAGATGCGCAAAGTGGCCCCCGAGATGCAGCGCATCAAGGAAGAGAACAAGGGCGACCGGCAGAAGCAGCAGCAGGAAACCATGAAGCTGTTCCAGCGGGAGAAGATCAACCCCCTGGGCGGCTGCCTGCCGATTCTGGTGCAGATGCCGGTGTTCATCTCGCTCTACTATGTGCTGCTGGAATCGGTGGAACTGCGCCAGGCGCCGTTCTTCCTGTGGATCAACGACCTGTCGGTGATGGACCCGTACTTTGTCCTGCCGATTCTGATGGGCGCGTCCATGTTCCTGCAGACCCGCCTCAACCCGACACCGGCGGATCCCACCCAGGCCCAGGTGATGAAATGGATGCCGGTGATCTTCTCGGTGTTCATGCTGTGGTTCCCGGCGGGTCTGGTGCTGTACTGGCTGACCAACAACCTGTTGTCGATCGCCCAGCAGTATCTGATCACCCGCAAGATCGAACGCGGCGGGTGATCACCCACCGCGGCGAAGAAACCCAAGCCGGCCCGACAAGGCCGGCTTTTTCTTTTCACCGTCCCTGTCTGGCGTCCCACCGCCAGGGCTCCCTATAATCCCGCCATGTCCGCAGCCAGCTCCGACACCATCGTCGCTATCGCCACCGCCCCGGGCCGGGGAGGCGTGGGCGTGCTGCGTCTGTCCGGTGATCGCGCGCTCGACATTGCCAGATTACTCATTGGTGAGCGCTCACTATCGCCGAGAAAGGCGCATTTCAGCACCTTCAAGGATCCGGAAGGCCAGGTGATCGACGAGGGGCTGGTGCTCTGGTTCCCGGCACCGGGCTCCTTCACCGGCGAGGAAGTGGTGGAATTGCAGGGCCACGGCGGCCCGGTGATCCTGGATATGCTGGTGGCCGCCTGCGTGCACCACGGTGCCCGCCAGGCCCGCGCCGGGGAGTTCTCCCAGCGGGCCTTCCTCAACGACAAGATGGACCTCACCCAGGCGGAGGCGATCGCCGATCTGATCGACGCCGGCACCCGGGAATCCGCCCGCGCCGCCCTGAACTCCCTGCAGGGCGCGTTCTCCCGGGAAGTGAACACCCTGGTCGAGCAGCTCATTCAGTTGCGCATCTATGTGGAAGCGGCCATCGACTTCCCCGAGGAGGAGATCGATTTCCTCTCCGAAGGCGGGGTGGCCGACGACTTGCGCGGGCTGATCCGTCAGGCGGAGGAGGTGCTGGCCAGCGCCCGCCAGGGGCGCCTGGTCCGGGAGGGCCTGACCCTGGTGATCGCCGGCCGGCCCAACGCGGGGAAATCCTCGCTGATGAACGCCCTGGCCGGTTTCGACGCCGCCATCGTCACCGAGGTGACCGGCACCACCCGGGACGTGCTGCGCGAAGCGATCCAGCTGGACGGCATGCCGCTCAATCTGATCGACACCGCCGGCCTGCGGGAAAGCGGCGACCAGATCGAGCAGGAGGGCATCCGCCGGGCGTTCGCCGAAATCAAGAAGGCGGACCGCCTACTGGTGGTGGTGGACGCCCAGGAGACCCCGGACAACCTGGATGATCTGGCTACGCTGCTGCCGCAGAGCCAGCAGCAACTGGACGATCTGGATCTGCCGGTGACGCTGGTGCTCAACAAGGCCGACCTGAGCGGCGACCTGCCGGGCCCCCACCCGGAACGGCCGGATACCTTCATCCTGTCCGCCGCCAGCGGCGCCGGCATGGACGCGCTGCGCCGGCATCTCAAAGCCGCCGCCGGCTACCAGGGCGAGGCGCAAAGCCGTTTCTCCGCCCGCCGCCGTCATATCACCGCTCTCCAGGACGCCCTCGCCGCCCTGGCCAAGGGCGCCGACCAGCTGCACCGGCACGCCGCCGGCGAGCTGCTCGCCGAGGACCTGCGGGCGGCCCAGCAGGCGCTGGAAGAGATCACCGGCGCCTTCACCGCCGACGACCTGCTGGGACGTATTTTTTCCTCCTTCTGCATCGGTAAATGAACCCGGACGGTATTTTCGGTATCTTCCCTACTGGCTAAATGCCAGCACCGGCCCGGTTCCGGTCGGGGGAACAGGCAGGATGCGCATGCTCGTGGGGGGCGAATGACGCAATGGGGACAAACGAAACGCTTGACGTGCAGGGCGCCCAGGGGCAACGCCGGGCGCTGCTCAAAGCACTGCTGATCATCACCGGTGTGTCCGGTGCTTTATTCTTCGTGATCAACACGCAACGGGGGCTGCACCTGCTGGCCACCATCGAGCTGGTCACCGGCGCGGCGTCGATGATGCTGTACGTGGTGGTCAGCCGTACCCGCAATCTGCGGGTCTGGACGCTGGTTTATCTGATTCCCTTTTTGACCATCATGATGGTGGCGATGTACCTGCCCGGCACCTCGCCGACGGTGTTCCTGTGGGTCTACATTATTCCGGTGATCTCCCATCTGTTGTTGGGGCTGCGGCTGGGTTTCGCGGTGGCGGTGTTCTTCATGCTCACCGCCTTCGCCATTTTCGTGATCAAGCATCCGCGTTTGCTGTACGAATTTCACTTCGCCAGCCTTGCCAATATTCTGATTTCCTGCGCGGTGGCGCTGGCGTTCGCCTACGTCTACGAGCGGGGCAGCGAAAAGGCCCGCGCCGGGCTGATGGTGATCGCTTCCACCGATCCGCTCACGCGGCTGGCCAATCTGTACCGCTTCCGTGAATCCTTCCAGCAGGAGCGGCACCGGGCGCAGCGCTACGACGCCGACCTGACCCTGCTGGTACTGGATCTGGATTACTTCAAGAAGGTCAACGACACCCACGGCCACGCGGTCGGTGACCAGGTGCTGATTCATGTGGCCAATATCCTGCGCCGGCGGCTGCGCGCTTCCGACCTGGTGTGCCGGGTCGGCGGCGAGGAATTCACCGTGTTACTGCCGGACACCGGGCTCGAGGAAGCGATCAAGGTGGCGGCCAGCCTGCGCCGCTTGATCCGCGACACCCCCTACCGGGATCAGGCGGTGACGGTCTCGCTGTCCTGCAGCATCGGCGTGGCCCTGTGGGGCCGCGACGGCGACACCCTGGAACAGCTTATGGAGACCGGCGACAAACGTCTCTACCAGGCCAAGCAGGCCGGCCGGGATCGTGTGGAAAGTGGCCCGGTGGCGGGCTGAAGCCGCGGCGAAGGTGGACCCGTCGCACCCGGTTGCCGATACTGAGTGCCGACCAAGACCCGTCGCCGGCCGACACCGGGCCGCAAGGAGAAGTCATGAGCGATACCCGTTTGGAGAAGGATTCCCTGGGAGAGATCGAGGTTCCCGCCGAAGCACTCTGGGGCGCCCAGACGCAGAGGGCGGTGGACAACTTTCCGATCAGCGGCCGGCACCTGCCGGACCGCTTTATCCAGGCGGTGGTGCGTGTGAAGCGCTGCGCCGCCAACGTCAACGCCGACCTGGAGTTGCTTGACGACCAGCGCCGCCGGGCCATCGTCGCCGCCTGCGACGAACTGCTGGGCGGCGCCCACGCCGACCAGTTTCCGGTGGACGTGTTTCAAACCGGTTCCGGCACCAGCACCAATATGAACGTCAACGAGGTGATCGCCCGGCTGTGCGGCGACGCCGGCGTGCACCCCAACGACCACGTCAACCTGGGGCAGAGCAGCAACGACACCATTCCCACCGCCATGCACCTGTCCTCGGTGATGGCGGTCAGCGAGCAGCTGCTGCCCGACCTGGAACACCTGATCGCCACCCTGGGCCTGCGCGCGCGGGAGGGGAAGGACCTGGTGAAAACCGGCCGCACCCATCTGATGGACGCCATGCCGGTGACGGTGGAGCAGGAACTGCGCACCTGGGTGCTGCAGCTGCAGGCCGCCAGCGAACGCCTGGCGCGCGCCCGCAACGAGCTGCACGCGCTGCCCCAGGGCGGCACCGCGGTGGGCACCGGCATCAACGCCCATGCGGAATTCGGTGACCGCTTCGCCGCCGCCCTGGCGGACGACACCGGTGAACCCTTCACCGCCTTGCCGTATCCTTCGGTGGCGCAAAGCGCGGTGGACGCGCCCTTGAACCTGTCCGCCGCCCTGCGGGGCCTGGCGGTGGTGCTGATGAAAATCAGCAACGACCTGCGCTGGATGAATTCCGGGCCGATTCACGGGTTGTCGGAGCTGCAGCTGCCGGCCACCCAGCCCGGGTCGTCGATCATGCCCGGCAAGGTAAACCCGGTAATCTGCGAGTCCGCCACCATGGTGGCGGCCCAGGTCATGGGGCTGGACCAGGCCAACACCGTGGCGGCCCAGAGCGGCAACTTCCAGCTCAACGTGATGCTGCCGCTGGTGGCCACCAATCTGCTGGATATGACCCGCTGGCTGGCCAACAGCTGCCGTAATCTGGCCGACCAGGCCATCGAAGGGCTGACCTGGAACCAGGAGCACCTGGCGGAAGGCGTGGGCCGCAACCCGATTCTGGTCACCGCCCTGAATCCGGTGATCGGCTACGAAAAGGCCGCCGCCATTGCCAAGGAAGCGTTTTCCACCGGTCAACCGGTGATTGAGGTGGCGCTCGCGCACACCGATCTGGATCGCCAGCGTCTGGAAGCGCTGCTGGATCCCCTTAAACTGACCGGCCCGGGCTGAACCCCGGGGCCGTGACCCTGTTTCACTTTTTAATTTTTGTTTGGTGATGGAGAGAGCAATGAGTAACGACCTGACCATTCAGCGCACCGCCGAAGCGGTGGAATCGCCGCTGGTGATCAACAGCATTCTGGAATCCGGCGTGCGTAACGCTCCCGAGCAGGAGATCGTCTACGCGGACCAGCGTCGCATGAGCTACCGGGATCTGGAAGAGCGGGTCAACCGGCTCGCCGGCGCGCTGGCGGAGTGCGGGGTCAAGCCCGGCGACACCGTGGCGGTGATGGACTGGGACACCCACCGTTACCTGGAAGCGTTCTTCGCCATCCCGATGATGGGCGCGGTGCTGCACACGGTGAACGTGCGCCTGAGCCCGGAACAGATTCTCTACACCCTGAACCACGCCGAGGACGACGTGATTCTGGTGAACCGCGAGTTTCTGCCGGTTCTCGAAGAGCTGAAAGACCGCATCGAAACCGTCAAACGCTACGTGCTGCTGGACGACGAAGGCGGCAACCTGGATTCCCAACTGGACATCGCCGGCGAGTACGAAGCCCTGCTGCAACAGGCCCCGGCCCAATTCGATTTCCCGGAGCTGGACGAAAACACCCGCGCCACCACCTTCTACACCACCGGCACCACCGGCCTGCCCAAGGGCGTGTACTTCTCCCACCGGCAGCTGGTGCTGCACACCTTCGCCGGCCGCGCCGCGCTGTCCGGTTCCGGGCATGGACGTTTCAACCAGGACGACGTCTACATGCCGATCACGCCCATGTTCCACGTGCACGCCTGGGGCGTGCCCTATGTGGCGACGCTGCTGGGCGTCAAGCAGGTGTACCCGGGCCGCTACCTGCCGGAGACCCTGCTCAAGCTGCTGGTCACCGAGAAAGTCACCTTCTCCCACTGCGTGCCCACCATCATCCAGATGCTGCTGCAGGCCGAGGCCGCCAAGAACGTGGACCTGAAAGGCTGGAAGGTGATCATCGGCGGCTCGGCGCTGCCCAAGTCCCTGGCCAAGGGCGCCCTGGAGCGCGGCATCGACATCTACACCGGTTACGGCATGAGCGAAACCTGCCCGCTGATTTCCCTGGCGTTGCTGCCCCCGGAGCTGGAAGACGCGGACCTGGAAACCCAGGTGGACTACCGCACCCGCACCGGCCGCCCGGTGCCCATGGCTCAGATGCGGATCGTCGACGACAACATGAACGAAGTACCCCGCGACGGTAAAACCCAGGGCGAGCTGGTGCTGCGCGCGCCCTGGCTGACCCAGGGTTACCTGAAGGACGAGGACAACTCCAAGAAGCTGTGGCACGGCGGCTGGATGCACACCGGGGACATCGGCGTGATCGACGCCGACGGCTGGCTGAAGATCACCGACCGTATCAAGGACGTGATCAAGACCGGCGGCGAGTGGATCTCTTCCCTGGATCTGGAAGGGCTGATTCTGCAGCACGACGGCGTGGCCGAATGCGCGGTGGTCGGCGTGGAGGACCAGAAATGGGGCGAGCGCCCGGTGGCCCTGGTGGTCAAGGGCGGTGAAGTGGACGAAGACGCGATCAAGGAACTGGTCAGCCAGTACGCCGACAAGGGCGTGATCAGCCGCTACGGCATCCCCGACCGGGTGGTGTTCGTGGACGAGCTGCCCCGCACCTCGGTGGGCAAACTGGACAAGAAGAAGATGCGCGCCGAAATGGTGTGACACCCCCTGCCCGGGCCGGCGTCCGCCGGCCCGTTTTTCCTTCCCGTTGATCCGAATTTTCACCCTGCCAGAAGCGGAAACCGTGTAGGCTGCGGGAACCACGCTCACCGGACCGGGTCTGTTACCTGGCAGGCCCGGGGCGTTCGCGCGTGGGCCCGGCCAGGGACGGGCCGATATCCTAATGATAAACCGAGCGCACCTTAAGCCGGGCCGGCCTCAACAGGCACCGGGGTGCCTGTGAGCCTGGAGTAGAATAATGTTGCGAGTGATCGCGGGTCTGGCGGTGATCGCCGTACTGGCCGCCGCCGGTTGGTGGTGGTTGAGTGGTGGGGAGAGCGCCGCCGCGCCGCAGCGTCCCGCCACGACGGTGAACGTGGTGCCCGCCATCAGCCGGCCGCTGAGTGACAACCTGGAAGTGGTGGGCACCGCCCGTGCCACCCGCGCCATTGTCCTGGTCACCCAGGTGGACGGCCGGGTCGACAAGATCCATTTCCAGGAGAGCCAGGAAGTGGAGGCCGGCGACCTGCTGGTGACCCTGGACGCTCGCGCCGCCCGCGCCGAGACCGACCGCACCCGCGCCGACTACCAGCGCGCGCTCTCCGATTACCAGCGTGCGTCACGGCTGGTCGGCGGCAGTGCCATTTCCGAAGCCGAAGTCGCCAACCTGAAGACCACCATGGAGTCCGCCCGCGCCACCATGGAAGCCAGCCGCGTGGCGCTCGAGGACCACTCCCTGCGCGCGCCGTTCGACGGCGTGGTGGGGCTGCGCCAGGTGGACGAAGGGGCCTTTTTGCAGGTGGGGGCACCGGTCACCACTCTGGACAGCGTGCGCAACCTGGAGGTGAACTTCCAGGTGCCGGAACGCTACCTGTCCGAGATCCGCCCGGATCTGACCGTGGAAGTCACCAGCGACGCCTACCCGGGCAAGGTGTTCCGCGGCAGAATCGCCATGCTCGACAGCCGCGTGGAGGCCGCCAGCCGCAGCCTGACGGTGAAGGCGCTGCTGGATAACGCCGAATCCCTGCTGCGCCCGGGCCAGTTCCTGCAGGTGTCGGTGTTGCTGGCGGAGCATCCGGCGCTGCTGGTGCCGGAGCAGGCGGTGATCTCCCAGGGTGCGCAGAGCTATGTGTTCACGGTGAGCAACGACGACGTCGCCGAGCGGCTGCCGGTGAGTCTGGGCGGGCGCCGCGATGGCTGGGTGGAGATCACCGCCGGCCTGAACCAGGGGCAGCCGGTGATCGTTAACGGCCACAGCCGTCTCGGCAGCGGCGCGCCGGTCAAGGTGGTCGATGATGAAGGGGCTCTGATGCCCGCCCAGCGCGCGCTCCTGGAGGAGCCGGCCTGATGGTACTCAGCGATGTGTCGGTCAAACGGCCGGTCTTCGCCACCGTGGTCAGCCTGCTGATCGTGGTCTTCGGCATCAGTGCGCTGATGAAGCTGCCGATCCGCGAATATCCCGATATCGACCCGCCCCAGGTGTCCGTGGAAGTCACCTACGAAGGCGCCGCCCCGGAGGTGCTGGACACCCAGATCATCCAGGTGGTGGAAGGGGCCATCGCCGGCGTCGAGGGCGTCAGCCGGATAGAGTCCCGCTCGCGGCTGGGCTCGGCGCGCACCTCGGTGGAATTCGATCTGGACCGGGACCTGGATATCGCCGCCAACGACGTGCGCGACGCCGTGTCCCGCATCATCAATCAGCTCCCCGAAGAAGCCGAAGCGCCGGTGATCGCGAAGAGCGACTCCGACGCCCGGCCGATCATCTGGGTTACGCTCAGTAGTGACACCCTGGCCACCCAGGAACTCACCGACTTCGCCGAACGCAGCCTGGTGGACCGCTTCGCGGTGCTCGACGGCGTGTCCGAGGTGAACATCGGCGGCGAGCGCCGCTACGCCATGCGGGTGTGGCTGGACCGCCAGCGCATGGCCGCCAACGGCATCGCGGTCAACGACATCGCCACGGCGCTGCGCGCCAATAACGTGGAGCTGCCCGCCGGGCGCCTGGAGTCCGACAGCCGCAGCTTCACGGTACGCGCCGACAACCGGCTCGCCACCGTCGAGGAATTCCGCGATCTGGTGCTGCGGCAGCAGGGCAGCTACCAGTTGCGGGTGGGGGACGTGGCGCGGGTGGAGCTGGGGGTCGAGAACGACGACACCGAGCTGCGCGCCAACGGCGAGACCGCCGTGGGCCTGGGCATTATCCGCCAGTCCAAGGCCAACACCGTGTCGGTCTCGGACAATGTGCGCGCCGAGATCGAGCGGATTCGCGAAAACCTGCCCGCCGACATCGCGCTGGACGTCAATTACGACGAGTCCCTGTTTATCCGTGCCTCCATCCGTGAAGTGCTGATCACCCTGGGCCTCTCCATGACCCTGGTGATCCTGGTGATCTTCGCGTTCCTGGGTAACCTGCGCGCCACCCTGATCCCCGCCGTCACCATTCCGGTGTCGGTGATCGGCGCCTTCATGGGCCTGGGGGCGCTGGACTTCTCCATCAACGTGCTCACCCTGCTGGCGCTGATCCTCGCCATCGGCCTGGTGGTCGACGACGCCATCGTCATGCTGGAGAACATCCAGCGCCGTATCGACGAAGGCGAATCCCGGCTGGTGGCCGCCTACCTTGGGGCACGCCAGGTGGCGTTCGCGGTGGTCGCCACCACCCTCACCCTGGTGGCGGTGTTCGTGCCGATTTCGTTCATGGGCGGCGACGTGGGGCGGCTGTTCGGCGAGTTCGGCTTCACCCTGGCGGCGGCGGTGGTGATTTCCAGCGTGGTGGCGCTCAGCCTGGCGCCGATGCTGTGCTCGCGCTGGCTGCACCGCCACCGCAAGGAGGACGAAAACAAACACCTGCTCGAGCGGGGTCTGGCCCGTCTTAACGGCGGCTACGCCAGGGGCCTGAAGCGCTGCCTGGCCAACCCCTGGCCGGTGCTGGGCGTGGCGGCGCTGATCTGTGTGCTGGCCGGTCTGGCGTACACCGGCGTGCCCCGGGAGCTGGCGCCCACCGAGGACCGGGGCGTGTTCATCGTGCCGGCCACCGCGCCCCAGGGCGCCACCGCGGACTACACCACCCACCACATCAAGGAGGTGGAAGCCCTGATGCAGCCGTTGGTGGACAACGGCGAGGCCGAGCGTGTGCTGTCCATCGTCGGCTTCCGGGGCCAGCCGGAAAACGCCTTTATGATCACCCGGCTCAAGCCCTGGGGCGAGCGCCAGCGCAGCCAGCAGGAGATCGTCCAGCAACTGCGCGGCGAGCTGGGCCAGGTGGCGGGCCTGCGCGCGTTCGCGGTGAACCCGCCGGGCCTGGGGCAGAGCGCCTTCAACCAGCAGCTTGAAGTGGTGATCGGCGGGCCGGACTACGAATCGGTGCAGCGCTGGAGCGAATCGGTGATGGCCTCCATGGAGGACAACCCCGACCTGCTCAGCGTGGACACCAACTACGAGGAAACCCAGCCGCAGCTCAACGTGGAACTGAACCGGGAGCGGGCCGCCGACTTCGGCCTGTCCGCCGAGGACGTGGGCCAGACCCTGCAGGCCATGTTCGCCACCCTGCAGGCCTCCACCTATGTGGATCGGGGCCGCGAGTACGATGTGCTGCTGGAAGCCAACGAAAGCGAAGCGCGGGTGCCCGACGACGTTAATCCGATTTACGTGCGCACCGATGCCGGCGAGCTGGTGCCGCTGTCCAGCGTGGTGGATCTGAAAACCGTGGGCGCCTCGCCGGAACTGCGCCGGGTGGACCGGCTGCCGGCGATCACCCTGTCCGCCAACATGGCCGAAGGCTATGACCTGGGCCGCGCCATCGACTTCGTGGAGCAGACCGTCAACGACACTCTGCCCCTGGAAGCGCGCCTCAGCTACAAGGGCATGGCGGAGGAATTCACCGAGGCGTCGTCGGCGATCTTCATCACCTTCGGCCTGGCCCTGCTGATTGTGTTCCTGGTGCTGGCGGCGCAATTCGAAAGCTGGATCCACCCGCTGATTATCATGCTCACGGTGCCGCTGGCCATCGCCGGCGCGATCCTGGCGCTGAGCGTCACCGGTAACAGCCTGAACATCTACAGCCAGATCGGTATGATCATGCTGCTCGGCCTGATGGCGAAGAACGGCATTCTGATCGTCGAGTTCGCCAACCAGCTTCGGGATCAGGGTTACAGCGTGGCCGAGGCGGCCTACCAGGGCGCCATCATCCGCTTCCGGCCGGTGTTGATGACCGGGGTGTCGACCATCTTCGGCGCCGTGCCTTTGGTGCTGGCCACCGGCGCCGGCGCGGAAAGCCGCATCACCATCGGCGTGGTGATTCTCGGCGGTCTGTTGTTCGCCACCGTGCTCACCCTGTTTATTATTCCGGTGCTGTACGCCTGGCTGGCGCCCTACGCCAAATCCGCCGACGCCGTGAAACATCAATTGGAACAGGAGCTGCCCGGTGCACCGCGACAGTCCCCCGCCTCTTGAATACGAACTGGTGCGCAGCCGGCGGCGCTCCCTGGAAGTGCGGGTGCGCGTGGACGGCAGTGTGCAGGTGCGCGCTCCACTAAAACTGGCCGCCTACCGGGTGGAAGCCTTCGTGGACTCACGCCGGGACTGGATCCGTGATCAGCAGCAACGCATGGCGGCCCGGCCCCGGGTGCGCTGGCGCGACGGCGATCCCTGCCAGTACCTGGGTGAGCCGCTCACCCTGCGCGTCGCCGCCGCCAGGGCGCGGGTGGCACGCCACGGCGACGAACTCCACGTGGGCGTGCCCGACCCCCACGACGAAGCCGCCGTCAGCCACGCCGTGCACGAGTGGTGGCGCGGGCTGGCGCGGACCCGCTTCCAGGAGAGCATCGAACGGCAGTTTCCCTGGTTCGCGGAACGGGGCCACCGGATGCCGGTGCTGCGGGTGAAAAAGATGCGCAGCCGCTGGGGCTCGCTGTCCCGGCGCGGCTACATCAACCTGAGCCTGGCACTGATGCAGTACCCGCCGGCGGTGATCGACTATGTGGTGATGCACGAGCTTTGCCATCTGGAATACATGCACCACGGCCCCGCCTTCCACGCCTTGATGGACCGCCGGATGCCGGACTGGCCGGCCCGCAAGCGGCGCCTGGACGGCTGAGGTTTTACCCTTTTTAAACGCACGCCGACTTGTATTTCACCCGCCTTCCTTTTCCATGGTGGGATGGATATGTCAGCGCTTTTAAAAGAGATCAAACAACGCGACCCCCACCACACCCATTTTCACCAGGCCGCGGAAAGCCTGCTGAACAGTGTGTCCGGGTATCTGGATCAGCACCCCGAGCTGCGCACCCAGGGGCTGCTGGCCCGGCTGCTGGAGCCGGAGCGGGTGATTCGTTTCCGCGTGCCCTGGGTGGACGACCAGGGCGAGGTGCGGGTGAACCGGGCCTACCGGGTGCAGATGAACGGCGCCCTGGGCCCCTACAAAGGCGGGTTGCGGTTCCACCCCTCGGTGAACCTGGACGTGCTGTCTTTTCTGGCCCTGGAGCAGACCATCAAGAACGCGCTCACCGGCCTGCCGCTGGGCGCCGGCAAGGGCGGCGCCGATTTCGACCCCAAGGGACGCAGCGACGCGGAGATCATGCGTTTCTGCCAGGCGATGATGGCGGAGTTTCACCATCACATGGGGCCGGACATCGACGTGCCCGCCGGTGACATGGGCGTGGGCATG
>Ga0181379_1001070_pt1 | contig 12969 bp, 7 predicted proteins | sample 2SPOviralmetaG_FD_130115 | JGI IMG/M metagenome (GOLD analysis project Ga0181379, IMG submission 130115) | Marine viral communities from the oligotrophic San Pedro Time Series (SPOT) site, San Pedro Channel, CA, USA - 2 SPOT_SRF_2009-07-10 | ecosystem: Environmental > Aquatic > Marine > Strait... | reverse complement strand
GACACATGTTGTAACTATTAATGACACACCTATAGAATATCAGACTTACGGTGATAAATTATTTTGCAATGAGTCTGCTAACTCAGAGTTAGTATTAGATTATACCCATAGGGCAAATGAACAAGGTTGGCCTTCATATTTTACTATTGCTGTTGAGTACGAGCTTGCTTCTGTATTTGCAGTAAGCCTTGCTAGGGATCAGGCTCTCGCTCAGTTAATGGCACAGCAAGCGGCAACATCAATGATGAGAGCAAGAAACTTAGATGCCCAACAACAAACAACAAGGAAGCTTTCAACAAGTCGGTTTATTAGTAATAGGCGAACATAATGCAGAAAGTACGAGTACCGTTAACAAACTTTGCATTTGGTGAGGTAAGCCCATCCTTATATTCAAGAACAGATTCCCCAGTTTATAATCAATCTGCACAAAGATTAAAAAACTTTTTTATTAGATCTGAAGGTGGTGTAATAAAAAGATCTGGTTTAAAAAACATTTATCAGTTTGACACTACAATTAATGAAGCGAAGGTACAGCAATCCAGATTGCTACCATTTATATTCTCTGATGATGAAAGATATATTATCTCTCTTGAGAATGCTAAAGTTAGAGTATTTCAGATAAATGCTATTACTGGTGCTGTATCTTTAATTCAAACAATAACATCAGATGTTAGCAGTGCAGCATTAAAATTTGATGATGATTTCTTACATGAGTACACATATGCACAAGCTGGTGATGTTATGTTTATTGCACATCAGACCTTTATTCCCCAGCAAATTGTTCGAACAGGACTAACTACATTCCAAGTAGAGTCTTTTCAGTTTGATCAGAAGTCTGATAATAAGAAAGTGTATCAACCATATTATCCATTTCAAGGTGCTGGCGTTACACTTGATGTAAGTAAAACAAGTGGAAGCGGCGCAACGTTAACAACTAGTTCTGCATATTGGGATACTACTTCACCATCCAAACATATTGGAACAACGGTTCGATACAATGGACAAGAGATAGAAGTTACTGGTGTTACTAATTCTACTGTCGCAACAGGTGATATACTTGATGCTTTAAAAATTAAGCTTAGTCCAGATTCTCTTCGAACAAACAATGGATCAACAACTGTTGAGGTAACTTTAGCTAATCATGGTATGTCAGTTAATGACTCAATAACATTCTCAGATTGTGATACTGTTGGTGGTATTGCTATTAGCAATTTAAACGGAGCAAGAACTGTCACTGGAATTATAAGTGATGATGTTTTTACTTTTACTGCTGGTGGTTCCTCTAATGATTCTGCTTTAGGTGGTGGTACTCCAAGTGTTACTACTCATGCTCCAACAACTAGCTGGGATGAACAGTCTTACTCTGCGCTTAGAGGATTTCCAGCTTCTGTTACATTTCATGAAAACAGATTAGTATTTGCTGGTACATTAGCACAACCAGACAGTATTTGGTTTAGTAAGATAGCTTCGTATTATAACTTTGATGTTGGCGCTGCTAAAGATAATGAATCAATCCATCTCACTGCCGCTATTGGTGAGATACAACAAATACGACATATTGTTTCAAACAGAGATTTGCAAATCTTTGCAGCTTCTGCTGAGATGTTTGTACCAGCATTTCAAAACCAACCTATTACTCCAACAAATGCACAGGTAAGAAGACAGACCCCCTTTGGTTCTGGGTTTACTAGACCACAATCTATTGATGGCGCAACTATCTTTGTGCAAAAGGGTGGACAGATTGTTAGAGAGTATTTGTTTAGTGACAGTGAAGCTGCTTATGTAGCTAATCCAATATCTACTATTTCTTCGCATCTTATAAAAACACCAGTAGAAATGAACACACTTTATGGTGCGCTATCTAGATCAGAAAGCTATGTGTTTGTTTTAAACAATGATGGCACAATGGCTGTGTTTAATTCTAATAGAGCGGAGCAACGTGCTGGCTGGGTAGAGTTTGTTACTAATGGTAAGTTTCATTCTTCAGTAACTATAGATGATCGTGTGTTTATAAACGCAGAATATGATCTTGGTGATGGCACAAAAAAAATAGTTCTTTGTGAGTTTGACTCTACATTCAACTTGGATATGGCAAAAACATATAGTGGATCTAGCGGTGTGTTTGATGTATCAGCAGATTTTAATAATGGTGCTGTATTAAGAGTAGTTAATGGTAACAATTATATTGGTGAGTTTACTGTCAGTGGTGGAAATATAAACGTGTCATCTGTAGATGCTTCTTTGTCATCAGCTGAAATAGGATTTAACTTTGATGTTGAGTTAAAAACAAATCCAATAGATGCTCAAGTAACGAATGGTCCAATCACTGGCATACCAAGAGGTATTGGCACTGTGTATTTAGATTTGAATAGCACATTAGCTGTAAAGGTTAATAGCACAGCTTTGATTATTAGAAATGTAACAGATGATTTGTCACAGCAATTAACACCTTTTACTGGCAAAAAAGAATTTAGATTGCTGGGATATAATGCAGATCCTCAAATAACTATAACACAAGATGCCCCATTAGACTTGCAAGTTAATGGGTTAGTAGCGGAGTTGATATTCTAATGTCTGTATTTCAAGTAATAGGTTTAGGTTTAAAGTTTATGGGCGGTATGCAAGCCGCCAAAGCGCAAGAGCAAGCCTCAAAAGATAATGCTGAAGCAATGGTAACAGATCGTATTGTGGGTGAGGCTCAAGCTGCACAACAACAAGTTATGCGCTATCAACAATACTTTGATGATCTTGCATATAATGAAGGTGCTTTATTAAAAAACAGAGACTTTGATCAAAGTGTAAAAGCATTTATGGACAATCAAAAGCAAGTTACATTTGATGATTTAACTGTAATGGCAAGGCAGTCAGATATGGAAAGTAGAAAGCAAACAGTTGCATCATTGCTTGAAGTCGAGCGTGGTAAAAACAAAGCAGCTGCTATAAGAATAAACACTTATACAGATTTTGCTTCTGGTCTGCATGATATGAGTACAACTTTTACTTAGGATAAAACATGGCACAAGTTATTCGTAGATCAGTTACAGCTACCAATCAAAGAATAGGTATTAATAACTTTGATACAGATGCTGGTGCTGTTGGTCAGGCATTAGCAAATGCTGGTGAAACTATAAGAAGCAAAGCATTTGCAATAGATGCAAAAAAAGCAATCCAAACAGGTGAGGATGCTGCTCGTTCTGTACAAGCTTCTAAGTTTAAACAGTTTGTAAATGGCACACCTGTCGCAATGCAAGCACCAGAAGGATATGGAGATGTTGCAAGAGAAGCTTATCGAAGAGTAGCTGAAAGAAGATTTGTAGATACAGTTGATCAGGACATAAGATTGAAAGGACAAGAGCTTTCTGTAAAGCACGCAAGAAGCCCTTTAGCATTTAGAAATGAAATGGATGGTTACCTTACATCTCTTGGTCAAAATGCTGATGGAAGATTTAGAGAACTTATTGTTAATGCTGGTGCTGCTGTTCAAGAAGGCACTTATCTTGCACTATTAGATCAGGAAAGAAAAAGAACTAGAGTTGAGCAAGGTCAATTTATTGGTACACAAAACATAGAATATACTGAAATGGCTACTACAAAAGCTTATCAGTTAGATTTACCTACAGCTTTATCTATTGTTGCGAACAGACAATCAGCAACAAACGATGGCGAACTTGCGGAAATTGTTCCAAAGGGGTCTTCACTTACTTACTTTGATGGTGCGGTGGGCAGAGTTGCTGGAGCTTATCTTGGTTCAATAATAGCTAATGAAACTGATGCATTAACTAGAAAACAAATTGTTGCTATGATTACTAGTAGAGGTAACTTAGGTAATGCCAGTGGCAAAGTGCAAAAGTTATTTGATCAAACAATTAAATACAAATTACCTGATGGCAAAACTGCTAATGTAAAGCTTAAAGATCTAATTACATCTACCAACTTTCAGTCTGTAGCTACTGTTGCTAATGCCATTAATGGTGACATGGATGCTATTGATTCCGAAATACAAGCTAGAAAAGCACAAGAGTTAACAGAAAAAAATAGATCATTAGTTGAGCAAAGCAGAAGAACAGATGATGAAATGTCTGGTCAATTTCAAAACTTAATTGATCAAGGTTTAGAAACAGCTATTGATTCTTTTTCTGCTGACGCTCCAGAAGGAGAAATAAGAAATAGTCTTGCTGCACTAGGTAAAAGATATAAACAATTTGAAGATTATATAAATGATATTCCAGTTGAGATTATGTCTGGTGATCAAAAAAGAGCAAAGCTTCAAGAAGTAAGAACAGCTTTACAGCAAACATATTTAGCTAGAGCAGCTGGAGAAGGCGACCCTGATAATTTTAAGGCTGGATTAATTAACCCAAATAATCCTACAGTGCGCCCACTTTTAACACCAAATCAATTAGCTGTAGTAACTGGGCTTCATGAGTTTGGATTGTATGAGATCGGTGATGATAATGCAGTTAGTGCAACTATAAGCCTATCAAGTTCAGAGCTTGCTTTAAGAACGCAAAAAGAATCTGATTATATGGAGTTTCTTAGAGAATATAATCAACTTAATAGTGATGTTTTAAATGGAACTGTTGATCCATCAAAGATAACTGAGTTTCTTGAGCGATCAAATATATCTAGCTCATTAAGTCCAGATCAAAAACTTGGATTTGAAAAGGGTCTTAATTTATCATCATCAATTAATTCTTTAAAAACTTTTAGCGAAACGCTTAACTCAAATCAATTAACTGTTATGGCACAGTTTATAAAAAATGGTGTAGATTTATCTGAAGATAATTTTGCTCAACTATCTGAGGAACAAAGAAATGCTGCAAATCTTGCCGTAGAGGGAATGAGTGAAGGTGAGCGAGAGTCTATTGGTAGAAACTTAGAACAGATAGCTGGTGTAAGAAGAGCGCAAGAAGTTGACGCAAAAGCTCAGCTTGATAAGCAACAATACAGATATGATTTTTACAACAGTAAAATTGATTACACTTCACAAAAATCAAAAGACTTTGCTCAAGAAGAATTAGATAGAATTGGTTTTAATTTATCTGATACTTCTACTTGGACAGATGATGCAATGATTGTTCTTCAGTTTTCAGTTGCTTCAGAAATAGAAAATCAATTTGATTCTTTGGCTGCTGGAAGACCTACTACAAATGTTGAAAATATATTACAGCTTTATCAAAGACTATCTAAGTTTGAATATAAAGATGGAACTAAAAGAAACTTTCTTAAAGGCCAGCTAAAAGATGTAACAAGAAATGTAATTGATGCTGCTTTTCTCGGCAATCAATTTGGTTTGTATAAAAATATGACTGAAGCATTTAATAGCATTAATATGGAAGCTAGAAATGCTAGCTCAAAACAAGTTTCTGATTTTAGAAGTGCTGTTTTTACAAGTTCTGAAGAAGGTAAAGCAATTTCCCCAGCTGAGTATGTTTCCAAAATACTTGGTGATGAAGCTGACTATGTTGTTAATAATGAACTTGGTGCTGTAGCAAATCAATTAGCTGGATTAATGATACCAAAAGAAATTATTGAAAAACAAATTAAAGGATATTTTGAAGAACGTTATCAAGATGCAAAATATGTTGTTGATCCAGCCAGACCTATAGGCGCAAAGGGTAAATCACGACATGCCCTGAGTGTTATATTTAATAATGATCCTGACTTAGAGCGATATGCTTTAGATCAAATAAATAGTGAGCTTGTTAAAAATGGATATACTTTAGCAAATATACATGAAGGTTTTGAAATAGACACTGCATCAGAGGTTGATGCTACTGATACTGAAGGTAGGCGTAGAAGAAAAAAACCTACTGATAAAATGACAGATCAAGAAAACTTGCAAGGTGTTGTTCTTGTTCCAATGTTTCCAAATGCTGTGCGACCAGCTGATCAAGTGTTCCAAGTTATGAGAGTTGTGTCAACGATGGATGGTCTTAATGAACTTATTCCATTAATGTTAGATGAAAAGCCAATGGGTTTTAGATTAGCAGATGAAATAAAAGATTACATAAGTCCGACAATGACATCAGCAAATACAAATCAAAAAACATTACAAGAAATAAGAGAAGAAAAAGCAAATCTAAATGTTGTAATGGAAGCAATATCAGGAACTACTAAACTTGGATTTGGTAATTAAACATGGGCTTAATAGATGTAAGTAATATTTACCCAACAATAACTGGTGGAAGAGATTTAATAGAACTTCCAGTAGAGAGAACAATGTCAGAAGTTGTTGGGGCTTCGATTGGAAGATTTAGGGGCTATATGCCAATGAATCCATTTGATCCATTATTAAAAGCTGACCCTGATTTTGATGTTGCTCAAGAAATTTTTGATCTTGATCAATCGTATCATAGGTATAGCAGCAATCTTATTCTTGCTCAAAACAAAGATCATTTAGATTTTTTAATACAAAAAATAGATGAAACTAAAAAAGACCATGAGGTCTTAGGTCAAGCTACAATCGGTCAACTGGCTTTTGCTTCTATCTTTGATCCTATTAATCTTATTTCTTTGCCAGTCGCTGTTGGTAAGGGTGCTATTAATGCTGCTGTACAAGTTGGCAAATACAATATGGTTCTTAGCGCAGCTGAAGAGGCAGCACTTGCAGCCTCTGATCCTGTTCAAAGAGATGCTAAATCATCTGCTGTAAACATTGGCTTATCGGGTGTGGCTGGATTTGCACTTGGGGGCATTGTTGGCTTTGCCACTACAAGAGGATCAAGCAAAGTAACAAATCAATTTATTAAAGAAACAAAAGAACTTGAAGCAGAGCTTGCCCCTAAGATCGATGAAGAAGCTGGTATACTTGTTGATGAATCTTTTGATCCAACAAAAAAGTTAAGTGATTTTGGTGAGACTGCTGACTTTATTGCACCCGAAGTAAAGGGCGATCCAACTATAGCTGGTAACTGGTTTACTAATAGCTATGCTTTTAAGTTTGCTACTTCTGGTTTTAAGAGAAACATGCAAGCAAAAGATGTTCCTGTTCCTGTTAAAAATTTTCATTATGATATTGAGGGTGATGCTGGTCATGTATTAATAGCACATCAGCAAGGTGAAACTGTAGGAATAAGTGTTCATCAAGAGCAAGCTAAGTATCAAGCTGAGATGCACCAGTTTTACACAGACTTACAAAAAGTTTTTATACAGCAAGATAAAACAGGAACAATTACTTTTCTTGATTACTCTGTAAACAAACAGAGAAACATGATGGAGTTTCTTTCTTCTGTTAATAGACTGCGTGTTTCTGGAGCAAAGCCTATTAACCAAGCGCAAGAAGAAATATTTAATAAAATAAATGACTTTTCTCAAAGGTGGGAAAAAAGATTAAGAGAAACAAATCTTATTGGAAGCGTTAAGTTTTATAGAGATAACTTAGAGTTTTGGAATGAAAGAGTTTCTTACAATCAAAAGATTATTGATGAGTGGACAGGTAGAAAAGATCACTGGTATCGCAATATAGTTGTAGAACGCCTTAAAAAATACAAAGGTGAGGTTGCTCATGTTCAAGATATGCTTCAAGATCTTGATGGTCGTACAGTATTACCGTCTGAAGAAACTGTATTTCATCCAAGGTTTTTCTTAACTGAAGTAATTAAAAAAAGACGCGATGAGTTTGAAAAAATATTATTTAAATGGTTTACAGATAATCCAAGTATAAAAGTATTTGATCCTAGAAACCCTTTACAAGTTCAAAAGCTAAGTCCAGATCCTGACAAGGTAAAACAAAGAGTTAAGCAAACTGTAGATAAAATTATATCTGAAGGTGCAGATAATGATTTTGAAAATGCTTTCTTTGGATACGGTAAATCAAAACATTTTATGCATAGAAGGTTAGATATACCTAATCATCTTGTAATGGATTTTATTGAGATGAATCCTTTCACTGCATTTATGGCATACAATCAAAAAGTAGCACCAAGGTATTCTTTCGCTAAAAAGTTTGGTGGCGAAGATATTGAGACACTTCTTGACAGACAAATGGATGATATGTGGAAAGCTGGCATGAAAGAAGAGAGGGTGTATGAAACTCTTTCTAATATTAGAACAGCATATGATAGGGTAATGAATGCTCCTCTTAGAAATCCAGCCCGATGGGATGCTAAATTAGCAAGAAGAATAAAAGATGTGGCAACATTTAATTACATGGGTTCTGTTGGCCTTACATCTCTTACAGAGTTTGGTAGATTAATGTCAGAGCATGGCGTTAAACGTGTTATGCGTACTATGATTGCTAGATACAATGATGATAAAGTAAAGCTATCAGCTAAAGAAGTGCCAAAAGTTGGTGAAGGTCTTGAAGGTGCAGTATTTAGTTCTGCTATTAGATACAGTGATGAGATGCTTACCAACCCACAAGTGCATGATCTTTGGGAAAAGGGCAAAGAAGCTTTTTATATTCTTAATGGTTTAACACCAGTTACTAGATTTTTAAAAACATTAGATGGTATTCTAAGGCAAGACCAACTTATTGAATTTGCTATGAAAGAGGTTAGTGGTGAGGCTGATGAGTGGATGTCTGTGTATCTTCGAAGATATGGGTTTACAAAAGCAGATGCTAAAAAGCTTGCAGCTAATAAAGTTACAGCATGGGAAACATCTGATTCTGGTCTTATATATGCAAATACAGACAACTGGACAGACGAAGCTTTAAAAGAAAAGTTTCAGAGAGCTATGTCTTCTGGAATATTAAATACAATTATGAATGCTACACCAGCTGATCGTCCTCGAATGGCAGATGGAGTTGCTCTTATTCCAATGCGTATTGCTAGAAAGTTTGGCATGAAAGAAGACCCTAAATATAGAGGTTATGCGCGAACTGAAAGTGCAATGTTGTCTTTGCCATTTCAGTTTTATTCTTTTGCATTAGCAGCTGTAAACAAAACAACAGCTGCATATACTACTGGTCAAATGCGATCCCCATTGTTTGGTGCAATATGGATGATGGGACTAGGTTACGGAGTGCTTGAAGTAAAATCACAGTTATCAAGTGGCTCTCGAAGAGTTTGGGAAAACACACCATTTACTGACAAACTAATTAGGTCTTTTGATCAGTCAGGTTTAGCTGCTTTATACACTGATATGTTTTACACAAGTATATCTTCATCAATGGCAATGACTGGTAGGAATTATCTTGATGGATATGTAAGACCAAAGTTCCCAGAAGAACAGGGCATATGGAACTCGATGAATCAATTTGCTGGTGCTGGCCCATCGGTAATGCAAGATTATTATGATGCTGCTGCTGGCTTAGTAGAAGGCCAAGAAGGATCTATTGAAGATGCAATTAATATGATTCCAGGGATGAGGTTATTTTTTATAAGATACCTTGTTAATACTGCAAAACATGCTTTTGAGTTTCCAGAAAGTAAAGATGGATTTTCTGGATACGGCAGATATTAACTTTTTGTGCGTTGCCACTTCTTATCTTCACTGCTATTTCGGTAAAAAAGAGGTAAAGTATGACAATTAACTTATCAGATAATGACCCACGTGTATCTTATACGGTTGGTCAGGGTGTTACTCAGACATCTTTTGCTGTGCCATTTGAGTTTTTTGATAACGATGATTTAAACTTTTATGTTGATGGCACATTAAAGACATTAACAACTCATTACACTGTATCTGGTGGTGATGGTTCTACTGGCACAATAACAACTACGTCTGGCAATAGTGTTGTAGGCGCGTCAGGTGGCTCTACAGTCATTGTAACACGTTCTATAGACTTAGACCGTACAACAGACTTTCCCTCATCAGGGCCGTTTAATATCGCCTCTCTAAATACAGAGCTTGATAGGTTCATCGCTATTACTGCTGACATTCAAGACGATGTTAACAGATCTTTGAAGCTAATTGACTTTGATAGTGCGGTTGACACCCAGATGCCATTGCTTGCTGCTCGTAAAGGTACAGTGCTTGGCTTTAATGCAACGACTGGTGTTCCAGAAGCTGGGCCTAAGATTGCTGATGTTGGAACTATAGCTACAATTAGTAATGACATTGCTGCATTAGCCGACATCGAGGATGGCACAACAGCTACTGATGCAATATCAGGACTAGCTGCAATCAAAGCTAATGTTGTTAGCGCAGATAATAACAAAACTAATATTAATGCGGTAGTTTCAAATGCTACTAACATTAATGCAGTAGCTGCTGACGCAACAGATATTGGCGCAGTAGCAGCAAAAGCTACAGAGATAGGTAGACTTGGTACAGCTGACGCTGTGTCTGATTTAAACACATTAGGTACTGCTGATGCTGTAAGCGATATGAATACACTAGCTGCTATTAGTGCTGATGTAACTGCTGTTAGTGCTAAATCATCAATAATTACTAGCACACTAGCAACAAATTTAACTACTGTGTCACCTCAAATAGCAACGCTTCAGTCACTTGCTTCTATATTTTCTGGCACACAAACGCTTGCAGTAACTGTAGTAAATAGTGGCGGTAATAAATTTGCTATTAATGGTGTTGTTGCAGCAGCCTTAACACTTGTTCAAGGTGTTACATATACATTTGATGTTAGTGACTCTTCAGTATCTGGGCATCCATTAGCATTTAAGGATTCTGGTGGTAGTGCATTTACTACTGGAGTTACTACAACTGGTACTGCTGGTAGTGCTGGGGCAACAGTTGTTATTGTAGTTCCAACAACTGGCACAATGCCAGCAAGATATTATTGCACATCTCATGGTGACGGTATGGGTAATACAATAGCTACTCAAACTAACGATATAGCAACGGTAGCACAAATATCATCAGATGTAACAACAGTAGCAAGTAACATTAGTACAATAGCGCAGAAAGCAACGGTAGACGAGGCAACTGCGCTGAGTATTGCTTTGGGTGGATAGGAGAATAGAATGGCAAATACATTTAAAATTATTACAAGGGATGTAGCGCCAGCCAGTGCTGGTACTCCCGAAACCATATACACTGTGCAGACAGGTAGCACGATAGTTATGCTGGGCATGACATTAGCTAACGTACACACTGCTCAAGTCACTTGCAGTGTAACTCTTGTTAGCACGACAACGCAAACAGGGCAGACGCAAAACACTACAGCGCATTTAATTAAAGATGTTAGTATTCCTGCTGGCTCTACGCTTTCGCCACTCGAAGGAAAGATTAACATGAATGTGGGTGACATACTAAAAGTAGATTGCAGCATAGCTGACAAGGTTTCAGTCACAATGAGTTACATGGAGATAACCTAATGGGTGGATATATTGGAGCAAAGACAGGCACACTAGTAGCTTCTGCTTCTGACATCAGAGGTGACATATCAGCTACGGATACAACGCCAGAGATTGTACTAAAGAACACCACAGAGACAGACGCTGATGGTGGGCGTGAGGGAACTGTAACATTTAAAGGCGAGAAGTCTGGTGGTGAAGAGGTTACTTTAGCACAGATTGAAGGTTCGCATGACTCTACAAATGATGATAGTCGAGGCCAGTTAGTTTTTAAAACAAACAACAATCAGTTAGGTGACAATGTTACCGAAACTAAAATGACGATTAATAGCTCTGGAAATGTTGATGTTACAGCTAATACCGCATCAATAACAATTCGAAACACATCTGAAGAAGACACTGATGGTGGACGCGAAAGTAAATTTAAGTTTCAAGGCGAACAATCTGGCGGTGAAATATCAACACTAGCTGAGATACAGGGTAGCCACGACGGTACAGCAGACGATGAAAAAGGCGATCTCATATTCAAGACTAATGACGGTTCTGATGGTGTTAGTCCTACTGAGGCTATGAGGATTGACTCAGCGCAAAACATTGCAATAGGAACTAATGCACCAACAACCTTTAGTGGGTTTAAAACACTGCATTTTAAAAATGGTTCTGGCGATGCAATCTCTTTAGTTGAAAGTGATGGAGGTGTTATTTCACAAGAAATTTCATCGGACTCAACAGGGGTAACTCTTGGGTCAAGGTCTAATCACGCTTTAAGAATTACCACTAATGACACAGAACGTATGGGTATTGATGACAGCGGAAATGTTAATATTGGTGTGAGTTCAGGTGCAGGAACATTAACAGTAGCAAGCTCAGGAAATAAGGGGTTAGTACTTAGACAAAACACAACAGCAGACAGATTTAAATTCTTTGTTGGAGATGGAACAGGCGGTTATACTGCGGATGAAAACTTTATTTCATCTAATAACACAAACTTGCGTTTCTTGGCAGGGGGTACTGGCACTACTGAGGTTATGCGTATCGACAGCGCAGGACGAATTTTTATGAATACTACTACTGATTTGGAGGGTGTTCTAAATATTGAAAATCAAAGTGGAGATTACTGCATTACTGTAAAAGATAAAGCGGTTAATTCAGCATATATTTTATTTAGAAACTCTGCAGGAAACGCAACTGGAAGTATTCTTAGGTCTGGAACTTCTACTAGTTTTAACACAACGTCAGACTATCGTTTAAAAGAAAACGTAACAGATATATCTGATGGTATTACAAGAGTTAAACAACTAGCACCCAAACGCTTCAACTTTATCGAAGAGCCAGATAGAACGGTTGATGGCTTCTTAGCACATGAAGCACAAGCAGTGGTTGCAGAAGCTGTTCACGGAACAAAAGACGCTATGACAGAAGAAGTGCTTTATGTTGATGGTGATGAAATACCTGAAGGAAAAGAAGTTGGAGATGTAAAGACTGCATCTACGATTGATCCACAAGGTATTGACCAAAGCAAACTAGTGCCACTTCTCACGGCTGCACTGCAAGAAGCAATCACAAAGATAGAAACATTAGAAACTAAAGTAGCAGCATTGGAGGCAGGATAATGGCTGGATATGTAGGAAATGTACCTGTCCCACAGAGTGTAAGGGAAGACCAATCTTTCACAGCTACTGCTGGGCAGACTACCTTCAACACACTAGGGTACACAGATGGTAATCGCATAAAGGTTACACTCAACGGTGTGCTGCTCGAAGGT
>Ga0181379_1001067_pt1 | contig 12991 bp, 27 predicted proteins | sample 2SPOviralmetaG_FD_130115 | JGI IMG/M metagenome (GOLD analysis project Ga0181379, IMG submission 130115) | Marine viral communities from the oligotrophic San Pedro Time Series (SPOT) site, San Pedro Channel, CA, USA - 2 SPOT_SRF_2009-07-10 | ecosystem: Environmental > Aquatic > Marine > Strait... | reverse complement strand
GCTGCATCCTTCTGACACTTGATAAAAGAATAGTCACGAGTCTCAAACCACTCACGTAAGTTCTGTTCCCGTTGTGCTCCACTACGGGCAGCACCGTGAGCGTCGGTGGTGGTCTGTTGTTGGTAAGTCATAGGTTTTCCCTTTGGTACAATCATACAATAACCGGTTACTGGCACAAAAGCAAGGGCCCTTGTGACAGTTCATCAAGTGTCACACGACTTAGAACCGTGTCACCTCTGACATCATAGCATCAGCTTGTTCTGGCAACAAAATACCAAGTTGGCGACGTTTCTCGCTCGACTGGTTACACATCAACAGACACGAAGTCACTGGAGCGGCAAGGGCAAACGTAAGTCCCATGTCAACAAGTGCCAACGGAAGACCGATAACAGCAACACCAGTGGCAGCTAAAGTAGGCATCCAGTAACCAGTCTTCGAGCCGTAATAAACAGATGCGATAGGACCGGCAACAAAGTGAGCGAGACCATTCAAACCTTGACGAACACGAGCAAGTTTGATGTCTTTGATTTGTTCAGCAGCAATAGCAGCGTTATTTGTCACAGGTTCAACAGGCAACTTACCAGACTTGAGTTGATCCAGTTCACGTTGTGCCGTAGCCATTTCCAGTTCCTGAATGCGTTGTTCTTTGAGAGCAGCAATTTCGGCTTGCATCTGTTCGAGTGACTGAGTGCTTTCGGTGGTCATAGGTTTTTCCTTTGGTACAATAATAGAATAACAGGTTTTGACCCTCAAGGCAAGGGTCTGTCACAAAACTCAACTAAAGACGATTGACTCGTCTACTTTCTCATTTAACATGGAATGAATGAAGTCATCCTGTTCCAGTTCATTCAACACCCGAGTTGCTACATCCCGTCCCACTTCCACTTCGTTACCATCATCGTCAAACGTCACAACGTCTGCTTCAGTGATAATGAATGAAGCGATAGGTGCATCAGGTCCGAGCACTTTCACTAACTCTTGAACTTGGGTCAGCAGGTCATTTACAGTTGCCATTTTCTTCTCTTGGTTATCTACTCTTATACTATAGGACAAAAACGGGGTCGAGGCAAGGTCTGACGAATAAGGGTTACTTATCAGTCCAGTCTCTCTCATAAGGGTAACTTACCAAGACTGGTTTTATTCAACCGACGCATTATGATGTCCTTTGGTAATAGGTCACAGCAGAAATAGGATGAGTTGAATGTTATCTTACCAGTTGCTTTTGCATTTGGTTGATGAAACTCTATTCTCTTATCAAATAACAGTAACTGTAACCCACGTTGTTCAAATAACTGAACTGGTGCGGCTTCATTCATCCACGCCATCGTCATCAATAAGGCAAATGGCTTGTTGAATGATAGTGCCCGTTCAAAGAACTTACGTTTGCCCTGAAATGGCGGGTTTGACACAATAATGTCCCAGTGTTGTTCTGGTTCATAAGTGAAAAAGTCACCACCAGTGTCAATATGAGAATAAATGACGTCATTCGTTTGTGATATCTGTTTGACAAACTCACTTTGTGGCTTGTCAAATGGACACCACACAACCACATCTTTTGGAATAAACTCCAAAATAGGTTGAACGGCATAATCTGGCGTGTAGCATTCATCATTCTTTCCTGATGAATATAACACACTATTTGATGTTTGGTCTTTTCCTAATGTCACTTAGTCGTTACACACTCCATCATAAACTCCTCAAATGTTTTGTTTCTTGTGAATGGATCTCTTGCCTTATCCTTCGCTTTCTTGTTAGCCTCGGCTTCTGCCTTCCTTTTGGCTTTGGCTGCTGGTCGCTTATCAACCCTGCCACGGGCCTGGGCGTCCTTCTTGATGGACGAGGCGACACTATTCACCAACGTGCTATCCACACGGTCGCCAGACCTCACAGAACCCCCCACAGACCCGCCACGGTGTGGTGTGACCTTCTGTCCTGTCTTACGGTGGGTGATAGGCACGCTGTAGTGGTCTCCAACACTATCACTTGGCTTCCCCACTTCATAACCTTGTGAGTGAGCGGCACGTTGAACATCCTTGATGCTCTTCATCTTCTTCGTGCTATTCAAGTCTGTGTATTTTACCTCGTTTAACATCGTTAGTCAACATATTCCTGATAGTACTTATGACTAAGAGTAGAATGAAGCTTACGATAACGAAGCATATTTTCAGTACACTGTTCCTCAGTGTAGTGGTCAACAACACCGTCACGAACATCTTGACGCATACGACGATAAAGACGTTCACCGTCAGCAGCTGCAACAATAAGTTGGTCTAACTGTTCGGCGTTGAGTTCAAGTTTCATTTGGGCTCTCCCTCGGTTACATTTATATTATAACCCCTCACCCCGTGAAGGGCAAGGGGGCTTGTGACAGTTCTTAATGTGTCAGTTTTTCTTATCGTCCTTCTTTGCCACGTTGTAAAGTCGTGGTTTGACCTTACCATAACCTGAACGGATGTCAGTTGGGGGAAACCCCATATCATAATAACCATCAAAGATGTCTGACATCTTATTGGCACGAACTGCGTCAACCTTTGGCTCATCACCATCAAGATATTTGACAACGTGAGTGTCACTTGGCAGTTCGTGTTCGGTGTCTCTCACACCATCCTCAGTGGTGTTCTCAACCACCAAGATAACGTCATAGGCACGAAGACGTGTCAGTTTCGTGTTGTTTTCGTCACTCATACCAAGTTCCTCAGTTTCTTTACAAGGTTGTTCTGGATTTGATGAACACGAGCACGAGTGATCTCATACTTCGCAGCAATCTCTTCCAAGGTGTGTTCTGGCTGACCGTCAAGACCGAACCTCAACATCAAGATGTTGTAGTCACGAGGTGAAACATCAGGACGAAGTTTATCCAGAAGAATGTGACAGTCGGTCACAGTCTGAAACTCCTCGGTCTTATCTTCACCGACAAGATCCTCAAGTTCAGAACTCTCACCAATAGTGGCGTTCAGTGACACGTTAGCCTTCATATCGTCGATGATACGAGGAGCATCAGCATTCACTTCGATGATCTCAGGCATAGTCGGAGTGCGTCCCAACTTCGCAGTCAGTCCCTCAATCTGTTTGTTGAGTGTCATCTGTGCGTCAGAGACGTGAACAGGAACACGAACAGAACGAGAGTGGTTGAGATAATAACGACGGATGTAAGCCTGAATCCAACGATAGACATAGGTAGAGAGACGATAACCACGGGTTTCGTCAAACTTACGAATACCGTGCATCAGTCCCATAATGCCCTCTTGATACAAGTCATCATAAGAACAAGTAGTGTTCTTGATAGGGAACTTATGGACCAGTTTGTGGACTAACCCAGTGTTATGGGTCACAAGACGATTGGCAGCATACTCTCCAACCGTTCCACCTTGACGAACAAGACGGATAAGTTCGATCTCTTCAACGTGAGACAGACGTTCAACTTTAGTGGGCAAGGTTTCTCCTTTTGTTTACTCTTATACTATAACCCCTTTTCCGGGCGGATGGCGGGGTGTGTGTGCCAGTTCTTGAAGTGTCACACGGTGGTTACTTTGTCCTTGGTCGTGTTTTCCGTGGTGGATTAGGATAAACCTTCACTAACTCACCGTCAATAAGAAACTCTTCCTCAACATAACGCAGGTCAGCGTTGATCTCGTTGGCAAAGTCCATTACTTCTTCCCAGAAGTCTTCAAATTCTTCGTGCATCATGGTTGTCTCCCTATTACATAAAATTCAATATCGTGAAGGATACCTTCGAAGTAGGCCAGTTCCTTCCATTCCTTGTCGCCAAAGTTGTCTTTGGCTAACCTAACCTCTTCATGTTCGATGTAAAACCGCAGAGCGTGAATGATACGCTCCCAACTATCCGTGGAGAAGTTGGCATATTGAAATGAGTTGTCCTCAAACGAATCCATAGGTTCCTCCTTTACTCTTTAACTATAGGACAAATAAGGGGCAAAGTCAAGCCCCTGGACGATAACTATCACTTATGAGCCACTTCGAACTCATAAGATCCACTAAACTGTGGATTTGTGGAGTTTGGATGATAACCAAGAGGGTTACTTCTCACGTTACATCCGAAAATGTCATAGTTGTTACTTTCGTGAACGTGACCGTGACACCAGTTTACAATATTTGGATATCTTTCTATCATCCATTCCATATTTGAATAGTAAGCACCACTCACTTCACTACTTGCGTATCGTCCGTGCAGTGACTGTGAATGTGGAGCGTGGTGTGTGATCATAACAATAGGACCACGAAGTGTCTCAAGGGCTCTATCCATCCAGTCACAGGAGTTTGTGTGGAGTTCGTATGTGTCTTTGGGTGTTAGTTTCCTCTCTCCCTCTACAATAACGTGGTAGTCAGTCATAATCCTTTGACAGTCCCACATAACCATAGGGTCTTGATTTTTAAAGTCAGCCCATAGAGTGCCACCAATAAAGTGAACACCCTTGTAGAACTCAGAACTATTATCTAATAGTGTAAAGTTCTCTGGAAGATAGGTTCTCAGTGTCTCAGCTGTTTGTTTGATGTCATAGTAATAGTGTTCGTGGTTACCGAGAACATAGAACACTTTATCATAACCCTCAGAACATTTGGCTAAGAACTGTTCATAGATTTGACCATCTTTAGTGCCAAGGTCAGCAACTAAACCGATGTCACCAGCGAGGATAAGAACCTCACCAGTGCCAGGGTCAAGTTCCTGTTTCTTCCAGAACTCAGTATGACAGTCAGATAATAGTTTTACTTTCATGTGTGTTACACGCCTTTGGGCGTCTTTATAAGTCTTTGTCTATTCCCATCCACTATATCAACACATTGTCCACCTGTCAAAGCATAGAACTTTTCTTCCTTACAATAACCTTGCCGGCGGCAGTTGTCTTCAAGTCGGGTAGCATAGAAATAGTAACAGTCAGGACCAACCTTCACCGGAAAGTCTGACTTATTACAAGCTAGACCGAACTGGCCACACAACACTTGGAGATGTTCGTGTAGTGCGTTGAGTTCGGTAGTCACTTACACTCTCCACGGAACTGAGCCAGCTTGGCCTCAGCAAGGGTCTGGATGATGATCCAGGTAAGTTCACCACTTACCATATTCTCGTTACAGAAGTACTCAACAGAGTCTTCCATGATCTCAACGAGGTCTTGGTGCTTGGTGCGGTCGATGGTGTATTTCATTTGAAGTTTAGGTAGTTTGTGTTTAGTATTGAACGTTGAAAATGTTGAACGAGATGGAAATGCGGTCCTCCAGTGTTTTATTCACCCCAACACTATGTTCTAACCAACTGGGAAACATTATCAGAATGTTAGGTTCTGGTGAAAGTTCGCGGGATCTCGTTCCCTCCTCATAGTACATCATATCAGGTGACGAGTCAATATGGGGGCGAGGGTCATAAAACTTGATGTTTCCACAGTCAGGTGGACATTTTACATAGAAGACACCACTCATAAAAGTACCAACGTGAGGTGAATGGTGGTGCATTTCGTTGTAGTCTCCAGGGTTGTTTATGTTGACCCAGGCTTCAATCTTCAAGGAAGTGATAGGCCTATCTCCCACAAGAGGAAGACTTTGTTTGATAAGGTCAAACAACTCACGGTTCTGAAACTTGTCGGTTTGAAGTCCACCGATGTTAGACCGAGTTACTGATGGTTGTTTTGTGCAGTGTGACCTACACTCATTTTCCAACTGTACTAAGTCTAACGTACATTCCTCATAGATGAGAGGTGTGACGAACATAGGTGTAACAGACATTTACATAAGGTGAAGGAGAGAGGTTGTCTTAGGTATTATAGTGGTAAAACCACTGAGTTTGAAGGCGTGTGTTACAGAACACACACTCTTGGCTTGTGCCGTCTTAGAGTTCTTGGGAGGATAAACCTTACCGCCCTTGATGAACCCCCACACAGTGCGAACTGGCTCACCTTCAGCATAAACATAGTCACGTTCGTGATAGAACCAGACACGTTGAACGAGAGGGCTCATCTGCTCTACCTCCAACCGTCCCCAGTCAGGGACAGGAAGGAAGTTGGCTACTTGGTCAGAACTGAGGTGTTTCATCGACTGTAGCGGTTTCTGAAGGGGTCTCAACGTCACCTGACACTTTCTGGAACAACTCGATGAACACAGACTTAGTGTCTTGGTCGAAACGGTTGGTGCAAAGTTCCAGGGCCTTATCCATCTTACCCCAGATGACATAAGCACGGGCGATGTTGATAAGTCGACGGGTTGAGATAACATCCTCAACGCCACCGTCACGATAAGTCTTACGGATGATGTCAGCCCAGGTAACAAGGCTCTCAACACTGGCGAGGCACTCGTTACAACCAAGAGCAACAAAGTTACGGGTGAGGATCTTACTCTCGACAGCAGGAGTTGGATATTCCTGTTCGAAAGTCACAGCGAAACGCTCGAGGAAGGCTTCATTCAGGACGTTAGTGCCGATGAACTTACCGTCGTCAGAACCACGACCCTTGGTGTTAGCAGTGGCGACCACGTTGAAGCCAGGAGCAGGCTTGACATAGGTGTTTGTCTTCTTAAGATAGACACCCTTGCCTTCCAGAACAGACTGAAGACAGAGGATCTTATTGCTGGCGAGGTCAACCTCGTCGAGCAACAGGATAGCACCACGCTTCAGGGCTTCAACAACAGGACCATCATGCCAAACAGTCTCACCGTTCAGAAGACGGAAACCACCAATAAGGTCATCTTCGTCAGTCTCGATGGTGACGTTGACACGAACAAGGTCACGTTTCAGTTGAGCACAAGCCTGTTCAACACCGTGGGTCTTACCGTTACCAGACAGACCAGTGATAAAGATGGGGTAGAAGATGTTGGACTTGATAACCTGTTTGACATCGGTGAAGTTACCGAAGGGAACAAACAACTCATCAACACCAGGCACCAAGGAAACAGACTCCTTGATAATAGTTTTTACTTCACCAACAGGTTCTGCAGAAGGAGCACTAACAGAAGCCTCCAACACTTCTACAGCTTCAGCAGCGACGAGGTCAAACTTACCACGACCGGACTTGAACTCACGAAGACGATTGTTGATGGTGGCAAGGTTATAGCCACGATCGTCACAGAAAACACGAAGTCCATTAGTCGTGATGTTAGTGCAACCGTCATAGAAAGTGATGATGTCATCAACGAGTTGTTCAGTAGAAATAGCGAGTCGGCTCATTAGGTGGTTCCTTGTTTTCTTTACTCTATTATTATGACAGGGTTTGACCCGAAAGTCAAGCCCTAACTGATAAGTGTCCCTTATGGGACTGATAAGTGGTCCTTATGCGAAACTCGCCACGATACGGGTGAGTAAGTTCTTAGAACACTGTTTGGATGCCAGAAACTTCTTCAAGGCAGTCTTGATCTTAGCCTTGCTCTCACCAGCATCCACTTTGATTTCTTCATCAGCTTCACCAAAGGCTTTGGGGCTGATAACACAAACCATAGGCCAACCAGTTGTGTGAGCAACGAAAGCATTTTCTTTACGGAAAAGTTTCTCATCAAACAACTTGTAGGAACCACTACATCGACGAATGTGGTTAGAACAAGCTTTATTCTGACCGATAAAGATGTTGAAGATACTCAAGCCTTCAATAGTATCTTGAAGATAACCAGCAATTTTACCAGTGATGTCGTCCTCGTTGTTACCCAAGTCCATCACGATGTTACCGTCACGAAGCATAAGGCGTTGATAGTAAGCATAGTTGGGACGTGAATAAGTCTCAACAGTGCCATCATAACGACGCGTCGTACGACGTTCCCAATAAACCAGTGGTGAAGATTCACCATCAGTCAGAACACAGAAAGAAACTTTCTGAGCTTTGGTTTGTTCACGGAACCGACGAACCAGTTCAGGAATAACAAACATAGTGTTATTCAGTGGTGTGCCACCCATAGACAAGTGGTAGCTGTGTGGTACAGGACGGTGAGTGCCAAGAGCAACACCCTGACAGTAGATGTTGAACAGGTCAGTGTCAATCTCACGGAACTTGGAAGTTGAACTCACAACCTGAACCATCTGAATGTCATCGAAACAGATGGTGTTATCACCTTGAAGCACTTCACGGTTACGGTCACGTCGACCACTGGTGAAAGTAAAGACTTCGAAGGGAATCTGAACTTTACGGCAGAACTGAACTAAGGTGATGAGTTGTTTGACAACAGATAAGATGTTATTAGACATCGAACCCGACAAGTCAATAAGCATCATCATCCCGTGGTTCTTACCATCAGGAGTGATAGTCTGACGAAGAAACAGATCGTCAGTCAGTTTGTAGTTATGAAGAACACCAGTGTTGAGAACGCCAGTCTTATGTGTCTGTTGTCGAGCATAAGCATCGGCAGACTTCTTCATCTCAAACTGCTGAACCATAAAGTTCACGTCACGTTTGATTGAACTGATGTACTTGTCGAACTCTTCACGGATGTAGACGTCTCCACCAACTCCGGCGGTGCAAGACTCACGAAGAACGTGAACAGGTGTGATGAGTTCATCCAGGTCAGGCTTTACAGAGTGGATATAAACAACATCTGAACCATAGCCAGTGTTCTTGGACATGTCCCGCATCTGTGAGTTGAACTGTTTCTGAGTTGCAGAACTCATCTCATTGGCAGTAGTGCCATTATTGCTGGGTTGAGGTTCGCCATCGTCACTGTTCATAACAGTTGATTTCTCACCTTCAGACTGACCTTCAACTTCACTGTCAGTGTTTTCGTTGTTGTCAGACTGACCTTCTTCAGTGTCACTAGACTGTTCACCAGAACCATCACTAGAGGTGTTGTTAGAACTCAGGTCAAGGTCTGACTCTTCCTCACGTTTGGCGTCCAAGTAGTCACGAAGCATAGAAGCAGTGAGACACACTTTATCAAAGGTGTCACACTCATCGATGGCACGAACATAGGTCATCTCTTCCTCACTGAAAGGAATAAGAGCACGAGCACCTAACTTGAAGTGAAGGTTGATGCGGTCGATGAAAGACAACTCAGAGACATCTTTATCAACGATGCCAAAGAAGTCTTTCTCATCCAGTTCATCATAACCCTTGGTAAAGTCACGACGAAGACCGGGAAACTTATTCTGAATGGCACGTTCAATACGAACATCCTCGATGACATTTACAAAGTCAAAAGGAATGTTAGAAGGAACTTGTTCAGCCCAGTCGGCTGGAGTCCATAAAGCGTGAGCACACTCGTGTGCCACAAACATGTTATAAACGTTCTCGTTCTCAGTCTGTAGAATAGGAAGAGTAAGAACTCGGGTCTCAGTGTTGAATGAAGCGGTGTCGGCTTCCTTATTGTGTTCAACGATGAGGTTCTCAGTGGCGAGAAGCTTAGCGAGCATCCCACGGGTTTCCATAAAGTTTGTCATCCAGTTCTCCTGTGTTGTCTATGTCCTTATTATAGGGCTGCCGTGGGTCAGGGGCAAGGGGTCATAACCAACACTCATCAGACCCATGCAAACGAAAAGGACGGCTTATCAGTCCGTCCCAGTTTCATTTTGAGGTGTTGGAGTGACTGTTTCCGGGCTTTCAGTCTGCCCTTACAGGTTCCTTTACCTTTCCTGTCCTTCTTACTATGATGTTTCCAGTTTGGCATGTTCATAAGGTATCTTCCTTTGTTGCTGACACTACAAGTCTAACGACCCGAGCCCGGTCTGTCAAGTCTCCTTATATATAGGGCACTCAGAACCCGGCGACCCTCTCAGGAAACTCTCACCACTACCTCACCTGCCATTAGTGAAAATGGACGTTCTACCCAACTAAGATAAAGGGGTCCCAAACAAATGGTCTTATAAATGACTAACACGTTCCTTCAAACCGCCCTTCGTAGAACAAAAGCAAAGAAGCAAAACGGTTTCACCCTTATCGAGCTGATGGTCGTCATCGCCATCGTCGGTGTCTTATCTGCTGTCGGTCTCCCCGAACTGTTGAAAGCACAAAACTCCGCTAAGGACTCTGCTGCTCTTCAAGAAACCGTTGCTGCTGCTAAGACCTGTTCTATCGATGTCTTAACTGGCGGAACTGCCTACGACGAGGCAATCGCAGCAGGCACTTGGGAATACATCACAGCTGAGTCTGAATGTGATACTGCTGAGACAGAAACCATTATTCTTGGAGCAGGTCCTGGTAAAACTTACAGCATCACCCTTACTGACGGTGTCCCTGCCAAACCCGAAGTAGGTACTGTTACTGCTCCTCCTGGCGGTACTACCTGATGAACATAGTCTCTACCCTGGTGGGACTTAGCATTATGGGGGCTGCGGCCCCTTCCATGATGACTATGTCATTAGCACCATTTGAAGCTCAGAAACGAGCAGGAAATTTAGGAGTCGCTGAAACTTCTGCTGTAGTCTTCGCGGCTACTTACGAAGGTGGATACGAAATCCCTGAAAACAACGACGTTTGTACAACTAAAGCAAGAGAAGAAACCGACAACGCGTATAGCGTCACCTGCACTCATGGATCCGGTAAGTATGTTCAGTCTGTTACTCGTGCTTTCCGCCTCGCCGTCCCTGATGAAGGTTTAGACGACGCTGGTGGGTCGGACACTGTTAGAGAGTTTGCCTATCAGACCCCTACACGTTTCTCCGGTCACTCTTGTCCTTACTACGATGAATGGGGTACTAATGGTTACAACGACGATAATTATGAGAGGATGAATGGAGCATGTATCCCTATCCCTGTATGGACACAAACTGCCTATCAGTTCTCTAACCCTAATGCTTGGTTGTACGACGTGAATAACTACAACGGCTGGGGCTATCACCCAGACTACGACTCATGAAATACCTAACCGTCATTCCACTCATAATGGTCCTGGCTATTAGTGTTCCTAAAGTGAAGTCGAAACCGATTGTGATTCGTGGTAATGAAAATGGAATATGGACCACATCTCATCCTGAGGTGATGAGAAGTACTCCTATCTTCTCTGCCCAAGATGTTGCTTGGAGAAGTCCAGAACCATTATCCCCTCTACCACCACTAACGGAGTTTTACTATGAAGAACCCATTTCATTACCTTAAAGATGAGTGGGAAACATTCTGGTACAAGTATTCTGATGAAAGAATAGAACTGGCTAGAAACAGATTACAAGTTCATAAACTAAACCTTGAAGGTAAATGTCAGTTCAATCCTTATACTGACCCCGATTCCGACTGGTATAAGTTTATTCCTTGACTATAGTGTGACAGTTCAACAAGTGTCACAAGCCCCCTAGACAAGGGGGTTTTTTGGTGACATAATAAAGGAGTAATAAACAAGAGGAACTCTCATGAATTTGACTTTGGTAATGTTCGGCACCAACGAGAACGGACTTTGGAATCAGAAACGTTACTCCTTCAAAACTATTGCTGATGCAGTGGAAGTAGGTGACTCAGAAGACTGTGATGGTTATGTTGTCCTTGCCTCCTGGTATGAAGAAGGTAAGAATATGGATGAGGTTAAGGTAGTTTATGAAGAGAACACCGAAGACGTCAGTCTTGTCACGTTCCCACACATCGGTGTTTATAGTAACCGTTGATAACCTGTGAGTTATCCGTTATAATAAAAGTAAGTTATCCGTAACTTACCTCCTAAATAAACCTGTTCGTCGTACCCGATCATGTCACACCCAAAGTTCCTTGTTGAAGATTTGGAGAAGTTTGCTGAATATATGGGGTTTAATGGTATTGATTCTGACTTGTTCTATGAGTCATACTATAAAATAAACGAAGAAGACGAAGAATATGAGTTTTATTGGGAATCTATTGAACTGAGCTGACCTATTATGTCTATGAAACAAGTGAAGTCTAATTATTATTACATCTTTTGGGGTGTAATGTCTGCTGCTGTAGTTGGTGCTTGCGGTTTTATCGCTCACTCTAACTATGAGTTAGCCTCATCTCGTTCTGAGATGTCAGAGGCTATCAGGGACTATGTGTTAATCAAACCATTCCCTCTTCTTTGTCGTGATGCTGTAAATTATTGATGGACATTCTACTAGAAAGGTACCCCTATCGTTACGTTGAGGAAGACGAAAGAGGTTACATCGAGAAGTTCGATGACACCACTAAACGATGGTCACACATGTACGAGTGTGACTCACGACTACAGTTATGTACAGCTATGGAAGACTTCAACTACACTCTCTGGTTAGACCCTAAAGGGGTTCCTTGTTACAGAGATGTCAGAGGTGATGTTATTAGAGGTTCAGGGTCTAAACTAGAAACTTGACTCACCTGAACTAAATATGAATACGCCTTTGCGCGTCTTTACAGGTCTTTGACGACCTGTTATAATAAATCAACAACTATAGGAGGCAACTACCTTGGATTCTGTACCAAGCAGGGTTTGCGAAACTAAACAACAGTTGGAGAAACTAATCATGGACATTACGAGTCACGATCTAAATCTTCAGATGCAGCAACTTGTTTCTGACTATAAAAAGACAGGAAACGAGCATTATAAGCTGGATGCTGAATATCTCAGAGCGGAATTCGATACATGGTGGAACGACGAGGTTTCTATCTTTGCACCTCCCGCTGAAGGCGTATGATCATTGAAATTGGTTATTCATACCAATTAGATAAAGACGGTCCAGCTTATCAAAGCTGGACTTATTTCTATGTAAAAGGTGATGATCTGACTAAAGCGAAAGCTAAAGCCAAAACACATTGGAAGAAGTTCGTGTCCGAACACGGGTGGTCCAAAAAGGCAAAAGTTACACACATTGAGGAAATTAAAAATGCGAGCACTTACACTCCTGACTTTATCGTCGTTAGCAGCGATGAGCTTCCTGCTGCCCGAAAGCGCAAGAGCACACAACCTAAGTCATCGACATCGTCACGGAAACCGAGTACACCACGGGCACCACGGACACGGACACGGACATCGACCCCCAAATCCAAATAGGTGTCACTATCATCCTAACAAAGGCATTAGTCACTGTCACAGTAGATGGACCCACGGAGAACGCCCTCCTTCGGCACCATATAACCCCGGTTTCTTTATTCACCTTGACTTC
>Ga0181379_1001065_pt1 | contig 13001 bp, 25 predicted proteins | sample 2SPOviralmetaG_FD_130115 | JGI IMG/M metagenome (GOLD analysis project Ga0181379, IMG submission 130115) | Marine viral communities from the oligotrophic San Pedro Time Series (SPOT) site, San Pedro Channel, CA, USA - 2 SPOT_SRF_2009-07-10 | ecosystem: Environmental > Aquatic > Marine > Strait... | reverse complement strand
GAGTTCCTAGAATACGAAGCCATGAAAGACAAGCATGAATATTTCATGGAGATGTCAAACGCATCACAGGATAAGAAAACTGTAGCGACTAACATCGCTGCGTTCTCTGCATTCACTGAAGGTATGCAGTTATTCTCTTCGTTCATTATGTTGCTGAACTTCCCACGCCACGGTAAGATGAAAGGCATGGGTCAAATTGTTACTTGGTCAATCGTTGATGAGACACAACACGCTGAGTCAATGATTATGTTGTTCCGCACATACGTTGAAGAAAACCTTGAGATCTGGAATGATGACCTCAAAGGTAAGATTTATAGCATTGCTGAAAAAATGGTTGAACTCGAAGACAAGTTTATCGACCTCGCATTCGCTATGGGTGAGATGGAAGACTTAACCTCAGCAGAAGTTAAGAAATATATTAGATACATTTGTGACCGTCGACTGATCAGCCTTGGTCTTAAAGGTATCTTCAAAGTCAAAAAGAACCCATTGCCGTGGGTGGAGGAAATGATTAATGCTCCTACACACACTAACTTCTTTGAGAACCGAGCAACTGACTATGCGCGTGGCGCATTAGAAGGTGACTGGGGCGATGTCTGGGGTTCAGCCGCGTAAAGGAAAAAATATATGGCGAAACCAAATAGCAAACAAAGATGTGAATGCTCATCATGCGATGCGTTATTTTATATTGAACACGAAATGGATGATAACTTTTATCCAGTAACTCATTGCCCATTTTGCGGTGACGAACTGGATATAGAAGAAGAACTCGAACTGGATTACGGAGAAGAATACGATGTATGAGTATAATTGCACACTTACATATTGGGTAGACGGTGATACTTGTGACGTCGATATCGACTTAGGTTTCGGTGTTGTGTTGAAAGATCAGCGTGTTAGGTTGATGGGTATTAACACACCTGAAACAAGAACCCGCGATGAGGAAGAAAAACGAGCTGGTAATCTTGCCACAAATTACTGTAAGAGTAGAATTCCTGAAGGTAAAAAATGCCGCATCAGAACATTCAAAGACGGTAAGGGTAAATTCGGTAGGATTCTCGGCGAGATGCTTTATGGTCTTACTGATGAAAAAACTAAAGAAGTGACTTGGCACAATTTGAACAAGAAACTTCTCGACGAGGGTCACGCTGTTCCATACGAATAAATAATGTATGGCTAAAAAACGGAAACCTAAAGAGAAAAAGGTTCACCGAGTTTACTGCACTTACTTCCCCGATGGCTCATATTATATCGGCTACTCGGGGAAGACGCAGAAACTATATGAAAAGTATTATGGCAGTGGAAAAGCTGTTCTAGAATACGAAGGTGAATTACAGAAAGAAACTATCGCTGAGTTCGAGAAAAAGTCTTGGGCAAAGATGCAAGAGTTTCTACTGCAATGGCAGCAGCGGAAAGATCCGAATTGCCTCAACTCTATGATGAACATAAGGTTGAATAAAGAACCACTTGCAGATTTTGAACCGTTAGAATGGACTCCCAATGCTAGAACAACAACTGATTGATCACATTAAAACAGATACATTTTCTATTGGGTCATTCGGTCGTTCGGGATCGAGAACAATTGTTGATTTTATCTGCGGTTATTATCGCGAAATGGTTTGGCCAGCACATCGTATAAGATATCTGTATGACTTTGATAATATATCATCAGAAGAAAAAATCGTGATTCTAGATAGTTTTGATAATATTTCACAAAAGCACTTTCTCGAAGTATTGAAGAAGCCTCTCGCTACTCATCATTGGTATTCAGCAGAACCGTTATCAGATTTTAATAATCATAATAATCACTTGAACAATACTGGACCAAAAATTTTAATTGTTCGCGATCCTCTTGAGCGTGCTAAGAGTGGGCAAGGAAAAAACTATGAGCCAGTTTTTCATGGTGCACCAGTTTTAACAGGTATCGACTTAGATAATCTTGATTATATTTTGCCATTCGAAAAATTAGATCAATATGTTTTGGGAATCCACATTGGTAATCCGACTGATATACCATTCCTAGATATGCATCAAGAATGGGAACTAGAAGATTACAATTATGATGAAGAAATGAATGCATATAATAAAATTTTAGAGAAAGAAGTTTTACCTCTAGATTTATGGAAAAAATTAGTAAGAACTTTTCATGAGGTTAACATACCAAATATGGATTCGAAGATAAGGTATAAGAAAAAATGGGATATGTAGCACTATTATTTTTGTCTGCTCTTGGAGTATCAGCAGTCGCTGGTTACTTCTCGATCGTCGGTCTTATGGCGATTTTCCCAGCAGCTGCAATGTCTATTCTTGCTATGGGCGTAGTCTTAGAGATTGCTAAACTGGTTACAGCCTCATGGTTGTATCAAAACTGGGAACGAGCCAACCTGCTTATGAAGGCATATTTTGTGCCAGCAGTGGCAGTGCTGTCGATCATTACATCTATGGGTATCTTTGGATTCCTATCTAAAGCACATATTGATCAGGGAGTAGAAAGTGGAGACGCAACAGCAAAGATCGAACGATTGGATAAGAATATCAAGTCCAATCAGCGCGAGGTGGAGCGAGCCCAAAGAACGCTTGATGCCTTTGACGAAACGCTTGACCGTTACACTTCATTGGGGTTCGTTACTCGTGGGCTTGATGCGCGCAAGGAACAAAAAGAAGAACGTGAAGCGATGCGTGATATCATCGCAAAAGCAGAAGCGGAAAATGATACGTTATACGACAAGAGGTCGGAACTATCAACCGAAGTTCGCGCATTCGAGGTCGAGGTTGGTCCAATCAAATACATCGCAGACCTCATTTACGAAGACGGCAGGGAAAACCTTGAAGAAGCGGTAAGGGCAGTCATCATTATGCTCGTGCTGGTGTTTGATCCACTCGCCATTCTACTTGTGATTGCAGCTAACATGCAGCTAAATTATGCTACAGGTAAACGCATTGAGTTTATGTCTCTCGATGAAACAGTCACCGAGACTGAAGATCTACTTCCTGTTGTAGAGCAAGTGATGGAAGAAGATAAAGAGTTGCTCGCCAAACTTGCTGACGGTGAGACGTTGAACCCATCAGATCGTAAGAAACTAAAAGATCTTGAATGGCTCATCGATAAAAAAAGATCTTGACATTTTGTAACAACTAGGATATTATGAGGTTATTGTTAATTATGGAGTATAAGATGACTGATATTGTAAATGAACTTGAAACCCGTGTGGTAACTATTACCTTCGACAAACTTGACGGAACTGAGCGTGTAATGAATGCAACGCTTCAAGAGTCTGTTGTTCCCGAAACTAAAGGTGGTAAGACTAAAGCATCAGATAAGAACCTTGTGGTGTTCGATGTCGATAAAGCAGGTTGGCGCACAGTTGTTGTCGATCGTATTAAATCAATTGCCTAAAAAAAGTTCTTGACTTTTTGGATTACTCGAGATATACTATAAGTATAACTAAAGGAGTCCATTATGGCACAAGAACCACAAAAGTTTGAGCGTAAGAAAATCCGTAAGAAGCGGAAACCTATGACGCCTGAACAAAAAGCAGCAGCAGTCGAGCGGTTAGCGAAAGCAAGAGCCGCTCGGCAGGCTGCGAATCCAGCTCAACCCAAAAATGTATGTAAAGAAGTTTTAGAACTCGATGATGAGCACTTTCTCTCATACAATAAGGTTCGTGACTGGATTAAATCTAATCAAGAACAACTCAAAGAGGCTCGAGCAGCTGAGCGTGCAGGCATCAAAGGTGCGCATGCTGAGGTTAAAAGTTTCGAGGGATATATTCGTCACATGAATAAGTATCTTCGTGATGGCGACTGGGTTGATAATTTCTATGGTGAAAACCAAGAACACCAAATTAAGTGGCGGTGTGTTGTTCCTGCGTATTATCCTGATGGAACGCAAAAAAGAACACATGGCGTTTTTTATATGGATCTTGGCTATCGCTGGGGGTTTGAAGATGAATACTATGAAGAAAGTGGGGAGGCAGAGGCATGATTATTATTGATTATAACCAAACATTCATCAGCAATTTTATGGCTGAAACTCGTGGTCGCCCAGATGTTGACGTCAACGTTGACCTTCTTCGTCACATGATTCTGAATCAAATCCGTGGCTATCGTAAACGCTTTGGTAATGAGTATGGTGAGGTTGTCATTGCTTGTGACAATCGACACTACTGGCGTCGCGAGGTTTATCCTTTCTACAAAGCTGCTCGTAAGAAAGCTCGTGACTCTAGTGGCCACGATTGGTCATCTATCTTTGATGCACTACATATGATTAGAAGCGAACTTGATGAGTTTATGCCTTATCCTGTCTTAGATATTGATGGGGCAGAGGCTGATGATGTCATTGGCGCACTGGCAGAGTATAGTCAAAGTTCTAAAACAGGTGTATTGTTTGAAGAAGCTGAAGCAGTAATTATTATCTCAGGTGACCATGACTTCCAACAGCTACAGAAGTTCCCGAATGTGGCTCAGTATTCACCCATGAAGAAGAAGATGGTAACGCTGACTGAGAGTCCTTCTGAAGTATTGCTTGAGCATATTATCACTGGCGATAAAGGTGACGGTGTTCCCAATATTCTGAGTGCAGATGATACATTTGTGACTGAAGGTAAACGTCAGAAGCCTATCCGCAAAACCTTGTTGGCTGAGTGGAAGAAGATGAAGCCAGAAGAGTTTATCAATGGCGAAATGGCAGCTGGGTATGTGCGTAACAAACAACTTGTTGATTTATCAATGACTCCTCAGAGTATCAAAGATGATGTTATAAGTAGTTATGAGAAGCAATTAGAAAAGGGTCGTTCTGAGTTGCTCAATTATTTTATTAAATATCGACTTAAGAATATGATTGAAGTCGCGGAGGACTTTTAAGATGGATGTAGAATGTTTCGGAAAATTTGGTGACAATGTTGCATCAGAAGAACATGTTGTGTATAAGAAAGAGGATAATGGTGGGGTTAAGCGTCTCACATATATTCGCAAGTATCTACCAGAATCAAAGCAAGGTTATGTAGATACATTTAAATCAGAGGTTTTGGTATAATGGCTAGAAAATTTAGACAAGTGAATGAAGGCTTAGATTGGGTGTTCGAGGCTACTAAAAAAGAAGAACAAATTATTCGACTAAAAGAATATGCATCTAGAAACCAAACAGTTGTTCCGTTGGTTCGTATGGGTGTAGGTGCAGAAAAAGTTGAATGGGGTCTGCCTGAAGGCATGCCAGAAACAACTAAAATTGATAAAGATATGCCTGATGGTATGGGTGAAACAACCATTCAAATGGAATGGCGACGCATTAAAACTTTCCTTGACCCGAAAGGCAATCTTCGTAATCTCCCACCTTGGAAACAAGAAATGAACTGGATGCAGATTCTCGAAGGTTTGCATCATAAAGAAGCTGCTGTTCTGACTGCTGTGAAAGACGGAACACTTTTGAAGATGTATCCGAAACTTGAGAAACTGTTGAAGGATCTCGGCATCGAGGAATACAATAAGCCTGTTAAGAAAACACGCAAGAAAAAGAAAGCTGATGCTGAGTAGACCTATTGATGCTCAGTGGGATTTGAGAGGAACCAAGCAACAATGGTTTCACTCTGACTTAGAATGGTGGTTTGATAAAAATCAACCAGAGGGTTGGACCAAAGATTCTATTGAGTATAGATTCAATGCGGAAGGGTTTCGCATGGACTGCGACCTTTCAGAATGTCATTTTGGCGCCGACCTTTATATTGGTGACAGTCATACATTAGGTCTGGGTGTCAACCTAGAAGATACATGGGCATATAAACATCATCAAATACATGGTCATGGTGAGTTCGTAAATCTAGGTGTGTCTGGTGGTTGTTTAGATACGGTAACACGGTTACTCGCCGCATGGTTGCCCGAACTAGAACCAAGTCGTGTGTTTATCCTAGAACCTGCTCCATATCGTTCTGAGTTCTTGTTGGAAAATGAGATATTTGTATCGGGCAGTTGGACAACTCTCGCTGCTCGTAGATTAGCAGGTGCCAAGAAAACTGATGAGTTTGTATTTCAAGATAAATTGTTCACAGATTATGTCAGCCCCGAAGCACAACAGCAAGTTAACAAGGCAAAAAATATCGCAACGATACGGCATCTATGTGAAGACTACAATCTCAGTTATGCCAGTCACTTCCCTATCACAGATGAATATTTAAAACAAGGTCGTGATGGGTTTCATGCTGGACCTGATCAGCACGACTTAATCTTGGACTGGTTTGTAGGGGTCGAAGAATCTTCCCCACTGCCATCCTTCAGGTAGTTCTTCAGTAACAGGTCGTAGATGTGGTTGACCGTTTGGTTCTACACACCATCTGCGTTTTGGTCTTTCATATGCTTTTTGCCGAATTTTAGTGATTGTTTCTGGCTTATGCTTACGACCATACATTGGATTGAACTCGCCGACACGTGTTCCCTTCATAGATTTACTAATGTTTTCTTTATGACTTTCTGACAATCCATTCTTAGCTGGATGTTTGTCGCCGAGTTTAGCCTGACGAATACGTTCTCTTCCCTCTGGTGTGTGCCATCCAGTTCTATCGCGACATCTATCTACAATAGGCATACCATTTTTATTTTGTGTGATGACATATTCTCTTACAGCTTCTACTGTTGAGAACTTGATAAGCATTTCTCTCGGCTTGGGTATTTCTTGGAGAGACTTTTCGTCTACAATCCAATATTCATCGCGAGTTTTAAAAGCAAAAAAACGGGATGCTCTAGTGTTTACCATTATAAATCTCAAAAAAAATGTTAAGTCATTGATATGTAACATATTTATATGTCGTTTTTTACTTGACTTTTATGCAAAAATAGGGCATAATGAAGTATAAGTTGAGAAAGGAAACACTTATGTTTAATGCAGATATTACTATTAATTTCGCTAACGGCTCTATCGGAGCCAAAGTTATCCAAGCTGCTTCTATGGAGCAAGTGATGGATGACGCCTGTTATTACGTCACTAAATTAGTTCGTGATGGCAAGAATTATCTTGACATTCACAATGATGACCGCTATACTGTAGTTAAGCATAGCGTGAAAGGTTATGAAAATGCATAGTTTTTATACCGACTTAGAAAAAGCAGTAATGGACACGGTGTGTCTTAATTATAATACTGATGCGAGCAAAGTTATCAGCGTGATAATTGATCGGTTCGGTGGCAGTGATATGATCGAGGATATCGTTCGTATGGCTGAAGAGATGTTACAGGAAATTAATAATGACTTATCAGAATTCAATGAAAACGAAATATATACTCACTGATATCGATGGCGTAGTTCTCGATTGGGAAGAAAGTTTCATGGTCTGGATGGATCATCAAGGTCATTCTCTGGTTGATGGGTATAAATTTAAGTATGGCGTAGATAAACGATATGGTCTACAAAAGTCAATCAGTGATAAGCTGGTTCGCCAGTTTAATGCCTCTGCTGCCATTGGTTTCCTTCCGCCTCTTCGTGACGCACAGTATTATATCAAGCTGCTACATGAGCGGCACAAATATAAGTTTATCGCCGTCACGAGCCTGTCGCTCGACCCGTATGCTCAGAAATTACGGAAGCGTAACTTGGCTAAGTTGTTCGGCGAGAATACATTTGAAGATGTAATCTGCCTCGATACTGGTGCTGATAAAGATGAGGTTCTGATCAACCTTACTGATAATTATAATGGTTGTTATTGGATCGAGGATAAAGTTGTGAATGCTCAATTGGGTGCAGACATCGGTTATGATTCCATCTTAATGGAGCATGGTCATAGTTTGAAAGCGAAGGGTGCATTCAAAGTGGTCAAGAACTGGGAAGGTATTTACAATGAAATCGTATGAAGTTGAGTTTCATGATTTTTGTAAAAGTATGTGGTTTGAGAATGTGGTAGAACGTTCTGATTGGAAAGAAGATCCGCAAGATTTCGATGAATATGTCAGCCTAAATAAAGGGTGGCTGAAAACTCAGCACGCAGAACATAAAATCGAAAGAATGCGGAGACGAGGAACATGGACGTAATAACTCACACAGTAATTGCTATGGTATCTTTAATTATTGCATATGCTATCGGATGGTTTATGGGTGAGAAGCGTGGTGCCATTGTCGGCGTCGCAATAATCTTAGATTATGTTGAGAGAAAAGTCGGGAAAGCAAAGTTGACCCGATGGATGGAAGAATATAATGAAGAACATAGTAATTAGTATTGTTATCTCATTATTTGCTGCTATATTTGTAGTATCGTGTGCCAAGCCTGTCGAAGTTACAAAAGAAAAGGCACCAGTTCCTACAGAAGAAGTTGTTATTGAACAAGTTGAAGATGAGAAATCTCCTAACATTAGCAACCGTGCTAGAAGATTGTTAAGAGTAATTTTTGGTGGAGTTAACAAATGATTAGTAATTTTACGTTTTTACAAAGATTAGGCGAAGAAACAGAAAAAGGCTATGAGGCTTGGAAAGAGATGATCATGGCTGACAAGATGCCTCACTCAGAGGTAATTGAATTTTTAAAAAACAACCCTGAATTTGCGTCTTGGTATCTAAAAGATGTTGCTGATGCTGTTACAAATGGAGATAAATGATGTTAGTGCGATTAATTGAACGTCCACCGCAGACACTCTACAAGAGTTTCAACGAGTGGAATCGTGTTCGTGATGACTGGAAATTAAAAGGTTTCTGGGCACGTATGTGGGCACACCTGACTTACAGGAAATAATATGAATCCTAATTGGGCATTCGCAGGCGGCGATCTGGTTGTAAAAGATACCAGCATGTTTTATCCTTGCGACACAGAAAAACTATATGAGAAAAACCTCATAGAAAGACGTGAAGAATTAGAAGAAAATGGTTGGATTCCACTTCCTCCTGATGAAAGATGTGTCGGTCATAGATATCTCTACAACCCAAAAAACCCAGGATTAAATGACTGGGTTGAGTTATCATACAATGTAAATTCTTATGGGTTTCGTTCTGAAGAAATGCCTACTGAGAAAAAACCAAGAAGCATAATGGCAGTTGGTTGTTCAAATACTTTTGGTATCGGTATGCCTGTTGGTCAGATTTGGCCAACGCTTGTAGGGAATACTCTGCGCAATAGACCATATAATCTTGGTATCCCTTCTGGTTCTTTGGACTCAGTGTTCAGAGTTTTGCTTGTATGGCTTCCTAAAATTAGACCATCTCATGTGTTTCTCCTAGAACCTCCAGGAGTCAGTTATGAAACGCATACAGTTACCTTTAAGGGGATATCTCACTCAACCATTCAACACCCGCAACCAGTTGGGATAAGGTTTGAGCATGAGGATGAGTGGGATCTACACAGAGAAAAAACTATGAGGGCAATTAAATCATTGTGTGATCAGTTCGATACACCACTTATCTCTATGCAACTAGATGATTCAGTGGGTGTCGGGTGCGCAAGTTTACTCGGGTCAGTTGATAGCGCGAGAGATTTAATGCATCCTGGAAGAAATATGCACACATATATTGCTATGAAAATGTTGAAACAAGCTGGTTATGAATGGGATATTGAGAAAAATGAACAAGTGGGATAAAGCACATATGAAGGCAGCTGAAGTGTATGCTCAGCTATCGTCAGCGAAACGACTACAGGTGGGAGCAGTTATCGTAAAAGATAATCGCATCATCTCTATCGGATATAATGGTATGCCATCTGGGTGGACGAATGAATGTGAAACTACAGACGAGTTTGGTAATATGCCAGTCACTAAACGCGAAGTGCTGCATGCTGAAACAAATGCCATCGCGAAGGTGGCTCGGTCTGGTGAGAGTTGTGAGGGTGCTACTCTATACACTACTCACTCACCCTGCCTTGATTGCGCGAAACTTATCTACCAAGCTGGTATCTCTCGCGTAGTTTGGAAAAATCAATATAAGAATGATGCAGGAAACGTATTCCTCGTGACTGCTGGCTTAGATATAGGGCATATAGAATGAAACTGAATGTTTACATAGGTAAAAATAAAGATTACAAGATCGAATATAATTTGTATGACAATCCCACTGTGAAACTGATTTATGATAGATTAGCAAGCATTGATGCAGTCATCACCAATACGCAAATAAATGGGTTTAGAAATGAATCTGATATTCAATCTGACTTAAAAGATATTGTTATAAAGTTAAACAGTCTGGGCTTTCCTATCGAATACACCCCTGACGACATAAACAAACTACATACCAACTTTCCCGAAAACTTACATCGACACAAAGATGATAAAGAAATCTGGGAAGCATTATCTTTGTTTAATAATTTAATTCATGAGTTAGAAATAACTGAGAAAGGTATTACGAAAATCTGGGCATTGAGTGGTGTCGATGAGGGCGAACCCTTGTTAGAGGATAGTTACTCGATGTTTGAAATACCAGAGCAAGGCAAGCTGTATATGAACTACCCTCACGTGGGTAAGCACTTTCTCGAGCTGTTTCTTGATCAAGATGTAGATTGCCCCGAAGAACAAATAGTATTGACACACAATTACAATGCAAGTTTAGTGCAGTTTTTCTCTGAACATACGTTTTTATTCAAAGATTTAGAACCTCATATGAAAGACTTTTATGACAAAGTTGAGGATAAGATGAAGTATCCATGGGGTGATCAGCGACTGGCGATAGGATATCTTCCCATCGGCGATATGATTAATGATGTCGATGAGGTGGTCAGCAACATTCAAAAATATGGTTACATTCATAGTTGGGAAACAGTGTAATGAAGTTTACAATTTTTGGTTATGGCTTTGTCGGCAAAGCACATGAGATGATGCTGAAAGAAAAGCATGATGTAACTGTGGTCGATCCAGCATTCAACGAAAATACAATCGGTAAACCAGACGCTGTGATTATTGCAGTATCTACGCCACAATCTATTGATGGCTCATGTAACATGAATAATGTATTCAGTGTGTTGCGAGAGTGTCCGAAAGATATCCCGATCCTGATCAAAAGCACGATCTCATTAGAGGGTTGGCGACAGATAAAGGAGAGATTCCCAAAACTGAATATCACATTCAGCCCTGAGTTTTTGCGTGCAGCTACTGCACTCGAAGATTTCGCCAATGCCGAAGCATTTTACTTTGGTGGTGACGACGATATATTTTGGGCTTCCATCTTCTGGCAAGAGGGTCGCAAGATGTATAAGAAAGAGCCTGAAGAACTGATCATGATGAAATACACAGTCAACAGCTTCTTAGCATTGAAGGTATCATTCTTTAATCAGATGTTTGATTTGTGCGAGGCAGCTGGTGTTGAGTATAATCAGGTGAAGGAACTGGTAGCACGTGATGCTCGTATCGGTTACAGTCACATGGATATTACAGATGAACGTGGATTTGGTGGGCATTGTTTCCCAAAGGATACATCAGCCTTGCTCGAAACTTCTAAACGATATAATTGTAATATGTCTCTGCTACAAGAGGCAGTTGATTATAACAAGGCAGTTCGTAATGGTTGATTATCGCATATGGGAAAAGGTCGTGGCTCGTGCACTCGACTATTATATTGGCAGAACTGATGAAGATGAACCCAAAGTTCCTGTTCTGAGTATGCAGCAAGCAAAGTATGGTTTGTATATGCGCATGGTTCTACAGTTGGTCAACTGGATCACCTGCTTCTTTATCATAGCAGGTGTAATTAGGCATTGGTAATATCTCTTGACTTTTTCCTGTCTATATAGTATGTTATTAATTGAGGTGAAAAATGGTAAAAGTTCTTAATGTTGAAAAACAGAACTGTGAGAAGTTGCTCGGTCAGTTTGTTGACGAGTCAAACTTTGACACAGTAATTACAGAAGATACAGACTTATATGCTCTTGACCAATTCAGTGATGAAAATGGCGAGCATAATGTTATCTTCAAGTTCCGTAAAAATGTATTCAGCGATGAGGAACAGCTTGGCGCATACGAAGGTTTGATGCCAGCTGCTGTCCCAACGCAGAACCGTGGGCTGGCTGCTGGTCCACGAGCAGAAAGTCAGGGTCAGCGAGATTACATCTCTCCTCTTCAGGAAGCTATTATTGAAGCAATTCTTAAAGCACCTGAGAGCTCGCTTGACCCTGACTTTGACGCTATTGATAATGCCATTGCTGTTCACCGTGCTGGTGCTGAGAGCCGTGGCAAAGTTTGGCTTCGTGAAGCAATCAAGAAAACAGGTATCCCATATAAAGAGTTCTTTGACACATGGCTTGACGGTATTCGCCCGATGTCTGTTGCTGAACGTAAAGAGGAATGTAGAGAAATGATGAAGACATACATTTCTGACACCTCATATGCGAATGCTGTAAACTCAGGTATCGCTGGCTGGTTCGATCGGTATCCCCGTATCCCATATGGTCGTGCTACATCATACACTGAACATAACTCAGAACTGTTTGCTAAATCCTATCCATATTTGCAAACTCTGGGTAATAAGTTCGAGGAACTACTGCCTCAGCGGTATGCTAAACAAAAAGCATTCACTGACGCCATGGATCCTGCCTTTGTAGTTCCTGGCACGCCTTATACTACCATCACTGTCAACAAAACCTTCAGAACCGCTGCACACAGGGATGCTGGCGATTATACAGAGGGTTTTTCTAACATTACCTGTGTGAGTCGCGACGGTAAGAAACATTGGGATGGCTGTTTGTTTGTGCTTCCTGAGTTTAAAATAGCTGTAGAACTGCATCCTGGCGACCTACTGCTGGTAAACAATCACGAAGGTATGCATGGTAATACTCAGATTATCGGTGATGATGTAGAACGTATTTCCCTCGTGGCATATGCCCGTGAGAAGATGGCAGAACTGGGCAGCTTTGAGTATGAAACGCTGCGACGTGAGTATGTAGATTCTCGTCGTCTAAATAAAGAACACGAACTATGGCGTCCACTCTGGAACGGTATCTCTCCTGGAATGTGGGGTGATCAAGAATGGTTTGACTATCTAGAAACGCATGGTGGTGCTGAGATGCGACAGCAATATCATCCTAAAGTTGAAAGCGCATCGTTGGAGGATTT